>JAEEGL015002244.1_pt1 | contig 23780 bp, 16 predicted proteins | sample 9134231 | NCBI WGS metagenome assembly JAEEGL01 (sample SAMN16246548, study PRJNA631951) | gut metagenome | biome: gut microbiome; feature: rumen; material: fiber-attached | host: Bos | place: Iran: Karaj | collected 2018-10 | reverse complement strand
GTCAATAGCAGAAAGTATTTATATTATGGTAAAGCTTTCCGCACCGTGTAGCCTTATCTGATGGTAGTATCGTTCGCCAAGCAGTTCTTACGAAAATGCGCAAAACTATTGCATGTTCCCGGAACCGTTCACACGCCACTTCCATGTGGCGTTGTTTACTCGGCCCGCCATCCGTGGCGGACCGTTCCTGGTGACTCTATGCATTTTCGGGATCTGCTATGGCTCACTTAAATACCATCAGATAAGGCTACACGGTGTGAGGAAGTTAGCAGCATATAAAAAGTGAGAAGTTTTGGTTATATGGTAAAATCATCTTATGAAAAAAACAGCAGTTGAAAACAGGCAAAAACACGGCTTCCCTCCTTTATATGACAAAGCTTCCGATACCCTGATACTGGGCAGCTTTCCCTCTGTGAGATCAAGGGATCAGGCTTTTTTCTACGGACATCCGCAGAATCGTTTCTGGAAGATCATTGCGGCAGTATACGGGGAGCCTGTGCCGGTTCATGATGATATAGGTGCCAAAAAGAAACTTATACTTAAGCATCATCTGGCTTTGTATGATGTAATAGAAGAGTGTGATATAACAGGTTCGTCTGACAGCAGCATTAAAAATGTGATCCCTGCGGATATTAACGGCATTATCAAAAAGTCATCCGTGAAACGTATATTTGTAAATGGAAAGACTGCTGAAAAATACTATATTAAATATCTCGAAAGCATTACGGGGATCAAGGCGGTGTGCCTGCCCTCAAGCAGCCCGGCCAACGCCGCATGGAGTCTGGATAAGCTGACGGATGCATGGAAAAAAGAATTGACCCGGGAGGGAGCGTAAATGTTTGGATTGTTTAAGAATCTGGGGAAGAACAGTGAGCTCGAGGATGCGGTACTTAAACTGAAGCTCAATATGTCAAATAATTACAAGGATGCTGCTCAGGATGATTTCAGAAATCTTGAGGCTGTATTTAACAGGCTTATTGAGCAGGGAAAGTTAAACGAAAAACAGAAAGAATACTATTCGGAAGTGGTGGAAGATTATCGCGGCAAGATGGTAGGCTTTACGCATAAGGATCAGAAGCCATACTGGACAAAGGATTGATCGGTGAACCGGGTATGAAGATAATCGTGGCAATGGATTCATTTAAGGAAAGCCTGTCTTCGTATGAAGCAGGAGAGGCTGTTAAAAAAGGGGTGCTATGCGCCATCCCTTCAGCTGATGTTGACGTGCTTCCCGTCTCTGATGGAGGTGAGGGCATGACAGGTGCTTTTCTTAGCAGAGAGGGGACACGCAGGGAAGAGGTTTTGATCTGCGGACCGCTTTCCGAAAAAGTAAAAGCGGTTTATGCGGTAATGAATAATGGTCGTACAGCTGTGCTGGAATCTGCATCAGCGTGTGGTCTGGATCTTATTCCTTCAGATAAAAGAAATCCCATTAATACAACTACATACGGACTTGGAGAACTGATACTTGATGCGGTGGCAAAAGGCTGCAGAGATATAGTTATAGGTCTTGGCGGGAGCGGCACGAATGACGGTGGTATCGGAATGCTGTCAGCTCTCGGTTTTGAATTCCTTGATGAAAAAGGAGAAGCGGTCGGGATAAACGGAAGCTCCCTTGAAAATGTAAGAACGATACGAATCGATAATGCAGCACCTGTTCTTAAAGAATGCACTTTTACTGCAGCCTGTGATGTGACTAATCCTTTGAACGGGGTGAATGGCTGCAGTGCGGTATTCGGTCCGCAGAAAGGTCTGGCGTCTTCTGCTGTGGAAATAATGGATGGATGGCTTTCTTCATATGCTGCTGCGGTCAAAAAGACTATTCCTGATGCTGATGAAAAGGCTGCCGGTTCAGGCGCGGCAGGGGGGCTGGGATTTGCGCTTAAGACTTTTCTGAATGCAGATCTTAAGTCCGGCATAGATATGGTGCTCGAATATAACGGATTCCATGATCTGATAAAGGAGGCAGACTGTGTCATTACAGGCGAGGGACGTCTGGATGAGCAGACGGCAATGGGAAAGGTTCCGGCAGGTATAGCGAAAGCTGCAGGCGCTTATGGCGTTCCGGTGATAGCTTTTGGAGGGGCTGTAGGAGATGGTGCCGATAAATGCAATGCCTGCGGAATTGAAGCATATTTCCCGGTAATAGGCGAACCTATGGATATACATGCTGCATGCAGAAAAGAAACAGCATCCGAAAATTTACGAAGGACTGCAGAACAGGTATTCAGATTAAAAAAGAGCCGCTTTTTTCAACCTGTCATATGCACCACCATATGCTATCTTGAAAAGGACGGGAAGTATCTTATGCTTCACCGTACAAAAAAAGAGAAAGATGTGAATAAGGGAAAGTGGATTGGGATCGGCGGACATCTTGAAAAAAATGAAAGTCCGGAGGATTGCGTAAGGCGCGAAGTGTTTGAGGAAAGCGGGATAGTCATGAACTCAGAAAAACTTCGCGGTATTGTCAGCTTTATCTCGGGGCGGGATGTGACCGATATAATGATGCTTTATACCTCTGAAGATTTTATCGAGCCGGAAGGAGAGTATGAATGTAATGAGGGTGTCCTTAAATGGGTTGAGAAAGAAAAAATATCCGAACTCAATCTATGGCCCGGCGACAGGATATTTTTAAAGCTTCTTTATGAGGATGCTCCGTTTTTTACATTGAAGCTTGTGTACGATGAGAATGATGAGTTGTGTGATAGTATACTAAATGGAGTACTCAAACTTCCCACACCGTGCAGCATTGTCTGACAGTGTTAAAGTGAGTATTAGCAGTTCTCGAAAATGCAGAGATTCATCAGGGACGGGACGCCACGGAAGGCGGACCGATGTGAACAACGCCACATGGATGTGGCGTGTGAACGGTTCCGGAATATAACAATATCTTTGGGGATTTTCGTAAGAACTGCTTGGCGAACGGTTCCGCTGTCAGACAAGCTGCCGGTGTGAGGAAGTTAGTGGTCTGTAACAAGTGGGAAGTATTAGTGGAGTAAAAGTAAATGCGGGAAATGGGATCTGATCATCGCAGTGATCACCAAACCGAAAGGGGAAGAAGCCCCGGAGTTGCAGAATTTTTACTCAGGTATGAAGTGGAATTCATTATAAATTCATTCATGGGTTGGGTATATGAAATTACATGTGTGTGGTTGGTGTTTCATTATTATGCCGACAGGGGTGTGATGACTTTACCGCTCATTCCGATTTATGCTTTTGGCGGATTCTTGCTTCTGCTTTTTGTGAGAAAGATAAAAAACACTGCTGCCTTATTTGCTATTTCTTTTTTTGTCACAACAGTGTTTGAACTGATATCTTCGTATGTATTGGAATGGATATATGGTTACTATTTCTGGACATACAGCGGATGGCCGCTTTCGATCATGGATCGTTCATGTGTTTTTACAAGTTTGATATTTGCGGTGATGGCGGTTTTTTATTTTAAAGTTACACATCCTTTGACTGAAAAGATATACGGAAAGATAAAACCTGTTCATGCTGCAGTTCTGGATGTGCTTATAGCGGTTCCTGTACTGAGTGATCTGATCATATCACTGATAAGAGAGTATTCCTGAAAATAATAATTCCATATTAGATCAGTGTTTGGAACTGTAATGATTTTGGCTTGAGGGGGAAATATGAAAATCGGAAAATTGAAGATCGGAAAATTAGCTTTTTTATTCTTTACAGTGACAGTTCTTTCGGGATGCGGCGGGAATACCGGCGCAATTGAAGAGAATGACATTAATATGGTGTTATCCGAAATGCTGGAGAGTAAAACCGGTTTAAAAAATTCAGAGGACATTCAGGCAGAAGATGAAAATGAGATGGATGAGGAAACTTCGGACGCCACGGAACCTGAAGTGACTACTGCACCTGAGCCGACTGCATCGACTGCACCCGCTTTAGAAAAGAAGACGGATGGAGTTCTTTCATATCTTCCGACAGCCCCGGCTCTTTCTGATGTGGAAGCTGAAAAAGCTGCGCGGCATGCACCGAATATTTATGTGGACTGGAGCGGGAACGAAAGTGGCATATACGATATCATCTCTGTTGACTGGTGCTGTGTTAAAGAAGCTAAGAATACCTATTGGGCAGTTCATAACTGGCCGGGTGGATACGCCGGTTTTCTGAATGCTGATGGAAGCCATGTTCTTTTAATGTCAGTCTGGGATGGGGATGATGGTGGAAAGCCGACTATAGAATATGTGCTGGGAGGACAGAACGGCGATTTCGGTGATGAGGAAACCGGCAAACAGGTATATACCAATTATATCTGGAAGGTCGGCACCTGGTATACGATGCAGATCCGGGCGGTTGTTGATGAAAAAAACAATGTAACACATTTTGAACAATGGATAAGGGAAAGAGGCGGAGCGTGGATTAAGACAGCGGTGATCAGTTATCCCGCCGTGAGAAGATTCGACGGAACATCAATGTTCATGACAGATTATACCCTCAACAATCATGAACGATCCTGCAAACTGAATAATGCTTATGGAAGGGATGCAACAGATGCCCAATGGCATCCGTTTAATGATTATCATATAAGCGGAACGTATTTTGCTACAGATGAAACAACATGGGATACGGTGCAGTGGAATATGGATTTTGACTGTGGCTGGGCAAAAGGTAAGGACGGCCTTTTTATTACTTCAGGCGGTCATGATCTTACTTCATGTGGAGTTGTGCTTCCGGCTGACGTAACTATCGAACAGCCGCCTTATCAGGAATAAGTTTTTTCCCGGTGAGTTCCCTCATTTTCTGCATATACCTGAGCCATGCAGTCAATCCGCTTACGAACCACACAATACCTACGGACCACCATATGCCCCACATTCCTATCATGGGGATAGCGGTCAAAAACAGGGGGATCGTAAATCGGCCTATTACCTCGACAATACCGTTCAGGAGGGCAAAAAAGGCATCACCTATACCGCTCAGCACACCACGGGCTACATATATAACTCCCAGGAATAAATAGAAAAGCGATGAGATGCGCAGCGCTATGGCTCCTGTCCTGATAACCTCGGGTTCATCAGTTAAGAAGAGAGAGACTATGTCTTCACCGAAAAATTGTAAGACAGGTATCATGATCAGAGTAAAGATCGCCATGATAAGCAGGCTTTTGCGATAGCCTTCTATCACGCGGTCTTTTTTATTTGCGCCGTAGTTCTGGCCGCTATAGGTTGAAAGTGCTGCGCTTAACGTCTGATAGGGCTGGTGAATGACCTGCTCGATACGGCTTGTGGCGGTAAAAGCAGTTACTGCGATATCTCCAAAGCCGTTCACTACACGCTGAAGAGCCATACATGATACGGCGATCATTGAAAACTGAAGTGAAAGAGGGATGCCCAGTCGAAGAGAGTCTTTTATGACTTTGCGGTCATAACGCATGTCTTTTTTCTCAAGATGAAAATACGGATTGGTCCGTATGGCAAAGAGCATGCACAGAACGCCTGAGAGAAACTGCGATATAAGAGTGGCAAGTGCCGCACCGAGTACACCAAGTCCCAGGAATTTAACAAATGTTATATCAAGTCCGATATTGACCAGGCTGGCAAATATCAAAAACATCAAAGGTGTCATGGAATCACCGAGAGCGCGCAGCATTGAGGAAATATAATTATAAAGTGAAACAAAAACAAGGCCTATGCTCATCATCTGCATATAAGTTACTGCATCCGGAAGCATGGTCTCGGGTGTGTCTAACAGTATGAGCAGCGGTTTTGAAAGAAAGAATGCAGCTGCACCTACGATCAACGGAAATATAAGCATTATAAGTGCAACATTGAATATACATCGTTTAACCTTTTTTTTATCATCGCGCCCGAAGTACTGCGAGGTGATGACTCCGCCGCCGGAGCCTATGCCGTTGCAGAGGGCAAAGAAAAGAAAAGTGACCGAGCCCGTAGCGCCTATCGCGCCCAAGGCAGTACGGCCGACAACTCTTCCGACTACTATCGAATCCGCCAGATTGTAGAGCTGTTGAATGATATTGCCGATCATCATCGGTATCGAAAAAAGTATTATATGGCGGACAGGACTGCCCGTTGTCATGTTCTGTGTAGTCTTCATAGTATTCTCTCCTGATTTTTTAGCAAGCTGATTATACACTTATGTTTTTGGAATGCATTATAATTCTGTGGTATATTTTTAGCGTTTTTGACATTATTGCTGCGAGCATTTGCTTCCATAAGTTATAATATTCAGGATCGGCTAAGGAGGAATAATGAGAAATAATGAGAAAACTGATAACGGTAACTCTTATGAGTTTTTTGCTTCTGGTCGCCTGTTCAGGCAAAGAGCCTGCTTCGGAAACTGTACAGAGTTCAGAGGAGGCAGTTCAGGTTGTGAACCTGAACCTTGGATATGATAATAAAGAAGAGAGTCTGGCAGATGATACTGTGCCGGAAGATACAGCTGTGTCAGAAGATAGTGTTTTGAATGAAGATGATCCTGAAGACGGCTCTTCGGAAGAAGGGGATTCCGAAGAGTTAGCTGCCTCCGATACGGCTGCAGAAGAAAGCGTATCGGAAGCAGCTGCTTACGAAAATGGTTCATCAGAAACAGATGATACAGTTGAAACAGTGACGCCAGCTCCGGAAAACAAAGCAGCACATTCGGGGCTTGTGGTATGCATCGATCCGGGACATCAGGGGAAGGGCAACAGTGCTAAGGAACCTGTAGGACCGGGCTCAGATCAGATGAAAGCCAAGGTGTCATCAGGTACCGAAGGTCGCTTTTCAGGTGTGACAGAACATGCTCTCAATCTGCAGATCGGACTTGCTCTTAGGGATGAACTTGAGAGACGCGGATATACTGTTATCATGACCAGAACTACGGAAGATGTGGATCTGAGCAATTCGGAACGAGCCATGATAGCGAATAACAATAATGCGGATGCTTTTATACGTATACATGCTAACGGCTCCGATAATGCATCTGTATCAGGAGCAGAAGGTATATGTCAGACGAAAAATAACCCGTGGAATGCGGATGAGTATGCTGCAAGCAGGAAACTTTGTGATGCCCTGGTAAATAATTATTCGGCAGCAACCGGGATTAAGAATAAGGGTGTTATCGAAGAAGATAATATGAGCGGTATCAACTGGAGTCAGGTGCCGGTATGTATATTTGAAATGGGTTATATGACCAACAAGTCCGATGATCTTTTTATGAATGACAGTTCAGGCCAGAAAAAGATGGTCGAAGGTCTTGCAAACGGCGTGGATGAATATTTCGGAAGATGAATAGTAAGTATCAGAGGTTCTATACGTGAAGAAAGATAATAAAAATACTAATAATAAAAATATTAACAAATTAAAAGCGAAGAAAAGTATAAAAAAGAATTATTCTTACCTGCCCTTTGCTGCGGCATCTGTTCTTTCGGGGATGTACGGTGTAGTTGTTTTTATGGTGCATTCCGGCACAGCCTTTTTTCTTATATGGTTTGTGATAGCTGCAGTATTTGCATTGTTGTCATTTATGGCATATAAGCATGCCTGGAAAAAAGTAAAGAAACCGATAAAAGTTATCTGCGTTGTTTTTCTTGTTCTGGGAATTCTTTTTGAAGCAGTAACACAGGGGATGATCATTTCACAGTTTAATGCAAAAGGAGTGCCTGATCTGGATTATATTATCGTGCTTGGCTCACAGGTTAAGAAAAACGGACCATCTGTAGTGACTGTATGGCGCCTTAAAGCTGCTATTGAATATATGGAAAATAATCCTGATACAAAGGCTATAGTATCGGGAGGGCAGGGATATAATGAGCCTGCTCCCGAAGCTGTCATCATGAAACAGTATATGGTTGAAAACGGGATTGATCCTGACAGGATACTAACAGAAGAAAAGTCTACAAATACAGCAGAAAATATAGCTTTTTCAGCAAAGCTTCTGGATAAGGAACATGTCAGTGTGGGAATCGTGACAAGCAATTATCATGTGTTCCGCGGAGTAGCTTTGGCAAAGCATTATGGCTATAAAAATGTCTGCGGAATAGCAGGGATGTCGGCACCAAGATATCTTCCAAATAATATGCTCAGGGAAAGTTGCGGTATTGCAAAGGATTTTGTGTTTGGAAATATATGATCCGGGGAACGGGATTTTACTTTTGAAGCTCCGGAGCTTATAATATAAATATTGTGGGATTAAAAAAACATGAGGAGGTTACGAGATGCAGGATTACAAAAAGATTGATTATTCCAGGAACAAGGATGTTGTGCTCAGATATATCCCCGGGCACTTCATTACTCCGCATTCGCATGTAAATTATTACATGGATTTAAGTGATATGAAGGCAAGACAGAGAGAAGCAAGAGCGACCGGTGAGGAGATGGCCGATATGTATCTCGCATCAACTGTTATTGATACGATCCTTTGCCTTGAAAACATGGAAGTTGTCGGAGCATATCTGGCAAACAAACTTACAAAGGCCGGTGTAATATCAAAGAATGCACACAAGACTATATATGTTATGAGCCCTGAATATGATACTTCCGGACAGATCATTTTCCGTGAGAACATTGAACACATGATCAGAGGCAAGGAAGTTCTTATGCTTACAGCTACGGTGTCAACAGGAAGCTCGCTTTCGAGCGCGATGGAAGCTGTAGGCTACAATGAAGGTCATATAGTAGGCGTATCTGCCATATTCTCGGCAGCATCAAAGGTTATGGGAATTCCTATCCTTTCCTTATATTCGACTACTGACCTTCCCGATTATCATAGTTACGCACCGGAAAGCTGTCCGTTATGCAAGGATAAGGCTAAGGTTGATGCTATATGTAACGGATTCGGTTACAGTACGGTTTAAATGATTGAATTTTAAACCGGCTTATGCTATAGTTTGAAAAGTTAATTTAATATTATCCAAATGCATTGAAGGAGACTCCTGTCATCAGAGGGCATCAGAGAGGAAGCGTCATCGGCTGAAAGCGCATCCGGCTTTAGAGACAAAGGGGAACACTCCGGAGCAGATATCCTGAGAGCATGAAACAGGGCAGGTAGGGGTATACGAATAAGCGCGTTAAGCTTGGAGAGTGGAAGCTATATGGAATTAAAGGCTTCAAAGCGGGTGGTACCGCGGATTGATTTGTTTGATCCGTCCCGGGATATGTAAAACACATATCCCGGGACTTTTTTATGCGTCTGATGGCTTATATAGTTATCCCGTTTTGTTGTTTGCTAAAACTTCCTATACCGTCAGGCAAGCTACCGGTGTAAGGAAGTCAGTGCTATAAAAGAAGTGGAAAGTATTTGTTGTTTGCGATACATAACCCTGCCGGGTGATGAGCAGCATTAAGAAAGGAAGAAGAAAATGAGTGATCAGTACAGAACATTAACACTTGATGAGATCAGTGAAGAGAAGATCGGCCAGTCAGTAAAAGTGGCCGGTTGGCTCGAGAACATAAGGGACCATGGCGGTGTGTCCTTTATCGATCTGCGCGACCAGTACGGGGTGGTACAGGTTGTAATGCGTGATACAAGCCTTCTTGAAGGCCTTACACGTGAGGATTGTATCTCCGTGGAAGGACCTGTGCAGAAGCGTTCGGAGGATACATATAATCCGAAGATACAGTCAGGAACCGTTGAGGTAGAGGCAAAGAGTGTTGAGGTTCTCGGTAAGGTATACCGTCAGCTTCCTTTTGAGATAATGACTTCAAAAGAGACAAGAGAGGATGTGCGTCTTAAGTATCGTTATCTTGATCTCCGCAATAAGAAGGTCAAGGATAATATGATCTTCCGCTCACAGGTTATAAGCTACCTAAGACAGAAGATGACCGAGATGGGATTCCTTGAGATACAGACTCCCATACTCTGTGCGTCATCACCTGAAGGTGCAAGAGACTATATCGTTCCTTCAAGAAAATATAAGGGCAAGTTCTATGCTCTTCCCCAGGCACCCCAGCAGTATAAGCAGCTGCTCATGGTTTCGGGTTTTGATAAGTATTTCCAGATAGCTCCCTGTTTCCGTGATGAGGATGCAAGAGCAGACAGAAGCCCGGGAGAATTCTATCAGCTCGATTTTGAAATGAGTTTTGCAACACAGGAAGATGTGTTCAAGGTAGGTGAGCAGGTTCTTACAGATACCTTCAATAAGTTTGCGCCCGAGGGATATACGGTAACTCAGGCCCCTTATCCTGTTATCTCATATAAGCAGGCAATGCTTGAGTTCGGTACGGATAAGCCGGATCTCAGAAATCCTCTCCGTATCATAGATGTGACAGAATTCTTCCAGAGATGTACATTCAAGCCTTTCCATGGAAAGACTGTACGTGCGATAAATGTACACCAGCAGATGTCAAAAGGCTTCCATGAAAAGCTTCTTAAGTTTGCACAGTCTATCGGTATGGGTGGCCTTGGATACCTTGAGGTGCAGGACGACCTTTCATACAAGGGACCTATCGACAAGTTTATACCTGATGACATGAAGACGGAGATAAAGGATCTTGCCGGTCTTAATGCAGGTGATACCATCTTCTTCATTGCCGATAAGGAAAAGCAGGCAGCTCTTTATGCAGGACAGCTTATGACAGAGATAGCAAATCGTCTCGACCTGCTTGAAAAGAACGCATACCGCTTCTGCTATATCAATGACTTCCCTATGTATGAATACAATGAGGAAGAGAAGAAGATAGGCTTTACACACAATCCGTTCTCAATGCCTCAGGGCGGGCTTAAGGCTCTTGAAGAGGAGGATCCTCTGACGATACTTGCATATCAGTATGATATCGTCTGCAACGGTGTTGAGCTTTCTTCAGGCGCAGTAAGAAACCATGATATGAAGATAATGGTAAAAGCATTCGAGATCGCAGGTTATGATGAGGAAGTTCTTAAGAACAAGTTCGGAGCTCTCTATAATGCTTTCCAGTTTGGAGCACCGCCTCACGCAGGTATGGCACCGGGAGTTGATCGTATGATCATGCTCCTTAAGAATGAAGAGAATATCCGTGAAGTGATCCCGTTCCCTATGAGCGGGACAGCTCAGGACCTTATGTGTGGTGCACCCAATGAAGTAACCGAGCAGCAGCTTCGCGAAGTACACATCAAAGTACGCGACTGATACAGGAGGCAGACATGGCTAATGTTATAAGTGATGAAACCATAGAATATGTCGGCATACTTTCAAAGCTTAAGTTAAATGAAGAGCAGAAGGAGCAGGCCAAGAAGGACCTTGCCCAGATGCTTGATTATATCGATGAACTCGGAGAAGTTGATACCGAGGGCGTAGAACCGATGACTCATATCCATCCTGAAGTAAACTGCTTCAGGGAGGATGTGGTTACAAATGGTGACGATCACGAGGCGATACTTAAGAATGCACCGGAGGAGAAGGATAGTGCATTCGTAGTTCCGCGCACTTTTGATTAAGGAGCAGACCTATGTCAGATATAAATGAACTGAGCGCTGTAGCGCTTGGCAGGAAGATAAAGGAAAAAGAGATTTCCGTTAAGGAAGCGCTGGATGCCTGCTTTGCTGCCATAGATAAAAAGGATGAGGAAGTGCATGCCTATATCACGGTCGATAAGGATGCAGCATATAAGAGAGCGGAGGATGTCCAGAAGAAGATCGATGCGGGAGAGCTTAAGAGCCCTCTTGCAGGCGTTCCTGCGGCTATAAAGGATAATATGTGCACAAAGGATCTGAAGACAACCTGTGCATCAAAGATACTTTATAACTTTGTTCCGACATTTACGGCAACCGCTGTGGAGAATCTTGAGAATGCGGGATCGATAGTTATCGGCAAGACCAATATGGATGAGTTTGCCATGGGTTCTACGACAGAGACCTCGGCATTCGGCGTTACGAGGAATCCAAGGAATACGGCACATGTACCCGGTGGTTCATCCGGCGGATCAGCTGCTGCAGTTGCAGCGGATGAGTGTGCATTTGCGCTTGGATCCGATACGGGCGGATCTATCAGACAGCCTGCAGGATACTGCGGAGTTGTTGGAATGAAACCGACCTACGGAACTGTATCCAGATACGGCCTTGTGGCTTACGGCTCATCACTTGATCAGATAGGACCGCTTGCCAAGAGTACAGAGGATATAGCTGTGATACTTGAAGCCATTGCCTCACATGATAAAAAGGATTCCACTTCTCTGGACCGAAAGGATACGGATTTCACATCTGCACTTAAGGAAGATGTGAAGGGGATGAAGATAGGTCTGCCACGTGATTATTTTGGAGACGGTCTTGATCCGGAAGTGGCAGCAGCTGTAAAGAAGGCTGCGGAAGATCTTAAGGCAGCAGGAGCAGAAGTTGAGGAGTTTGATCTAAAGCTTGTTAAATATGCAATACCTGCTTATTACACCATAGCTGATGCAGAGGCAAGCTCAAACCTTGAGAGATTTGATGGTATCAAATACGGATATCGCACAGACGACTTTACAGATCTTCACGACCTGTACAAGAAGACTCGTTCGGAGGGATTCGGACCTGAAGTGCAGAGACGTATAATGCTCGGTTCTTTCGTGCTTTCATCAGGATATTATGATGCATATTATCTTAAGGCACTTAAGGTAAAAGCTCTCATAAAGCAGGCTTTTGATGAAGCATTCGCAAAGTATGATTTTATTCTCGGACCTGTTGCACCTACGACGGCTCCGGAACTCGGAAAGAGCTTATCTGATCCCATGAAGATGTATCTCGGTGATATTTATACTATTTCAGTGAATCTTGCAGGACTGCCGGGAATATGTCTGCCCTGCGGTAAAGATAAGACAGGTCTTCCGATAGGTCTTCAGCTTATAGGTGACTGCTTTAAGGAAAAGACACTTATTCAGGCTGCATATACATACGAAAAGATAAGGGGGACTGTGTGATGAGTAAAGAATACGAAACAGTCATAGGCCTCGAAGTTCATGTTGAACTTGCAACCAAGACAAAGATCTTCTGCGGATGCTCTACGGCTTTCGGAGGAGCACCTAATACACATACATGCCCTGTATGTACAGGAATGCCGGGATCGCTTCCTGTATTGAATAAACAGGTTGTTGAATATGCAATGGCTGTTGGTCTTGCAACAAACTGTGAGATAACAAGACACTGCAAGTTTGACAGAAAGAATTATTTCTATCCGGATAACCCGCAGAATTATCAGATCTCACAGCTTTATCTTCCTATATGCAGAAACGGTTATGTTGAGATCGAGACAGGGAAGCTGTCTGTTAATGAAAAGAATGCAGGTAAGACAGAATCCGGTGAAGTTAAGAGAAAGCGTGTAGGCATCCATGAGATACATATGGAGGAAGATGCCGGAAAGCTTATCCATGATGAATGGGGTGATTGTTCACTTGTTGATTATAACCGTTCTGGTGTGCCTCTTATAGAGATAGTATCGGAACCTGACATGCGCTCTGCTGAAGAGGTTATCGCTTATCTTGAAAAGCTGCGTATGTTCGTTCAGTATCTCGGGGCATCGGATTGCAAGCTTGAAGAAGGCTCGATGAGAGCGGATGTGAACCTTTCCGTAAGAGAAGTCGGAAGTGAAAAGTTCGGAACAAGAACCGAAATGAAAAACCTTAACTCATTCACATCGATACAGCATGCCATAGCCGGTGAGCGCGAGAGACAGATAGATATACTTGAGTCCGGAGGCACAGTCATTCAGGAGACGAGACGCTGGGATGACACAAAGTCTGAATCATATGCGATGAGATCAAAGGAAGATGCACAGGATTACAGATACTTCCCTGATCCCGATCTGATCCCCATAGATATATCTGATGAGTGGATCGAAAAAGTGAAAGCATCCGCACCTGAATTCAGACCTGAAAAGATGGAACGCTATAAGACAGAGTACGGTATTCCTGATTACGATATTGAGCTTATCACTGCAACCAAGAAAACAGCGGATATATTCGAAGAGGCAACAAAACTCTGCGGACAGCCTAAAAAGGTTTCAAACTGGCTGATGGTTGAGACTATGAGGCTTCTTAAAGAAAAAAATATGGATGCGGAGGATATAGTATTCTCACCAGCTCATCTTGCCGACCTTATAAATCTGGTCGACAAGAAAGTGATCAATAACAATACTGCCAAGCAGGTGTTTGAAGTAATGTTTGAGAATGATACGGATCCTGTAAAGTATGTTGAAGAAAACGGACTTAAGCAGGAAAATGATACCGGCGCGATAAAGGGTATCTGTGAGCAGGTTATCGCTGACAATCCGGCATCCGTAGCTGATTATAAGGGTGGCAAACAGAAGGCAATAGGTTTCCTTGTGGGACAGGTAATGAAGCAGGCCAAGGGTAAGGCTGATCCGGGAACTGTCAATCAGCTTCTAAAGGAACTGCTCGATCAGGCTTAAAGCATATTGATGGGTTAAGGGGTTATGTCTTTAAAGTTTTATATCGGAGCATCGGGCTCCGGCAAAACATCAAGGATAGAGGATGATCTGACTGAACTTGCAGCAGCAGATCCGGACAGACAGTTTATTCTGATAGTTCCGGATCAGTCTACGCTGCAGGCACAGAAAGAGATGGTCCTTAAGAACCCGAACCGGGGCATTATGAATATCGATGTGCAGAGTTTTGGAAGACTCATGCACAGGATAGGAGATGAGGTGGGATACAGTTCCCGCCTTATTCTTGATGATACGGGGAAAAATCTTATTATCAGAAAAGTGGCTGCAGATATTTCTGACAGTCTTCCGGTGATCGGAAAGTCGTTCAAGCGCACCGGTTACGTTCATGAAGTAAAATCCGTTATATCCGAATTTGAACAGTACGGCATTTCTCCGTCCGATATGGATGGTCTTCTTTCCGTTACTTCCGGAAAGCCCTATCTTAACGGAAAGCTTAAAGATATAAAGCTTGTTTATGAAAAAATGCGTTCCTTCTGTGAAGGAAAGTATATAACGAAAGAAGAAAAATTCGATGTCCTTGCAGATGGCATCAAAAGATCTGAAAAATTAAAAGGCGCGGTAGTAGCTTTTGACGGATTCACCGGGTTCACGCCGGTGCAGGAAAGAGTTGTTTACGAACTGATGCGCAAATGCAGCGAAGTCTGGATGAGTATCATTATGCCTGCGGAGGAGGCCGAGAGCTACCGCACTGATGATGATGAACACAGACTTTTTTCGTTGAGCAGAAAGACCATAGGAGCGATGGAACAGCTCGCTAAGGATGCGGAATGCGACAGGATCCCTGATGTTTATCTGCAGGGCTCCCCTGTTATCAGATATAAAAACAGACCGGCGCTGTCTGCATTGGAGAGCGGCATCTTCAGGGAACATGCGGTTTCATATACAGACGATCCTTCAGCGGAGGTACAGCTTTTTGTTGCGGATGATCCGGCTGCTGAGATGAGAGAGATATTCACCCGGATTGCAGAACTCACTCTTGAGGGAGGCTATGCCTACAGAGATATTGCAGTAGCTGTGGGAAGTATGGATATTTATGCTCCTTATCTTGATGAGCTGGCAGCAGAATTTGATATTCCTATATTTGCCGATTACAGCAGAAAGCTTTATATGACTCCTTTTACGGAGTTTTTAAGAAGCGCGCTTGAAACAATAACATGCGATTTTTCTTATGAGACCGTTATACACTTTTTAAAGAGCGGCATGACAGGTATCGATCCTGATGACATAAGCATGCTTGATAATTATCTGTATGCTACGGGCATAAGAGGAGAGAAGAATTACAGCAGGGATTTTATAAGAGTTCCGGGATATCTGAAGAGAAGATACCCTGATGATGAAGATCGCGTAAATGCCATGAAACGCATCAATGATATAAGAAAGCGTTTCTGGGATATGCTAAAACCGCTTATTCCCGTCAGAAAGGGAAAGACTGCTTCAGAGATAACACGAGCTATATATGCATATGTAACAGCAAATGAATGTGAAAAGAAACTGAAGGCATATGCAGAAGAGTTTGCCCGTGAGGGAGATATAGTCAGGCAGAAAGAATATGAGCAGATCTACAGATATATCTGCGAACTCTTTGAACAGATAGATTCTCTTTTATCTGATGAGGTGATGGATCTTAAGGAGTATCTTGAGATATTGAAGGCCGGTATAGAAGAGATCATGATAGGCGTGATCCCTATCGATACAGACAGGGTTGTGATAGGTGATATGCAGAGGACGCGATTCAAACCTGTAAAAGTGTTGTTTGCAGCGGGCTTCAATGACGGTATCATACCCGGAGGCAATTCAAGCGGCGGCATGATCTCGGACCTGGACCGTGAGTTCCTTATATCTTCAGGTTTTGCTCTTTCGCCTACACCAAGGCAGCAGATGTATATACAGAGACTATATATATATCACGCGATGACACGGCCTTCTGAAAAGCTTATCCTTTCTTATTCTTCAATGGATAAGACCGGTGGTTCGCTCAGGCCTTCATATGTGCTCGGCGTGATTAAGAAGATACTTCCCGGGCTGTCTGCGGCAAAAGCATCCGACAGATCAGGCCTTGATCTTATTCCGGGGGGCAGGGGAAGTCTGTCACTTATTTCACTGCTTTTGTGCAGATATGCTGCCGGCCTTCTTTCCGAAGATGACAGGAAACTGTTAAACATTCTTGTCGGTGAGGAAAAGAAAAATGACAGCGTGCTGGTTAACAAACTTATAGAAAATGCTTTTTACAGTTATGCTTCCCACCCTCTTTCAAAGAAGGCTGTGGCTATGGTATACGGAAGAGAGATAGCCTGCAGTATATCTTCGCTGGAAAAACATGCGGGCTGTCCTTATGCGCATTTCCTTGGCTTTGGTATGAAACTCAGGGAAAGAGAGAACAGCCGTTTTGAAAATGTGGATATGGGAACAATCTATCACGAAGTTCTCAGGATCTTTTTTGAAAAGCTTGCGACTGAAGGAAAGCGGATTTCGGAAATTTCCTGGGAGGAATGTGAAAAGATACTTGAAGAAGCCGTTGCTGAAGCTGAGGGAGAGTTTGGCGCAGAGATCATTTTCAAGGATCACAGAACATCCTATCAGAACAGACGTCTTTTGAGGATATTGAAAAACAGCTTGAAAACGCTTAAAAGACAGCTTGGAAACGGCCGTTTTGTGCCGTATGCGGCGGAGCTTCCTTTTGAACGGGAGATAGTGACGGAGAGCGGTTTTAAGTTTAAAATGCGCGGACGTATCGACAGAGTGGATACCTGCGATGACGGAGATAAAAAACTTCTTAAGGTAACGGATTATAAATCCGGAAAAGTTCAGTTTGACCTGCCTGATCTTTACATGGGCCTTCAACTGCAGCTGCCGATATATCTGAGTGAAGCAAAGAAAGCGATGGAGGAAAGGTTCTCAGGAAAGGAGATAGTGCCTGCTGCCTATTTCTATTTCTCATTGAAGGATCCTATGATCGATTGCGATAAAGAGGGAAAGGGCAAGACGGCTGAAGAACTAGAGACGCTTAAGCGTATGGAGATGCTGCCGGACGGACGTTTTATTTCAGAAGACGGAGTCCCTGAAGCATTGGATACGGATGCTGCTTCATCAGGTGTTTCGGAAAATGTGAAGATGAAGTTTAAGAAGGACGGAAGCTTCGCTTCGAATGCACAGGTTGTAAGCCGTGAAGAGATGGATAGCATACTGTCATTTGCCGAAAAGAAAACAGATGAACTTGCAAAGGATATATCTGACGGGAATATCAGCATAAAGCCGGTGGAAGGAGCGTGTCAGTATTGCAGTATCCGTGAAATATGCAGATTTGAAAAGAAAATCCCGGGATTTGAGACAGTTAAAAAAGAGCTTAAATCAGATGAAGCTTTTAAACTCATATGCGGTAAAGAGGATTAGTTATGGGTGATATGAATTTTACAGAAGAACAGCAGTCGGTAATCGATGCCAGAGGATCATCTCTTCTGGTTTCTGCTGCTGCAGGCAGTGGTAAGACTGCCGTGCTTGTCTCCAGGATCATATCCCTTATAACAGACAGAGATGATCCCGTTGATATCGACCATTTGCTCATTGTGACATTTACAAAAGCTGCTGCTGCAGAGATGAGGGAGAGGATCGCCGATGCGGTTCTTAAGCTTCTTGAAAAAGATCCCGACAACAGGCGTCTTGCAAAGCAGGAGAGCCTTATACAGAATGCGCAGATCACAACGATAGACAGTTTTTCATTATATGTTGTGAGGAATAATTTTTCTGCGATAGATCTCGAACCGGGATTCAGACCCGTGGATGAAGGTGAACGCAAGCTTATGCTTTCGGATGCTGTATCCGGCATACTTGAAGATGAGTACGAGAAAAATGATCCTGAGTTTTTAAACTTTATTGAAAGCTATGTTACAGGCAGTTCGGAAAAAACAGTTGAGGATATGATGCTTTCCCTGCTTGAAACCGCGCTCAGTGAGCCGCGTCCCGAAAAGTGGCTTATGTCTGCACTCGAAAAAAATGAAAAGAGCATGAGCGATGCAGAAGACAGCGTATGGCTCAAGCTTGCATATGATAAGGGAACAGGTCATCTGAAAAGATGTTTTGCATGCGCATCCGAAGCTGAGAAGCTTTCAAGGATGACAGACGGTCCTTCTGCTTATACAGATGCCTGCGTAAAACTTGTGAGCATTTCGGAAAATGCACTTTCAAAAGATGGCTTTGAGGCCAGAGTTGAATACCTTCAGAGCATTGAGGCTCCCTCACTTCGCGGTGCGAGGGGAAAAAAGAATGAGGATCCTGATATAAGGGAGAGGGCCAAAGCTTATATAGACAGGGCAAGAGACGAACTGAAGGAAGCGATGAATATCTTTGGAATAGATAGTGCGGGAGCTGACAGAGAGCTGCTTCTTTCGTCGCGCAATGTTTCCGAGCTTATAAGACTTGTCTTAAAACTGAAGGAAAGGTTTGATGCCGAAAAGAGAGAGAAGAATCTAATTGACTTCAGCGACATGGAGCATTTTGCGCTGCAGATACTTACAGGAGATGACGGGAAACCGACACCTGTGGCTGAGGAATACAGAGAATATTTCAGATATATATTTGTCGATGAGTATCAGGACAGCAATATGGTTCAGGAGGAGCTTCTTCACAGTATCGCACGTCCGGATGGATATTTTACGGTCGGGGATGTTAAGCAGAGCATCTACGGGTTCAGACATGCCAGACCTTCCATATTCATGGAAAAGTATGAGAGTTATAAGGAAAGCGGTATCAACAGACGTATAGATCTTAACCGGAATTTCCGAAGCAGGGCCGAGGTACTGGATTTTGTTAATGATATCTTTGAGAACATAATGCACAGGAATAACTGTGGGATCGAATATGATGATAAGGCAAGATTATATAACGGTGCTGATTATTATCCTGCGGCTAAAGGGGATGAATTTAAGACGGAAGTTCTAAGATTCTATAAACCTAATGATAAGGAAGATGATACACTTGCGGATAACGTGAAGGAATATGAGGCGCTTATCTGCACACTCAGGATAAAGCAGCTTATGGAAAGCGGCTTTATGGTCTTTGATAAAGATACCAAACAGATGAGGCCTGTCCGCTACAGCGACATTGTGATCCTGGTGCGTTCGAGAGGATATGAAGATACTCTTAAGACGTATTTTGATGAGTTTGGAATGCCTCTTTATTATGAAAGTGCTGCGGGTTATTTTGATACGCTTGAGATAAAACTGATACTGAATGCCTTAAAGGTAGTAGATGATCCTGATCAGGATATACCTTTATACGGAACACTGACAGGCCTCCTTGAACTGTTTGATGACGAAGGCATGGCAGAGCTTAGAGGCATCACCAAAAAGGAAAACTGCAGCCTGTATGAGGCAGTGAAACTTTCTGCGGAAGGACATGGCGATGTGACCGATGAGATAAGGGAAGCATCGAAATATTTTATCAAATGGCTTTCAGAATTCAGGAAATATGCAGTCACCCTGGGAATAAGAGAACTTATAGAAAAGATGGTGGCTGATAGTTCATTAAAGGAGAGAATGACAGCCCTGCCGGGAGGACTCGGCAGACGTGCCGATATCGGCCTGCTTCTTGAAAGAGCCTCTGCTTTTGAAGAAACCTCTTATCACGGGCTGTTTCGTTTCGTACGCTATATCAATGAGTTAAAGGACAGGGATGTAGATTACGGAGAGGCTCCGGTACTGGATGAAAAAGCTGATGTAGTCCGTATAATGACCATACACAAGAGCAAAGGTCTTGAGTTTCCTGTTGTAGTGATACCGGGCCTTTCGTCTGCATTCAGATTTTCCGAAAGCAAGGCGCCTTTCATAGCGGATTCAGACATGGGTATCGCAATGAAAGCCATAGACACCAAAGATCGTCTTGCGAAAAAAGGACTCAAGTATACTGTGTTTGCATCAAAGAAAAGGATGGATGCGATCGCTGAGGAAATGAGAGTCCTGTATGTGGCGCTCACACGCGCAAAGGAAAAACTGATCCTTGTCGATGTTGATCTTTATGGAAAAAATTCGACAGGACCTGAAATAAAAGAGGTTCCTGATGCATTATGTTTTGCGGATATGATCCGATATGCCCTTTTATTGGGAAATGCGTCTAAAGCAGGTTATGTAAAGAACGTAAGCGAGTCGGATATAGCAGGATATATCACGGGTCTCGACAAAACAGCTATCGACAGAGCTGTTCCGTTGCTTGAGGGTAATCTTTCTGTGGATGACGTGCTATATGATGAGTATACCAGAAAGAAAGAATACACGTATGGCTTCGCTTCTCTTAAAGGACTTTTTGCGAAGACTACAGTTTCCGAACTTAAGAAGGCAAACCGTGATAAAGAGGATATAGAGACCGGTGAGACCTTTATGTATCCGGATACGGAAGAAGAAAGCTATATTCCGTCTTTTGTCTCGGGAGGCGAGAATCGTGCGGCTGAGACAGGAACTGCTTTTCACCGCGTGATGGAACTGCTCCCGTTTGGGGAACTTCCGGATGATCTTAGCAGTATAGACGGCAGTGAGATCATAAAAAGCGTTATCCGGAAAGAGACGGCTTCCGGCAGGCTCAGTGCTTCTGCGGCAGAAGATGTGGATGCAAAAAAGGCTGCCGCCTTTTTAAAAGATCCGCTTGCAGCACGGATGGTCGCAGCAGCCAAAAGAGGAAAGCTTTACAGGGAGCAGCCGTTTTTCTTTGCGGTGCCGGCAGACAGGTTTGACAAAGCATTTCCTTCAGACGAGGACATACTGGTCCAGGGGGTCATAGATGCCTTCTTTGAAGAGGATGGTAAGCTAATACTGCTTGATTATAAGACTGACCGTGTGAGGAGCAGCGACAGGCTTGTAAGTCGTTACAGCCGTCAGCTTGAGATCTATGCGGATGCACTTTCACAGATAAGAGGTATGGAAGTTTCGGAAAGACTGATTTACTCGTTTGCGTTACAAACGTGCGTTCGTATATAATATGGTGGAAAGTATTAAGGTGTTTTGGTATAATACTCTCGGAGTTTAAGTGAGGTTTTTCTTTAGATGCAGATAACTGAAGACATAGACAGACTGCTCGATCTGGGATATAACATTGCCACTGAAGGCAATTTCTATACCCTTTTCGATATGATTTTGGACAGCTGCGTTAAGTTTACCAACGCAGATGGTGGTACGTTATACATTGCAGCAGAAGGTAAGCTCAAGCATCTTCTCGATATCAATCGTACACTTGATTCCGATAATAAGAAGAGCAGTATAGAAGCAGATAAGATGGACGCTGCCGATGATGACAGGGATATCTTCACATACTGCTACCGTCATCCTGAGGATATGCTCAATATCCCGGATATATATTCTGACGACAGATTCGACATTAATTCCATCAAACAGTTTGATAAGAAGCATTCATACCTTACACAGTCTGTTCTTGTGGCTCCGATCCTTGAGCCCGGGCAGGATGTTCTTGGCGTGATGATGCTTTATAACTGCATGGATGTCGGACGTAATATCATTCCTTTTGATACCGACTATGAGCGTATGGTACAGTCGCTTACAGCGCAGATGGCCAACACTCTTACAAATATGATACTGATCCAGGATCAGGAGGAACTCCTCGGATCCTTCGTTGAATGTATGACGACCGCGATCGACGCACGTACTCCGTACAATGGCAAACATACAAAACATGTTGCCAGATATTGTGAGGAGATCACCGATCATATCAATGCGCTTCATACAAGAGGCGATATAGATGTATTCATATCACCGAATGATCAGGAACAGCTGCACATGGCGGCAATGCTTCATGATATAGGAAAGATGATAACTCCGCGAGAAGTTCTTAACAAAGCGACCAGACTCGGTGAAGGTTATTCGGATCTTAAGAATAAGCTCGAAAAGATCAGGCTCAAAATGAAGATCGATATGCTTGAAAACAAAATGCAGATCGAGCTCTGGCAGGAAGAGGACCAGCTTCTTGAGAAGTTCCTGGAGCAGCTTGATACTTTTAATACTGCCGGTTTTCTTACCGATGAGCAGATAGCGTTTATTGATAAGATGGCAGAGAAAAAGTTTGAGGATTTTGATGGTTCGGTCATCCATTATCTTACAGAGAATGAGAACCGTGCTCTGCATATCCGAAAGGGAACACTTACGGAGGATGAGAGAGAGACAGTTCAGCGTCATGTTATCTACACCGCACAGATGCTTTCAAAGATCAATTTCTATGGAAAGTATGACAAGGTAATGGATATAGCGGCAAACCATCATGAGTATATTGACGGAAGCGGCTATCCGCGCGGCCTTAAGGATGAGCAGCTTGATCTGCTTACCAGGTTGATCACAGTATGTGATATATTTGACTCGCTTACAGCCGATGACAGACCGTATAAGAAAAAGATGACGCTTGATCAGGCGCTTGAGGTCCTTGCAGAGATGGTTGATGAGGGCAAGCTTGATGCCGGTATAGTGCGTATAGTATCTGATTACATGAAGAAGAATTTCGATAAGCTTATCTCAGAGATGAAGGAAGAGGAGATACGCGAGAAAGAGATCGAAGAGATTGCATTTGGTAATATCCAGAGTGACGGAGCCCGTATGGAGGAGCAGGAGAAAGCTTCGGGTGTACGTGCCGGTGAACCGGCTGCCCTGATATATGGTCAGGATGCGGGTATGAGGCCTAATGAACGACCTTTAAACGGAATGAACTGAAGTTGATACAAAAAAACACAGGCTGCAGAGCCTGTGTTTTTTTATTCCTTTTTCTTGTATCTGCGTTTACCCCTGTACTGTGCGACCTATCTTGATCAATGCTTTCTTTACCGCGGGTATGGATATTATGATTATGGTGAGAACTGCTTCTAAGAGCAGGAAAGAGTAGTTGTAGCAGAAAGGGTAAATTGAAGCAAGCTGCGAAGGGAAATTGTCAGGCATATAGTCCATCCAGTAGAGATATCCTCCAAGCACATGGAATGCACCTCTTGCAAGTACGGCAACTATATAGCCCGTAACGAGGCCGTGCTTCGTTTTGTTGAAAAATCCTGATATACCAAGTGCGGTGAATGCGAAGATGTAATCAAGGAATACCTGAAGAGGATTAAGCATATAGCTTGCACCGTCCTGTACAAACTGAAGCAGACCGTAGGCCAGCCCGGCTGTGAGACCTATGGCGGGGCCGTACCAGAATCCTATAAGTGTGATGAAGAGCATGGAGCAGAGAGTAACTGAGCCGCCCCAGGGCATGGGGATTATCTTAACATAAGAAAGGGCAAAAGCAAGAGCGATGCCCAGTGCCGAAACGACGAGCTGCTTTGTGGAAAAAAGCTTTTTGCCTGTCTTTTCTTTTGTTTTAGCTGCTTTATTTTCCTGTTCAGTATCGGAAATACCGGCAATATTCATTGCCCTTGATGCGAGAAATG
>JAEEGL011515985.1_pt1 | contig 23780 bp, 18 predicted proteins | sample 9134231 | NCBI WGS metagenome assembly JAEEGL01 (sample SAMN16246548, study PRJNA631951) | gut metagenome | biome: gut microbiome; feature: rumen; material: fiber-attached | host: Bos | place: Iran: Karaj | collected 2018-10 | reverse complement strand
GTGAAGCTGACGATTCCGGCGTCGACGGGCTGGAACTTGACCGTCTGCCAGATCGGATTGTTGACGACGTTCGAGAACTCGCCGGACGCAAGTTCGTTCCACTTCGCCCAGTTGACCGTCGACGAGAGCTTGTAGTGCGTTACGATCCCCTTCTTGCCGTCTTGCGGCGGCTTGTAGCGGAAGCCGCTGATCTTCTTCACGCCGCCGAGGTCGATGTTCATCTGCCGGGGACCGGCGAAAAAGACGTGGTACTTGCCGCAGAGCTTCTCGCCGGAGTCGGGGATGTCGGCGGTGATTGCCGGCGCGTTGTAGACGCCAAGGGAGGAGATAAGCGGACACGCCTTCGCGTCGAGGACCGTGAAGCGGAGCTTCGTGGCGGTCGTCGCCGGAACGCAGAGGATGCGCTTGCGGCCGACCGTCGTCTGCGAGTCGTGTCCGCCGAGCGTGTCCCTTATCTCTCTCCATTCGCCGTTGACGAACGCCTCCATCGAGAAGCGGCGCACGCGCTGTCCGAGCCGGATGTACTCGCAGGCGACGACGCGGTTGAACGTCGTCTCCTTTCCAAAGTCTATCGTGAGCGCAGCGCGCGTGACGCCGTCGTCCGTGGCCCAGTAGGTCTTGGGGTCGCCGTCGACCGCCTTCGAAGCGGCATATGCGGGATCGTTGCCGCGCACGTTGTCCGCCGTCGCCTTCGCGCCCTTCGCGAGGTCCTTCTTGAACGCCTCCTTGACGGCCTTCGCGAACGCCGCGCCGCGCTTGGCGTCCTCCTCGGGGATGAGTCCGTCCGGCGCAATCGGGAAGTTGAGGAGGAGCGTCGAGTTGCGTCCGACGGACTTGTAGTAGATGTCCATAAGCTTCGAAAGGCTCTTGACGTGTCCGTCTTCGGCATAGTGGTGGAACCAGCCGGGGCGGATGCTCGTGTTCGTCTCGCCGGGAACCCAGCTGTCGCCGTCTTCCCTGCCGCTGTTGAGCTCCCAGCCGGGCACGTCTCCCGTCGCGTTGAGGAGACTCCAGTTGCGCTCGCCGCAGCAGCCCGCCTCGTTTCCAATCCACCTGAGGTCTCCTCTCGCGCCGCCGTCGTTCCAGATGAGCGCCTTGGGCTGCCACTTGCGGATCATCTTGAACGTCTCTTCCCATCCGTAGTACGACTTGTCGATGCGCCGCGTCTCGTTCGCGCCGCCGTACCAGCCGTTGCCGCCGTTCGCGCCGTCGAACCACACCTCGAACACGTCGCCGTATTCCGTCAGTAGTTCCTTGAGCTGGTTGCGGAAGTACTCGACGTAGGCGGGACGGCCGTATTCGGGATGGTTGCGGTCCCACGGCGAGAGATAGACCGCGAACTTGAGCCCCTCGGCGCGGCAGGCGTCCGCGAACTCGCGCACGACGTCGCCCTTCCCGCCCTTCCACCGCGAACTCTTGACTGAGTAGTCCGTGTACTTGGACGGCCAGAGGCAGAATCCGCAGTGGTGCTTCGCCGTGAGGATCGCGCCCTTCATGCCGGACTCGCGGCAGACCCGCGCCCACTGGCGTGCATCGAGCTTAGCGGGGTTGAAGAGCTTCGGGTCCTCGTTGCCGTATCCCCATTCCTGGTCCGTATACGTGTTGAGCGAATAGTGGATGAACGCGTACGTCTCGAGGTCCTGCCACCACAGCTGCCGCTCGTTCGGCAGCGGACCGCAAGGCGCGGGCGGAGGGACGGCTCCCTTCGCCAGAACGGCCGCAAGCGCAAGGCCCGATACAGCAGAGAGTTTCATCTTAGCAGTCATCTTCATGCCGAATTCTCCTTTTCAAATCACCTGCGCGCGCCTTTTGGGGGCACGGCACGCGTCGTGCATTCCCAGAGGACCGGCGTCTGCGATTGTTTTGCCGAAGGCCCGCCGAGGTACTTGCCGGTCGCACGGTTCTTGAACGTGAAGCCGCCCTTGACCTCTTCGACTTCCCAGAGTCCGTCACCGTCCTGGTCCTGCCCAAAGGGATGCTTCGTATTTTCGCGGCACACGCCCTCGATGAGGCCGCCCCCCGGATGCGCGCAGAGCGTATCAGCGTTGCCGCCTTCGAGCCAGCTCGTCCGAAGGACGCAGTTCGCGCCGTAGCAGCGGAGCTGGTAGTACGTCTTGCCGCCGACTTCGTGCGGCACAGCCTTGAAGAGCGCCGCAAATCCGTCGCTACGTCCGACGGGGTTCTTCGGACCGTAGCCGAAGTCGAGCGACCCGTTCGCCGCCGGGAGGTGCAGCTCGTCATTCCCCGTCGCCAGGCGGAAGAACCTGGTCGTCAGGTGGCGCACGTACTTCAGCTTGACTTCTATGCCATCGAGGGGCTTGGGCATGTTGGCGTCGCGCACCGCGGGCTTGACGGGCTTTTGTCTCGCCCACTTGGAGTAGAGGTCGAAAAATGCCTTCGGACTGCATTCGGGGTTGGCGTCGAACGGGACGACGATCTTTTCCTCATTCAGCCAGTCGTCGATCAGGAAAAGCAGGTTGATGTCGCCGCAGATCGTCGAGACGTTGCCGAGTTTCTCGATCGTCTTCAGGTAGGCGTTGCCCCACTTCTTCGTCGTGGCCGTCCCCCATGTGCCGTAGTTCGCCTTGACCTCCTGTCCGAACTCATTTAGCTTGCCCTTTCCGGGTTTCTCGGGACTCCAGTCGCACTCCGTGACGACGCACGGGTAGTCCATGACGACGGGAACGCTGTCTATGAAATGCGCCATGAACCGGTCCGGGTCGGCGTTGTCGTCGCTCTGTCCGTACCAGCCTGGATAGACATGGACGGCGAAGCCGTAGTTCTTGAGCGGATCCTTTATCGGATGCTCCGCGAAGTCGCGGAAGTTCGACTGGTAGCCCGTGCCCGGCACGAGCACAACGCCCTTGAAGCCCTTCTTGCGCACCATGTCCATCATCATCTGGCAGTATTCGGGGAGCGCCGCGGACGAGCGCTGCCCGTCCTTCGTGAGAATGCTCACCGGCTCGTTCTGGAGCTCTAGCATGACCTGCCCGGACATCGCCTGGATGCGCTTGTTCGCGGCGATGACGGACCACTCCTCGATCATGTTCCTATGATAGCTGTCGCCAACGCGCACCTCGTGCGGCGCGCAGTAGCTCGGGCGTATGACCACATAGAGCCCGCGCTTCACGGCGTTCTCCGTGAACGGCACAAGCACCTTCTCGACGTAGCGGTCGAACTTCGGACGGTCGAAGGCGGTGTGGTAGTGCGCGTCCTTCGACGGCTTGTGCTTGTCGTCCGAGCACCAGTAGGCGTCGTCCGTAACGCGGATCATGTTCGCGTAGACGCCCTGCTTGCGCTCCGTCAGCCCCGCGCAGAGCTTGTCGAAGTAGTCGAGGCACCGCCCGATTGCCGCATCGTCCGTTCCCCACCCCCAGCGATTGCCGCAGAAGTAGGGATGGAACGGATGCATCGCGCCGGCGAGACGGACGCAGTAGCCCTTGTTGTCCACGAGATGCCGCCCCTCGACATGGAGAGGCGGCGCGACGCCCGCGAATGCGTCCAGCGCAAGCGCGAACGTAACGGCGGCAAGATGGAATACTGCGCGATTCATGGCACTATTCTACCAAACGCGCTTTTCTGCCTCCATTCCCCGATTGGGCTATATTGCTTCGAACTTCGATTGCTAGCAGCATGTACGAACAAGTTCCCTTGTTGAGGCAGTCCAGCTTACAGTGCTCGCGCGGATAGCCGAGAATTGGGAGAGAAGCGCCCTGTCGCCAGTAGCGCTCTTCATCTCCTTGCGCTTACAGTTCCTGGACGATTCCGTTCGCGGAAATCGCGAGCCTTCCTTCGCCCGTCCGGCGGATGATTGCGAGGAGATACCCTTCCTTCATCTTCTTCGAGTCGACGTTGAAGAGCTGGTCCGTATAATGGTCGCCGTCGTCAAGCGCGATGAGGCGTCCGGGACCCTTGACGGAAACATTGACTTCCGTCGTCGCGTCGGGAACGACCGCGCCCTTGGCATCGACAGCCTCGATCCAAACATAGACAAGCTGCTCGCCGCCCTCTTCACGCCTCAGTTTTAGCCCGACTGCAGGCCCGGCAGTTCGGATCGAGTGCTCGACACCGTTCGAACCGACGGCCTTCAGCTCGCCCGGCTCCCAATCGACCTCAAAGAAAACCGCGTGTATCCTCTCGCCCTTGGCGCAGCGCCACGCGCCGTCGCCTTCCGGCGGACGGACAACGCGCCTCTTCCCGAGGGAGCGTCCAGTCAGGAAGAGCTCCACCACCGGCGCGTTGGAGAACACCCAGACGCCCGCCTTCCCGCCCGGCCTCCGGTTCCAGTTCTCGCGAAGCGCCTGCTGTCCGCTCTGCACGTCGTTCCACGTCTCGCGTTCGTCGGACTGCACGACGCCGATGCGCACGACCGGCGTCTCGCGGTCGAATCCGCTCTTGATGAGCCACGCCTGCGGATACGGCTTCATCGTGTGGGAGAAGAAGCTCCAGTTCCAGCCTTTCTTCGGATACTTGTTCGACTCGCCCCAGTACTCCGTCGCGCCCCAATAGGAGCATCCCACCATCTTCGCGCGGTCCATGCCGAAGTAAGGGTCCAGCCACTGGCTCGTCGTCGCCTCGCTCTGGTACACGACAAGGTCCGGGCTGCGCTTCAGGTAGTCGAAATAATACTCCCACGTGTAGTTGAAGCTCGCAATCTCGGTCGCATGCGCGAGCTCCGGCGCGACGACATGCGCGGGGTCGTCGAATAGCTTGTCGTTCCACTTTATGCCGTTCGCGCGCGAAGGATACATCGCAACGGTCGTTGGACGCGTCGGATCCCACCGCTTCACGACGACGTCCATCATGCGGTAGGTCGTCACCCCCCAGTCCTCGAACTGCGCATCGTGGCAAGACTCGTTCATCTGGAGCTCGTTGCCGAGGGACCACATCACGACGGACGGATGGTTGCGGTCGCGCTTCACCCACTCCGTGACGAGCTGCGGCCAAATCTCGAGGTAAGGCTTCCCGCCCGCCCAACAACCATTCCACTTGTCCGTGATTTCGTCGACGACGACAATTCCTTCCTCGTCGGCGATGTCGTAGAACTCCTCGGAATAGGGATTGTGCGAGCAGCGGACCGAATTGAAGCCGAACTTCTTGATCGTGCGAATGTAGCGCCTGATGGCGTCGGGATACGCCGCCGCTCCGAGCGCGCCGAGGTCATGGTGGTTCGACTGGCCCTTCAGGAAAACCTTCCGTCCGTCGATTTCAAACCCGCGCTCCTTCGAAAACGAGATGTCTCGGAATCCAAAGCGCATTTCGCGGCGGTCAAGAAGCCTTCCCCGTTCCCCGTTCCCCATTCCCCGTTCCCCGTTCCCCATTCCCCGTTCCCCGTTCCCCATTCCCCGTTCCCAAATCTCCACAACAAGTGAATAGAGGTTCGGGGACCCAGGAGACCAGCGATTCGCGCCAATTACCACCATCGGCGGCAGGGGGACGGAAAACCGGCTACGGTTGTCGCCCTTTGTGACAGGTCCGCGAGTCGCGGCAACCGACCTCTCGCCGTCCAGTATCTCCGCAACGAGTTCAAGGTCGTCGCCAAGTCCGCGGCATCCTTCGAGCTCGACTTCGACCGAGACCGACTCGCCCTTGGTCATGACATGCACGCCGTGCCGCGCGATGCGTCGCTCGTTCACGGCCCTGAGCTTAACGCCGCGGTAGAGTCCGCCGCCCGTGTACCAGCGGCTGCCGTTCTTGCCGCCGCCTACCTTCGCCCACACCTCGACTACGTTCGGCGCGTCCTTTTTGAGCTGTTCCGTGACGTCCGCCTCGAAGCCGAGATAGCCGTACTCGGTCTCGGCCACCTTCGCGCCGTTCACCTTCACGCCGCCGTAGAACATGATGCCGCCGAAGTCAAGAAGGACTCGCTTCCCGTCCCACGAAGGATCGTATGCGAACGACTTGCGGTAGAACGCCTCGCCAAGTGGCTTGAAGACGCGCTGCGAATGAATCGCGCTTTCGTCCCACGGCGACTCGATCATGAAATCGTGCGGCAGGTCGACCGCCCGCCATTCGTTCTCGCCGCCGCGGCGCCACTCCCAGCCGGAGTTGAAGTCAATTTCGGGGGCAGACTGGCCCACAATCGAGACCATGGCCGCAAATGCCGCAAACGGGAATTTCAAAGTCATCGCATTTCTCCTTTTCCGTTTAGTATACCAAATTCTTCCGTCCCTCACATTATCGAGTGGGGGGGATCTCCGTATTTCAACCATCATATACAGATGCGCCCGGAGCGAGGGCGGGCGCATCTCGTCACCACTTGTGCAGGCGCAAAGCTTGCCGCGTTGAGCCTGAAGCCAACTCACTGATTCACATACGATATGTCGTCGAGGTAGAATGTCTTGGCGGGTCCGCCGAGCGTGAAGGCGAAGCCCGTCTTCATGCGCGAGAGATCCTGTCCGTCGAGCGCGATGCGGTAGCGCGTCCACGTCTTCTTGAGCGTGACTTCAGTCTCGCCCTTGGCGGTATCGGGAAACGCGCAGTCCTTGAGCCCGCCGCAGAAGAACTTGACCTTCTCGCCGCCCTTCTCGCCGCGCGCCCAGAAGACGAGCGTGTTCGCGTCCGCGAGGTTGAACCCGCCGTCCGCCTTGCCCCAGTCGTTCGCCGGACTCTGCCACATGATTCCCGCCCAGTTGTCGCCTGCCGAATAGGAGACCTTCATGCAGGCCTCGCCGGAATGCGGCGTCTCAGCCGAGCGGTCCTCGACCTTGAGCGCGCCGACGTTGCCCATGTACCCCGAGACGAACCAGTGCCGGGGCTCGTCGCCATAGACGGCGAACGGAAGCTTCTCCGGACGACGCTCCTTCTTCGGCTTCTCGCCCTTCCCGAGCATCGGCCAGTTGGCGTAGGCCGCGTTGCCCTTGCCGTCGAAGCAGTAGGCGTAGAGGCGGTACTTGCCGCCGCCCGGGAGCTTAACCTTGACCTTGTTCGTCCCCTGTCCGGCGACGATAGACTCGTCCCAGCCCTCAGGCATCGCAAGTCCGAGCCCCGCCTCGCCGTAGTACGACGCCTCGTCGACGAGCGTCCAGCGCCACGTGAGCTTGTCGCCCTCGGGATCCTTCGCCTCGACGGACGCCTCGACGGTCTCGCCTTCGGAAGGCGAGTCCTTCGAGACCTTCACGTCGCCAATCCGCGGACAGCGGTTCGCGGGCTTTCCGCCCCAGAACTTCGCAAGCGTCGCGACTACCTCGAGCTTCGTGCCGTCGGGGAGCATCGTGCCGAACCACGTCGGCGAGACCTCGTTCTTGTGCCCCCACGTGAAAACGTATCCGCCAAGGCACCACTTGCCCTTCTCGGCGAGGATGGTCTTTTCGTATATGTCGCGGTACCAGTCCGCCTTCGCCGTGGAAGTCATCTCAAGGGGAAGCCCGTTCGGCGCCTTGCCGCTCTCGTCCGCGCCCATTGGACCGTACTCGGTGAGGATGTACGGAATCTTGCCGCCGAGCTCCTGCCAGCGCCTGCCGACGGAAAGCGCGCCGCCGTAGGAGTTGATGCCCATGTACTGGAGCTCAGGCGCGTAGGCGTTGATTGCGTCCGCCTTCTCCTTCCACATGTCCGCTACGACCGTCCCGACGGGATGGTTCGGGTCCGCCTCCTTCACCTTCTTCGCGAGTCGGTTGATGAACTCCCACATCTCCTTCGGGTTCGGCTCTCCGAGCTCCATCTCGTTGCCGAGCGCATAGCAGAGGAGCGCGGGATGTCCCTTGACCTTCGCGACCGTCTCCAGCACCTCGCGCTCGGTCCTTTCGAGCGCCGCCTGGTCGAGATAGCTGAAGCCGTGGTTATGGTGCCCGAGCCAGAAGCCGAGCATGACCGTCTGGCCGTACTTTGCCGCCTCGTCGAGGTCCTTCTTCGCCTTGTCGGCCCCCCATGTGCGGAAGGAGTTCCCTCCGACCTCCTTCAGCAGCGCCTTCGAGCCGCCGCCGCCGCCGCCCTTTATGAAATAGGGCTTGCCGTTGAACGTGAGGCGCCAGGCGCCGGTCGAGCCCTCGATGCGAACGACGGACCCCGCACCGTGCAACGAGATCGCGGCACAGACGGACAGTAGTGCAATGATTGTCTTTTTCATGCCCCTATTATACACTATTTCAGGGCTTTGCACAGACACAATTGCGTAAAAAACATGTGCCCGATTGCGTCACTGGGACGCCTTGTCGGACAGAAAACGGAGAATGTCAGCGGCGACCAGCGGGTTCTGGAACGTGAAAGCATACTGCGCGGCAGTTTTGCCGCGGTTGGCGACAATGACGATTCCGCCAGGCGTAGCGTAGAAGGACTTAATTTCGGAGAACGGTATGCCTATGTCCAAGCCCTTTCCGGCAAACGCGACGCGACGGTCGGTAAAGTAGCAGTGCGTGCGCTGGGAGACGGCGCACCTGCGCTTGAAGCCCGGGAACGCCACGTCGCTCGGCCGCCCGACGGGGCGCCCGGCGCGCTTCGCCTCGCGGGCATCCGCTATGGTAAGCGGCATATAGAGCGTGCCCTTCTCGTGGAAGTAGACAAGCCCGTCGGACGCGATGGACTGGACGCTCACGCACTTTCCGCCGCCCAAATTCCGCTTCACCGGAGATGGTCGTAGCGCAGACAGTCCGCCCACGGCAATCCACTGCTCATAGTATCCGCGATTCTTCTTCCAGCGGCGGCGAATCCTGAACCAGACGACTAGCATCGGTATCGTGAGCCAGAAGAAGGCGAAGGCGACAGCAATGAAGCCAAGCGCATGCATGAACCACGGCTTGTTGAGATTGTCCAGGTCCTGATAAATGAACCAGAACATCCCGCCGAGGAACACAAACGCAATCAACTTTCTCAAGACGTAAATCACGGGGGTATATTATATCAAAAATGGAGCGCAAAAGCGCGCGCAAGCGGCAAGAGCCGCGCATGCGAGAATCGTCTTCACCACGCCGACCCTTTTCGTGAAAGTCGCCCATCCGGCGAACGCCGCGAGAATCACTGCCACGGGATGGAATGAAACGCCGCCCGCCCCAGGACATGTCCACAGGCTCATCCCTGCGAACGCCCAGAGCGCGTTGAGCATCATAGCGATCGTGACGGGCCTGACGCCGGAGAGAAGCCCCTGGACAGCGCGGCTGGACTTGAACCGCTCAAGCGAACCCAGGGCGATGTAGAGAAGTATCGCGCCGGGAAGAAGCAGGAAGACTGTCGCAGCGAAGGCGTAGGCGACGCCGGCCAACGGACTCGCAAAGTCCGCCACGCCCATCCTGAAACCGAAGAACGTCGCGCAGTTTACAGCCACGGGCCCCGGCGTCATCTGCGTAAGCGCCATGACGTCCGCGAATTCGTGTCCTGACAGCTGCAGGTACGGAGCCGACTCGCCGACGAAGTCCGCGATATACACGGGCACGAGCACATACCCCCCGCCAAACGCAATCGAGCCGTACTTGAGGAATATTAGCGGGATGGACCAGAATGAGGAAGCAAAAGTCCGCGTGCCGCCGCGATGCTCCAGGAGTCCGGCTGCGACGCCGAAAACCGCGGCGGCCATGACGACGAACGCGGGGTTCACGTCCAGCGGACCGATGGCCGCAAGCGAGACGGCGAGGACGAACCAGTCCAACGCACGCGCAACGCCGCCGCGCCAGCTCCGCACGACCATCGCGGCGATTATGCCGGTGAGCGCCGCGCGAAGACCGATGAACACCGCAGTCAGATAGGGGTTGCCGAGCGGGATGAGCGAGTAGCCGGCGGACACGGCGGAGAAGACGATGACGCTCGGGAGGAAGACGCCAAGAAGCGCCGCCAGCGCGCCGGGAAGCCCGGCGACTTTGCGGCCTATGTATATAGCGGTGTTGCCGGCGACAATCCCCGGAACCATCTGGAAGACAGGAAGGTGTCCCATGACTTCGCCTTCCTCTGTCCACCTGAACTTCTTGGAGAACACCTCGTCCGCAACCGTTAGAATCGCAAAACCCCCGCCGACCACGAAGAGCGCGATCTTGAACATCTCCCAGAAAAGCGTCCAGAGCCTTTTCACGTCGCGAACCTCAGGGCAAGCATCGCGCACGCGACTGCGTCGTAGAGTCCGTCGTGCCAGGTGCGGCCGTCAATCTGCGGGACGCAGCCGAACATCTCGCACAGATCACCCAGCTTGTAGCTCGGCAGACTAGGGTACTTCGCCTTCGCAAGGCGCATCGTGTCCACCCAGGGGCCCCACTTCGTGAGCGGCGCGATGCGGGTTAGAATGGTCTTTTCGCACGCGATGTTGTGCGCGACCAGCCTGCGCCCCCCAATCACAGGATAGAAGCTCTCCCATTGCGACATGAGCGGCTCATGGTCCGGTGTAAGAGCAGTGCCGAAGAACCACTCGCGCGTCTCGACAATCTCGCCGCCGCTCACGACGGCGGCACCGAGCTGCCAGGGGTCGTTGTCGCCTCCACCCTCGTAGCCGGTAGTCTCGAAGTCTATCGCGACGAAGTCCATTTGCGTCAGCCGCGCTCAAGGAAGCGCCCGGACCTGTCGCCGGTGAATTTTCCGCCGCGGTAGGGAATCGAGCCGTTGACCATGACGAGGCGGACGCCGGACGCGAACTTGTGCGGAGAAACATACGTAGCCTCGCCGCGGAACTCGTCCTCCTTCCAGACGACGACGTCCGCGAAGGCGCCCTTCTCCAGGACGCCGCGTCCCCTGATACCGAAGCGCCGTGCGGGAACGGACGTCATCCGCGCGACTGCAGCCTCGCTCGGCACGCCGAGCGCGCGCAGGCGGCGGTAGAACTCGGGCATCGTCGCATAGGCGCGCGGGTGGGGGTAGTCCGCGCCGAGCGGACCCCATGGTGCGCGAAGCGACGCGTCGCTTCCTGGAACGACCCACGGCTTTGCAAGGATTCGGTCGAGGTTGTCCTCGCACATGGCGAAGAAAAAGGCGCTAGTCCGGCAGCGGTCGAGTTCGAGAATGCGGCAGACGAGCTCGCCCGCCGTTCCCCGGTTCCCGTTCCCCGTTCCCCGTTTCCCGTTCCCCGTTCCCCGTTCCCCGACAATCTCCGCGACAGTCTTTCCGCTAAGGGGCTTCGTCTCGTCGTGCCACGTGCCTCCGATCATGACCGACGACCAGTCGCGTCCGGATGCGTCCAGCTCGGCGACGATGCGCGCGCGTGTCGCGGGGTCCGCCAGCCGCTCGCACTCGGCCTTCGCCGCGCCCTCCTGAGCCCAATCGGGAAGAACGACGTCGAGGTCCGTTCCAGCCGCGCAGTACGGATAGCGGTCGCTGCCCAGGAGCAGTCCATCGGCCATTGCGGACTCTATCTTCTCGAACACCGCGTCGAGCTTGCCCCAGTTGGCTCGTCCGCTCGTCTTGAGATGCGAAATCTCCGCCTTGATTCCTGTCGACCTTGCAAGATCGACGACCTCGTCTATAGCCTCAAGGATGCGGTCGCCCTCCGAGCGCATGTGGGTGGCGTAAAATCCGCCCTTCTCGGCCGCTACCTTCGCTAGGGCCGCGACCTCAGCGGGCGTCGAGTACTTTCCGGGTTGGTAGATGAGCCCGGTCGTGAGACCCCACGCGCCTTCGTCCATAGCGGCAGCGAGGAGGCGCTCCATTTCGCGGAGCTCGTCTTCCGTCGCCTCGCGTCCCGCATAGCCGACGACGGAAGAGCGGAGGGTGTTGTGTCCGACGAACTGGACGGTGTTGACCGCTGGACGCGCGGAGGAAAGGACCTCCCTATACTCCGCGAGCGAGCGCCAAGTGAGGCGCGGACCGAGGATGGACGCCCAGTCGGACGAGAGACGCGCCTCGCCATATCGCGGCGCGATTGACCCGCCGCACTGTCCGTTGACCTCGGTTGTAACGCCCTGCGCTATCTTGGACGGGGCGTCGGGCTCTATTACGAGGAACGCATCGGAATGGGTGTGCGAGTCGATGAACCCGGGACTCACTATGCAGCCCGTCGCGTCAATCGTCTCCATTCCCCATTCCCCACTCCCCGTTCCCCATTCCCCACTCCCCGTTCCCCCATTATTCCCTTCCCTCAGAACCTCGGCAATGCGGTCACCTTCGACCACGACGGTTCCGCGGAAGGCCGGCGCGCCCGTGCCGTCCACGACGAGTCCGCCGCTTATCGCAAATCTCCCCTTCATTTCCACCTCCGGCTATGCATAGGGAATCGTGAATATCAACTTGGAGCCGAGCCCGCCCTTGGACCAGACGGACATCTTGCCTCCGAGTTCCGTCGTGCGACGCTCCATGCTGGCCATCCCGTAGTGGCCGGCTCCCGAATTCGCCTCGACGTCAAACCCGGTTCCGTCATCGATGACGGACATGACGAGATCCTTCTCGCCAAATGCAAGGCGCACGCGCACATGCTCCGCGGAGCCGTGGCGAATTGCGTTGCCGACGGCTTCCTGCATGATAAGCAGAAGAGTTCCGGCGTTCTTGCGGGCGACTTTGCGCTCCTCGCCTTCGCAGGCGATGTCGACGATGCCGTCCCAATGCGGCATCCGGCGCGCCGTGAAGCCAAAGAGCGCCATCAGTGACTCAGGCCCCTCGCTCTCCTCGTTCATAGCCCAGAGCGTGGTCCTGAGTCCGTTCTGCGTGTGCTGCAGCGCCTCCTTAACCTTCTCCATCTGGGATCGGCTCTCGAGCGCGTCCTTGGGCAGGTAGTTCATCGCAGCCTTGAGACGGAACATGGCGCCTGCGAGGTACTGCTGGAATCCGTCGTGGAGGTCGGCCGCGAGCCTCAGCCTCTCGCGCCTGGCGGCGTCCGCCTCGATGCGCTCGGTCTCGCGGAGGCGGACGGACTCGCCTAGCTCGCGGGTTCGGCGCGCCACCATGCGGCGGAGGGTTACTGCCCAGGCGAACACAATCACGAAGAGGGAGACGAGCCCCGTAAGCAGGCGCCAGAGCCTTTCGCTAGTCCAGAAAGGCGCGTCCTGGACGATTTCGACGGACGCGCCGGACTGAGGGATCAGCTCGATGTTCTCAATGCGGCCGTAAATTCCCTCGTCGTAGTTCTCGATCGAGGTGTAGGCGAGGTTGCCCGTGACGCGCACGCGCGCGCCCTGCACGAGCGTCCTTGGAAGCGCGTCCTCCAGGGCCCACGGCATCTCCACCTGGATGTTCTCGTCGCCTTCGCCGACTAGGAGCTGCGTCGTGTTCTGGCGCCTGTTTATGTCCCTCAGGATTCCCTCCGTCTCGCACCTGGCGCCGTACCACTGCCTGCTGCCGTAGGGCATTATGGCCTCGAAGAGCTGGTGGATCGAGACCTTGCGGGGCGGAGGCAACTGGACGGGGGATTCCGACAGGCGCTCGACAGTCTGCGTCGCAAGCCGGGTCTTGGTGGACGGCTCGCGCTCGCCCTTTGCGGAAACGACGTCGCCGACCTCCATCTTGACGCCGGGAATCTTCTCGACGCGCCAGTTCTCGCCGTCTTCGGCCGAGACGAACACGAACGGAAGCGTTTCGCGCGAGAACGTCACGACGCCCGTGACGTTCGTGAGGGAGAATGCAAGAAGGACGATGGGAATCGGAGCCATCTACGCCCTGAGTATGCCCAGCTCGTAGGCGCGCCCAACCGCAGACGTGGCGTTGGGGCAGGAGAGCTTGTTCATAATCCCCTTGAGGTGGGTCTTGACGGACTCTGGCCCGATGCCGAGCGCCGCGGCGATCTGGTCGCGCTGGTTGCCCTGGGCGACGAGCCTCAGGACGTCCATCTCCCGCGCGGTGAGGAGCGAGGGAGCCGCCTGGAACTCCTCGCAGGCAAAGGACTCGGGGTTCGCGGCGATGTCGCGGATTACCTGTGACAGCCGGTCCTGGTCAACGTCCTTGGGCAGGTAGCCGGCCGCGCCGTCGCGCTTGGCGCGGAACTCCTCCTCCTTGAGTGGCATGCCCGCAAGCAGGAGTACGCGTGTTTCGGGGACGACCTTCCTGACGTGCTCGAGCATCGAAAAACCGTCCATCTTCGGCATCCTGACGTCGCTGAGGAGCACGTCAGGGCGAACCTCCTTCGCCTTTTCCACCGCTTCCTCGCCATTGGCGCAAAGCGCCACGACCTCGAACCCCTCTTCGCTCTGGAGCATCGCCTCCAGGCCCTCGCGAACCATTGGATGGTCGTCGACGATCATTATCCTCGTCACAGACTACTTAGCCTCCTCGTATCTCTTTCCATTGTACGAAACGTCCTTGCCCTCGCAGAGCCACTTGGTCAGTTCGCGGAGATTGTTCTCTTGAAGCCCCTGCTTCGGCCACTGTATGCGCTCGGTGTGCGCGTCGGCAAAAACCACGATTGCGAACTTGTCGCGCTTGCCGGAGCTGTGGTTGAAGCCAATGACCTCGGCGCCGTCATCATCCCTGTACTGCAGGGTGCAGTCGTTCTGGCGGCCTGCGGAAGTGGATGTGTTGGCCTCGCGCTCGTATCCCATGAAGGGAATCTCGGCGAACAGGAGTCTGCGGTCCGCGCGCTTGAGCTTGCCGTAGATGACGCCGTTGAAGGAGGAGTCCTTGGCGCGCGCGCCCTGCGAGTTGTCCCAGCCAAAGTAGGAGTTCATCACGTAGCTCCATGCCGGCGGCTCTTTCTTGAACTTGTTCACGTGCACCGGGCACTTGAAGACGTCGGTGTTCGAGGAGACGTACTTGTAGAGGGCGCCGTTGGTATAGCAGTATGCGCGCACCTGGTCGTCCTGCTCGTACGCGCTCGTCCACCAGCCCATGCTGGCCGTGTGCGACGTGGGCTCGTTCTTGTACGCGCCTGCCGAGTTCCAGCTCAGCCAGCCGGGGCGCTCGGTGTAGACGTGCCTTATGTTCCTGACGCCACGGCTTGAGTCGATGTACATCTTCTCGACGGACCCAGCCAGCGGATAGTGTCCCTCGGCCATGCCGTACGTCTGGCAGGCGGCGGCAAGGTTGCGCATGTTCGTCTCGCACTTCACGTTGAGCGCGGACTCGGTGCCGCGGGACATCACGGCAATCGTCACGGCCATGAGTATGGCGAGAATGCCGATTACGACGAGAAGCTCGATTATGGTAAATCCCTTTTTCATTTTTTGCTAGTCCAGTTGCTTGTAGAAGAGAACGCGTGTGCGGTGCGGGTATCCGTTCAAGCCCGTGGCCGCGGAAGAAGAGGAAGTGCTTGACGGGTCGCGCCAGACGAGCGCGACGGCCCTCGCCCCGAGCTGCGGCGGAATGGAGCTTATCGCCCCGCCGCCCATCATGAGGGGCTCCGCGCGGACGAACACGAGGAACAGCTGCTGTCTTACCGCGAAGCAGTCGCTCCAATAGCCGAAGAGGAACTTCCGGTCGACGCTCCAGAGGTCGGTGCCCTTCAGATCGTACGTCCCGAACCTGTCGGAGTCGGACTGGTCCCAGAGGCCGATCCAGGCGTTGCGCCAGTTGTTCAGGAGCGAGTGCTCGTGCACGGATTCGAGAGCCGTGTCGCCCGCGCGGTCGCTGGATATCGCGCCCATGAACGCGCCGGCAATGCCTTCGAGGTCCGAGTACTTGAACCTGCTGTCGGAAGCGCCGTACTCGTTCCATGCGAACTTCTGGTTGAACTGCGCGGCGCTGAGGTCTTCGATCACAACGTCCTGGTTGTTCGTCGAGGCCATTCGCCAGTCGACGGGAGTGTTTGCAAAAGCCGCCATCATGATGTTGGTGGAGTCCGTGTACGGGTTAATCTTGTACCCCGTCCCGGCGCTCGTGAAGCCAAGGCCCTCGAAGTCGTCGGAATCGGTGCCGTACGGTCTGTACGAGCGCCACATCAACGACTCGTTGCGCGGGTTGCCTTGGCCCAGCGAAGTCCTTCCGTCGTCCGGATTCTCGTAGTCGCCTGTAACCGGCCCGTTTGCGCCGACGCTCTCCAGGTTGGAGAACCGCGGAAGGAACGCGAGCTCGTATATGGACTGCAGGTAACCCTGGTCGCTCGTCGCCATGAATATGTCGCCGTTGCGAGACTCGGAGCCGTTGCTGTCGATCCAGGACTGCGGGTCGAGGCTCGTGTCGGAGGGGATGCGCCAACTCTCCGGCGCGTAGTTGAATCGGGGGTCGTCAACGGTCACCGCAGTCGGATTCATGACGAACGTCTGCGCGGTTGCGGCCGCGGACATGCCCGAGAGGGAGTATTCGAAGCTTGCGCCCGTGCCGAACTTCATCAGCGGACCTGCCGAGCCGGAGACCGCGTTCACGTTCGGGATCCCGGTATTGACAATGCCGTTGAAAGTGCGGTCGTCGGCCACATGCGCGGGAACGAGGTCGACGGTCTTGCCGTACTTGTCGTAGATGCGCACCCACGTCGCGACATTTATCGAAGCCTTCTTGCCGCCGGAGTCGAGAAGAGCCTTGAACTGAGTGTCGTTCGTGAAGCGCTCGTCCGGAACGCCGTTGGACTTGAGAGGCGGGACGCCACAGTGCGCCTTGTGCACCTGCGCGTTTGCGGGCTGGGTCTGGTTGTCGTAGCTCAAGGACATGTTGTCCCAATTCTGAGTCCACTTGACCGTCACTTCCATAAGCGGGTGCGACTGCAACGTGGGGCCGATGGACATGGCACCCCTGGTCTGCAGCGTTATCTTCTCGACCTGGTCCTTCTCCTCAGTCGGGTTGGCCTTGCCGAACCGGCGGTTCTGGATAGCGATAATCGGGATGTTGACCACGCCGTTTGCATTGAGACCGGGGGTCTCGTTCTGGTAGGTCTTGCTGCTGAGATGGAGGACCTCGGTGTTGGCGGCATTGCCCGTACGGAGCTTGATCGGGTCGTCGTCGAGGGAGAAGAACACGGAGACCCGCCCGTCCACGCTGAACGTGTCGTTTACGCTGTCCTCATGCGCGAACGGGTACGCGAAGAGCGCCTCGATGCCGCCGGCGAGACCCGAGGTGAACTGGGCCGGGTCGATGGTGCAGACAGTCTTCTGGTACACCGTGCGCGTCTGGCCGGTTTTGCTCCTGGGGTCGGCAACCGTAGAGCAGTTCTCGTCGAGGCAGACGCCGGTCGATTCCTGCCTGACCGCGAAGCCCGTCGAGTTGAAGTTCGGCTTGAGGCCGCAAAGCATCGGCGTGCGCTCGAGCGTCGGGGCCGCGAGGGTGACAGGCACCTTGTCGGTGTCCAGGTAGTCGTAAAGCGCGACTAGTCCAAGCGTAGGCATCGAGTCGAGGAGCCTGACCTTCGCCTTGGCGCCGGACTGCATAATCTGAAGGATGGATGTCATCTTGTTTGCGCCAGGGCCGCCGGGGCCGTTCAGGAAGTTGTATTCGAAGGGCTGGCAGTCCCCGGAGGAAAGGTCGTATATCTCGTCGTAGCCGCTGTTTTCCTTGGCTTCCTTCCTCATCTGCTCGGTTTCGGGGAACCAGCTGTCCGTCACGAAGGACATCTTCCGAACCTGCTCCTCCTCGGACTGCCCTCCGAAGGTGTTGAAGCCCGTGCCATCTGACGAATTGACGAACTTGCAGAACGGGCTCTCAAACCCGGCGCGGCCGCTCTCGCCGATGGCGAGGTTGAGGTCCGCCACGGAGACGAGAGGCACCTTGGAGTCGTACTTGAAGCCGAGAGTGGCGGTGTCTTCCGCCCTGAAGTTGAGCATCCACTCGTCCCACTGGGAGGCGCCGTTTCCGGCTGAACCGTGTCCATAGGGCTCGAAGAGGTAGGCGAGTGATATCCTGGCGTTCGCCGCGGACGAACGCGCCTGGTCCGCCGCAAGCCTGTTGACGTCGAGATAGTCGGAGACGTCGATTGCGCAGAATGCGTAGCGCCCGGCGTCGAATCCAAAAGACTTCCACTTGGCGGCCTGGGAGCGGCGCGAGTAGAAGCGCGCGTCGTTGACGAGCGCCGGGGGAATGTATGCGAGGCCCTCGAGCGTGAGGACGGGAACCGTCTCGGCCACGGCCTGCTGTGCGTTGAAGAGCTGGTTTGTGCCGACGTAGACGCGGCTCTTCCAGACGTTCCTGTTGTAGCCCTGGGCGACCTCTGTGCCAAGCCCGGGATGGGGGTTGTTGGCTATCGCGAGGTCGATTTCGTCTATGGCCCTGGCAAGGGCGCCCTTGACCAGCTGGCGCGTAGCCGTGGTGCGCCTCAGGTAGCTGGAGGGAAGCCTCGACACGCGCATGTAGGCGGAGAACGCCACGGCCGAGACGATCATGAAAGCCAGCATTCCGAGAACAATGAGCAGGGCCGAGCCCCTGCGCCGTCCGTCAAGTGTCATTTGCGCTCCTCCTCCGACAGGCGGTAGTAGTTTGGCAGAGTGTAGCCAGTGCACATCGAGCCAGAGGCGCTCGATATCCTCACGTTTGGGTCGCCCTCCTTGATCTGGATCTTGTACGGCGTACCCCAGGGGTCGAGCATCCTGCCTCCGCTCTGAAGGGCGGCCTCGATGAGGACTGGAAGCTTCCCGCCGGAGTCCGCAGAGCGGCCAAGGCCGAGGACGTCCTTGAGCGTCGACGCGTCGGCGTCAGCGCCCGATGAAGGACCGCTCCCGCCGATGGCCTGGAGTTCGAACTTGCCGCCCTGGGAGTAGTTCTCTGACGCAAGTATCGCCTGCGACAGGACCTTCACGTCGCTCGTCGCCCTCTGAATCCTGGCGCGCTGCTGCGCAGCCCGCACGGAGGTGGTAAGCGCGGCCATGATGACGCCGATCATGGCGAGCACCACCAGCAGCTCTACAAGGGTGAAGCCTCTCTTAGTCGAAGTCATCGGGGTAGCTCCATATGTCGTCCCAGTCGCCGAACTCCTTGTTGGGTCCTGCAGACTTCACGTTTACGATCCAGGTCTTGATCGACCCGCCGCCGCTGCCGCTCCCGACGGAAACGACCTTGGGGATGGACTTGAGCGTCGTGTTCTTGCTGATCCCCTTGAGGTACTTTGCGTCCTCGCTTGAGTCGAGCGCGGAGACGGCCCTCGTCCTGAGGTTTCCCGTGGTGTCGTCCCACGGCGAGACGACGCGGTGCATGTCGCTCCCCCACACGTACAGCGAGTCGGCCTCCTCGCGGACGGCCGCGACGTTCTCGCGGACCTCGTCCAGGTCGGCAACCCCTGCGACGCCCGTGCGCCAAGCGATGGACGACTGGTTGAAGATCATGGTGAGGATGGTCACGAGCATTCCCAGGAGAAGGCTTGCGACCAAAAGCTCGAGCAGCGTGAAGCCCTTCTTCATTCCACAACCCCCTGGAACCTTACTTCGGTGTAGTACGTGGGCGAAGCAAGGAGCATGCCCGCGTTCTTCGTCGCGCGGAATCCGATTCGGACGACTGCGCTGCCCTGCTTGTGCATCACGACGAGGCCCGCCTTGAGCCCTCCCGAGGCCGCGCTGGGCCAGTCGGACCCGACGCCGGATTCGCCGAGCTTGCCCATGATGGCCGAGTACGCGCCCTTGGCTACGCCCTCGGGATCGTTCACGACGACGCCGTCGTTGTCGAAGTACTTGCGCCAGCCGTCGTCGCCGGGCGCGCTCTTGAGGTCGCGGAAGACGCTCCACGGGATGTTCGTCGCGGAAAGCGCGTTCACGAGCGGGGACATAACGGCGTCGGCGTACGCCGCGGACGCAACGTCCTCCGCGCTCTGCCGGTTCTCCCTGAATCCCAGGGAATAGAGGCCTATTATGGAGAGGATTCCGCCCGCCATGATGAGTATGGCGAGGTTCACCTCCATCAGTGTAAATGCCTTCTTCATGTCAGTGCAGGCTCGTTGTCGGGTTTTCGGACATTCCCACGGATTTCGCCGCGAGGTCTCCGGACGGACCGGGCCTCAAGGCGGAGACTTGGACGGACGAGTTGCCGGAGATGCCTCCGGTGGCGCCGCCGCCGGAATTCGTGCCGGGCTTGAAGGATATCTTCGATATCTCCGTTACGGGATTGGACGTCTTGGACTGGAACTGGCTCCCGAAGATGTAGTTGTGCGGCAGCGTGATCTCCGCGAACTCGAGCCCATATCCGTCGCCGCGCTTCCACGACACGCCGCCGGGGTTGATCACCGTGAAGTGGTAGACCGGAACCTGCCCAACCTTGCCGATGTCGAGCAGCTTTACGCCGGTCGTGCCGTATTCGGCGTTCTGCGAGACGATGCTGCGCTTGATGCCCTGCCCGTCCCTGTCGCCGTTCATCGGATAGAGGAACATGCCGTCCTTGTCGTCGGTCCCGGCTGTTCCCGTCGCGTCGGTGTCGTCGTCGAGCATGAAGCGCATGTGCCTCAAGTCGCCGAACTCGTCCGACAGCTGCGTGCCCTGGACGTCCGATATGCGGCCCGCCCTTCTCACCGCCACAGCCCGGCCGACAACGACCAGCGTCTCGTCGTCCGACTCCTCGCGGAGGGTCTCGTTCCAGAAGTACACCGCGACGGGCGTGCGGTCGATCTGCGCGCGCTGGTAGGCGGAGCGCACGAACTGGTTGACGTTCTGCATGACGCCGCGGTCCTCCATGCCGCGCTGCATTGCCCTGTAGCCGCCAACCGCCGCAGTGCCCATGATCCCCATGATGGCGATCACGAGGAGCAGCTCAATGAGCGTGAAGCCGCGGAGAGCGGCGCAGTGTCTACGAACCGCTACCATTTGCCCACCTTCATTTCGTCGGACGGAATTGAGTAGACGACCTTGAACGGCATGAACCTGCCGTCCGTGCACGGATACCCGAAGTGCATCTCCGAAGTCGTCCACTTCTTCTTCGTGCGCTTGGTGCCCCTCACGGCGTCCATGAACTCGAGTCCCCTGGCGTTGCCTGCGGGGGTGTACACGGTCGTGCCCTTGCTCGTGGTCTGGGAGCGCGGCGAGGACCCGTCCTTCGAGACGTAAAGGCCCGAGATGTCCATCATCGGGTTGTTCTTCTTCGTCTCGGCGATGAGGTCCTTCGCCATCGAGTCGACCTCCTCGACCGTCAGCACGTAGTTGTCGGTGTCGGACTGGTTGTTGGAGCCCTCGGAATTGCTCCTGGTGCCGAGCGAGCCGTTCTTTATCCGCGTGCCGATCGAACCCGGCCAGTAGCCCTTCTGGGCGTAGAACGTCGCGAGCCCCTGCTCGAAGACGGCGCAGCAGGTGTTGGCCTTGTGGACGCGGGCCTGCTTGATCGAGGCCGAAGCCGCGGTCGTCACGACGCCGAGCAAGATGCCGATGATGCCGAGCACCATCATCATCTCCACTATCGTAAAAGCCTTCTTCATCGCGGTTCCTCGCTACTTGACGTTCTGGGTCTGGCCGTAGGTCCAGCTGTAGACGTCGTCCTTCTTCATGCCCTTGGAGTAGGCCTCGATCTTGCCGTCCTTTCCGCAAGCCCAGACGATGGCCGTGGCGCGCACCGACACCGACTGGCCCCCGACGGACGCGCCGTCGATGATCCCGTCGCCGTCAAGGTCGAGCGCGTAGTGCAGGATGTGGTCCCTGATCGTGCCGCCGCCGGGAACGGGGTCGCCGAGCGAGGCGGAGCTGCCGCGCCGCTTGACGACCGCCTGGGCCCAGGGCGTGATGACGCCGAACTTGTCGTAGCCGGAAAGCCTCGTCCCGTCCGTCGTGAGCGTCATGTAGCCGCCCTTCGCGAGAGGATATGCGGCCTTTTCGTCGAGCTCGCCGTCGGTGGAGCCCCTGGACCGGAGCGCCTTCGGCCACGCGCCCTCCTTCTGGAAAAGCTGCGTGAGGGCCGTCGCGGTGTTGTCCACGAGCTCCTTGCACTTGGTCCGCTGGGCGGATGCCGACAGGCGCGAGTAGGCGCCGACCATGGCGGCCATGAGGATCACGATTATCGCGATCACGACCAGCATTTCTATCAGGGTAAAGGCTTTTTTCATGTCAGTGGCTCATTGCGGTTATGTCGTCGATCGTCCATTTCGCCACGCACTCGTTGGCCTTGGCGCCCAGCGTCTTGCGCGAGATCCACGGCGGGAAGGTGCGGCCGTTGGGACCTGCCGACCAGAGGACGTACTTCTGGTGGGGCGGCGGAGAATAGTAGTAGAGGTCGTGCCACCAGCCGTCCTGCACCGTGATGCCGTCCAGTACGTACTGGTCCTGGTAGGAGCTCGACTCGGGGCCCTGCGGCGAGTAGATCGGGATGTACGCGTTCCGCGCCCTGAGGATCGTGTCGCCCTCGCCTCGGATCTGTATGCCGAAAAGCTTGTAGCCGCGGTTCGCCTGGCACGTGTCGGCGAGGTTGGGCATCCAGCGCGCGCAGACGGACTGCGAGGGGATGTTTGCCAGCCTCGCGAGGTCGCTCTTGCTGTTGCTCTCGCCGTAGTCCTTGACGAGCTGCCAGCTGGAGAACTGGTCTCCGGTGAAGGGGTCGCTCGGAAGCGAGTTGTTGCCGCTCCACTGCGCGAAGCTCCCCGAGAAGAAGTCGTCAGCCCCGTTCATCATAACGAGGTAGCGCGGCAGCAGGTAGCTCATCAGGCCGAAGCGGAAGAGCTGTATCTCTCGCCAGGACGTCTCGCCCTTGTTGGCGCTGAACCGGCCGGTGTTGCCGCCCGAGCCGCCGTCGTCGAAGCCCGCCCTGAGCTTGTTGAGCGTCTCCTCGTCGAGGGTGTCGGAGTCGAAGCCCTCCTCGCCGGACTCGACAAGCTCCTTCATCTCGTCGGATATGGCTCGGATGACGTCGCTGTAGCCGGCGGGGAACGGGTAGTTGCACGCGACCGGCTGCGAACGGCAAGCCGCCTCGACCTGCCGCCAGGCGGCCTTCTCGGCGTACTCCCCGATCGCGTTCCAGCCCCAGATGCCCTCGTTGCGCTGCTCCTTCTGTATCCCGTACCCGTTCACCGAAAGGTACGGGTCGGGCGAGCCGTGGCGCTTCACGGGCGGATAGCTCCCGAACGCCGCGTAGTAGCCGGAAAGGCAGTTCTCCAGGCGCTGGATCCTGACAACCGTCTTCGTGTGGCGGTCAGAGTCGCTGCCAATGGATCCCAGGCGGAACACCATGCCCATGAGCGTCGCCAGTATGACGACCACCACGAGCATCTCGATGAGAGTGAATCCCCTTTTCATGGCTTCGCCCTCCAAATGGCGTCAGGCGGCGCCGCCGCCGGAAACCGAGCTGATGATCTTGATCATAGGCAGGAACATCGCGACGACAATCGTGCCGACAACCACGGCGAGGACGATTATGAGCGCAGGCTCGATCGCGGCCGTCATGCCCGCGACGGCGTTGTCGACCTCGTCGTCGTACGTGTTGGCGATTCGCGTGAGCATGTCGGCAAGCGCGCCAGTCTCCTCGCCGACCTCGACCATCGAAGTCACCATCGGCGGGAACACCTTGCACTGCGACAGCGGCTCCGTCATGCCCTCGCCTTCCTTGACGGCGTCGTGCACGTTCTGGAGCGCCGTCGAGACGACGCGATTGCCGGTCGTGTCGCGGACAATCGTCAGGGACTGCAGGATCGGCACGCCGGACGAGAGAAGCGTGCCAAGGGTGCGCGTCACGCGCGAGACTGCCGTCCTCTGCACCAACGTACCCGTGACGGGCATCTTGAGAGACAGGACGTCGTAGAAGTACGCACCCGCCTCCGTCTTGCCGACGACCTTCTTTATGACCCAGAGCGCCGCGACCACTATGAGAAGGACGAGGTAGTTCTGCTGCACCCACTCGGAGATGCCCATGACGAACTCGGTGATCGGCGGCAGGGCCTGCCCGCCGAGCATGTCGTTGAACACCTCCTTGAACTTCGGGACGACCTTCACCATCAGGAAGCCCGTGATGCCGACCGCGGCGAAAAGGACCACAACCGGGTAGATCATCGCGCCCTTCACCTTGTTCTTGATCTTCTCGCTCTTCTCGGCGAACTCCGCAAGGCGCCCGAGTACGACCTCGAGCACGCCGCCCGCCTCGCCGGCCTTCACCATGTTGACGTAGAGGTTGTCGAAGATCTTCGGATACGCCGT
>JAEEGL011296573.1_pt1 | contig 23780 bp, 18 predicted proteins | sample 9134231 | NCBI WGS metagenome assembly JAEEGL01 (sample SAMN16246548, study PRJNA631951) | gut metagenome | biome: gut microbiome; feature: rumen; material: fiber-attached | host: Bos | place: Iran: Karaj | collected 2018-10 | reverse complement strand
ATACTCCCGAGGACGCAAAGGCGTATGAGACGGTGTTCCCTGCGCTGATCCGCCACTGGAGAGGGCTGTGGCAGGAGGATCTTCCCTTCCTCTTCGTACAGCTTGCGCCGCTGAGCCACTGGAGAGATATCGATGGTGAATTCTATCCCATCACGCGGGCAGCACAGCAGCACACGGCGGATACGGTTCCCGGGACAGCGATGGCGGTTACTACCGATGTCGGTATGGAATGGGACATTCATCCGAAGAAAAAGCAGCCGGTGGGGCACAGGCTCTCGCTTCTTGCGCAGCACTATGTCTACGGCGATACGGATGTCCTGTGCGAGGCTCCCACGCTGAAGACAGTTGATGCCTGTGAGGGGGAGGCCATCCTTACCTTTGATAACGCGGGCGAAGGGCTGTACCTTGCGGAAACTGTGCCTTACGGACAGTATGTCGGAAAGGACCGCGCGGGAGGCCTGCAGCTTTTCCAGGACGGTGTCCCTGTCGATCTTACGAAGGCTGAGGCAGAAGCGGCCGGCAGCAGGCTGACGGTAAAATGCCCCGGAATCCACGGCGGAAAGAAGACAAGGGCTGTAATCGCAGGCACCAAATGGTACCTTGTAAATCTCTATAACAGCGCCGGCATACCGGCAAGGCCTGCATCTGCGGGACAGGACTGAGAAACACGGCGCCGGCCGCGGCGCCGCGAAGACACCTCTGCTGTGAGAGAAAGGAGAACAAAATGATCCGGCTGCATAGTGACAGGCTTCGGGTGGAAATTTCAGAGCCTATGGAGGGAAGCAACCGCGGGTTTCGTTTTGACCACGCCGGCTTTGTTTCAGAGGTGGAGCTGGACGGGCTGATTCGGTTCTGCGCCGGCGAACCCAGAAATCTCCGGCATCCCTCTACTCTCGGCAGAGGCCTGTGCAATGAATACAAATTCGACGTCAGCGGGGAAGTCGGGGTAGGAGAATGGTTCCCGAAGTTCGGTGTCGGGCTTTTCAGGAAATGGCAGGATAAAAACTATCATTTCGATGATACCTATCCTGTTGCGCAGCTTTTCCCGATCCATGTGAGCAGTAATGAGAGCGAGGCAGTTTTTGTCACAGAGCCGGTCATGTGTCTTGGCTATGCGCTTAAGACAGTTAAGACCATCCGGGTCATGGACAACAGCCTTCTTATGGAAATAGAGGCGACCAACGCCGGCGACAGGCCGATCACGCGGATGGCGGAGTACTGCCATAACTTTATCAGTATCGACGGCATGGCGCTTGGCTCCGACTATCAGCTGGATCTTCCCCAGTGTCCTGATTTCGGTGAGGAGAGGCTCTTTACCGGCGCCGGGAGAAAGGGGAGCTTCCGGGGCAGGGGGCACGGCGTGACGTTCTGCGAGTTTACGGCGGTTGACACAGACCTGCAGACAGATATTAATGAAGTGGATAAATCAGTTCCGTTCACCTGGACACTAAGACATCTTGGAGCGAGGGCACAGGTTGCCTGTGAGCATGGATTTGTCCCGGGAGAGGTTTCCGTATGGGCAGTTGACCACATGGTCTGTCCGGAAATCTCAAATGTCATTGACCTTGCACCGGGAGAGAGCGGGAAATGGTCCTATCAGTGGACCTTTGACCAGATCTGATGAAAGGATGCCGAGATGAAAAAAGACCTGTATATCGGAAGCTACACAAAGGATACGGATAAAGGAATCTACCATGTGGAGGCCGACATAAAGACGGGAGCGCTCGTACTGAAAAAGACCTTCGGCGGCGCCGTAAATCCCTCCTGGGTCCTTTTAAGCGGGGATAAAAGGATTCTCTACTGCGTCGAGGAGCTGACGCCGGGCGGCAGGGCAGCCTGCTTCCTGACGGGCATCACAGGTGATGCCGGGAAAGGCAAAGGAGAAAAGGGCGGGGATAATGAGAGCGGTTTCACATTCCTTAACAGGCTCTCGACGGATGGAGACGATCCCTGCCATCTGACAATTGATCCCTCGGGGCAGTATCTGTTCGCCGCAAATTATACCAGCGGATCACTTGCCGTATTCCGCCTGGCGGATGACGGCAGCCTTCTTGAGATGACAGACTTTGTACAGCATGAGGGACACAGCGTGGATCCGGACAGGCAGGCCGGTGCGCATGTCCATTTCACGAAGTTTATCGGCGGAAAGCTGTTTAGCTGCGACCTCGGGGAGGATACGGTATACTGCTATGATTTCAGTCCGGAGAGCGGGAAGCTGACGCAGGATGCGCTTACCTTCCGGGTCCCGGAAGGCTATGGCCCGAGACACCTTACAGCGGCCGAGTCCCGTCCGGAGCTGATATATGTGTTCTGCGAGCTTGCAGCGAAGGTCCTGGTTTACCGGCTTTCGGACGGCGCGTACAGGCTCATGCAGGAACTGGACACAATCCCCGCCGGCGTAGACAGGGGTGTGCTGACTGTAGGCACGAAGGCATCCTTCGGCGCTGCCATCCGGCTGACGCAGGATGAAAAATATCTTATGACCTCCACGCGAGGATACAACAGCATCGCTGTGTTCAGGATACTGGAGGACGGTCTTCTGGAGCTTACGGATATGGCGCCTTCCCTGGGCAGGACACCCAGAGATTTTAATATTATCGGAGATTATGTGCTCTGTGCCAACCAGGACGAGAACCTTGTCACCGTCCTTTCGTTCAATCCTGAAAGCGGCACACTGTCCCCTGCAGGGCAGAGTCTTGTAATTCCCTCGCCGACCTGTATCTGTTATTAAGCGATATAAGATTAACAGTGAAACAGTAAAAAAGAAAACCTGCCCCGGTGATGCCGGAGCAGGTTCTATTAAGTTTATCAGTTGAATCAATCAGTTGAATCAGTTTAACAGGTAAGGATAACGATCATACAAGGCCCTGTGCCAGCATGGCGGTAGCAACCTTCTCAAAGCCTGCGATATTCGCGCCGACAACGAAGTCGCCCTCGTGGCCGTAGCGTTTTGCCGCATCGGATACCTTTGCGTAGATGCCGACCATGATATCCTTGAGCTTGCTGTCGACTTCCTCGAAGGACCAGGAGAGTCTCTCGGAGTTCTGGCTCATCTCGAGCGCGGAAACCGCGACGCCGCCGGCATTAGCTGCCTTGGCGGGCATGAAGAGGATGCCTGCGGCCTGGTAGGTATCGATTGCTTCGGAATCGGAAGGCATGTTAGCGCCTTCGGCTACGCACCAGCAGCCATTCGCGATCAGCTTCTTGGCCGCTTCGCCGTTGATCTCATTCTGGGTCGCGCACGGAAGAGCGATGTCGCACTTTACGCCCCACGGCTTCTCGCCTTCATAATAGGTCGCTGTCGGAACCTTTTCCACATACTCTTTGATTCTGCCGCGGCGGCCGTTCTTGATCTCGAATACGACGTCGAGCTTGATGCCGTCCGGATCATAGACATAACCGTTGGAGTCGGAGCAGGTGACAGGCTTTGCGCCGAGCTGCAGAAGCTTCTGGATTGCATACTGGGCAACATTTCCGGAACCGGATACGACGACCGTCTTGCCTGCCAGCTCTTTGCCGGCGCCCTTGACCATCTCGTCGGTGATGTAGACAAGGCCGTATCCTGTAGCCTCTGTTCTTGCAAGAGAGCCGCCGAAGGTAAGACCCTTGCCGGTCAGGACACCTTCGTACAGGCCGGTGATTCTCTTATACTGGCCGTACAGATAAGCAACCTCGCGGCCGCCTACGCCGATATCGCCGGCGGGAACATCCGTATCCTTGCCGATGTACTTGAAGAGCTCTGTCATAAAGCTCTGGCAGAAACGCATGACCTCTGCCTCAGACTTTCCGTGAGGGTCAAAATCGGAGCCGCCCTTGCCGCCGCCGATCGGAAGACCGGTCAGAGAGTTCTTGAAGATCTGCTCGAAGCCGAGGAACTTCAGGATGCTCTGGTTAACGGAGGGATGGAAGCGAAGGCCGCCCTTGTAGGGTCCGATAGCGGAATTGAACTGAATTCTGTAACCGAGGTTGACATGATTGACACCTTTGTCGTCTGTCCACGGAACGCGGAAAGAGACAATTCTCTCGGGCTCGACCAGTCTCTCCAGAAGAACGTTCTTTCTGTATACTTCTTCATTCGCGGCTACAATCGGTGCCAGGGAATCCAGTACACGCTTTGCGGCTTCAAGAAACTCGGGTTCATAGGGGTGCTTAGCCTGCAGTCCCGCATAAACTTCATCTACATATGACATGATTCCAACCTCCTGAAAAATAGACTACGAGATTTTGTATAACTGTATACAAAAAAGAATTATATAGTCTGTCCCACTGCAGTACAAGTGTTTTTTAAAAAAAGTTTTTATGTCTTTGCAATTCCTGAAAACGGATCAGAGAAGGTGCACTCCCTTTGCCTCACATTCACTGACGGTATCCTCCGGCCACAGTGAGCACTGCACTTCGCCGATATGCGCCTTGCGCAGGAAGAACATGCAGATGCGCGACTGGCCGATTCCGCCGCCGATTGTGTAGGGAAGCTGTCTTTCCAGGATGGCCTTCTGGAACGGGAGCTGTGCGCGCTCGGGGCAGCCTGCCTTTTCGAGCTGGCGGGCAAGTGAATTCTCATCGACACGGATTCCCATGGAGGAGAGCTCCAGCGCAATGTCAAGAACAGGGTAGTATACCAGGATGTCGGCATTGAGCGCCCAGTCGTCATAGTCAGGAGCGCGTCCGTCATGCGGCTCTCCGCCTGCCAGAACATCGCCGATCTGCATAAGGCAGACAGCACCTTTTTCCTTAGTAATAATATATTCCCTTTCCTTCGGCGTTTTGTCCGGATACATCTCCTCAAGCTGACTCGTTGTTATGAAGAAGATGTCGTGGGGCAGGATCTCTTCAATATAATCATACCGGATGGACATATACTTCTCTGTCTTTCGAAGGACGCGGTATACGTTCTTTACGACCTCCTGCAGGGTGTCCAGAGTGCGGTCTTCCTTTGCGATGATCTTCTCCCAGTCCCACTGATCGACGAAGATCGAGTGGATATTATCGGTTACCTCATCGCGCCGGATCGCGTTCATATCGGTATAGAGGCCCTCGCCGACGTTAAAGCCGTACTTCTTAAGGGCATAGCGCTTCCACTTTGCAAGGGACTGCACGACCTCGGCTTCGCGGGCGTCCTGCTCCCTGATGTCGAAATTGACGGGGCGTTCAACGCCGTTGAGGTTATCGTTCAGGCCGGATGCCGGGTCGACAAAGAGCGGCGCGGATACGCGCAGAAGATTCAGACGCTCGGCGAGCAGATTCTGAAAAAAGTCCTTTACGGTTTTGATGGCGACCTGCGTCTCGTGAAGTCCGAGAGCAGCACTGTAACCATCGGGAATATAGAGATGTTCCATGGCATATACCTCCTGCCTTACGATATTTGATTTTTTATTTAACAGCATCTGTATAAGAATTTCAAGCAGACTTTATGGTAGAATACCGTTATGTTTTCAGAACTGACTATATCGGTGCGCACGCTGGTGGAATTCCTCCTGCGCTCCGGTGATCTTGAATCGGCCGGCGCCGGCGGGGCTGACATCATGCAGGAAGGCTCAAAGATGCACCGCATGATCCAGAAGGCAGCAGGGCCGGAATACCAGGCAGAGGTGCCGCTTGAGATCGCCTGGCGGTTTCCCGCAAGGCAGGAAGCGGCATGGCTCGACGGAGTGAGCGTCCTCGTCCAGGGTAGGGCAGACGGCATTCTTTTTGACACTGTGCCGGAGACAGAGGAAGAGCCCTGCTGGATCATCGACGAGATCAAATCCTCTTACAGGAGCCTTCGGAGCATTAAGGAGCCGGAGCCTGTCCACCTCGCGCAGGCAAAAGTATATGCCTACATCTACACGGTTCAAAACGGCCTGGATCATATCGCGGTCCGTATGACCTACGCGAACCTTCTGACGAAAGGCACCAAATATTTTTATGAGCGATATACCCTGGATGAACTTGAAGGCTGGTTTGCCGGCCTGATGGAGGAGTACCGGAAATGGGCTGAGTACACATTTGACTGGCGGGAAAAAAGAACCGCCTCGGTCAAAGCCCTGCCTTTTCCATATCCCTACAGGGAAGGCCAGAAGGAACTGGCGGCCGGAGTCTACCGGACGATTGTGCACGGCAGGAAGCTTTTCCTGGAGGCGCCGACCGGCACGGGAAAGACGATCAGCACTCTTTTCCCCGCCGTAAAGGCGATGGGGGAAGATAAGGCGGAAAAGATCTTCTACCTCACAGCCAAGACGATCACGCGGACAGCTGCAGAGAACACCATCGCGGACATGCGCAGAAAAGGGCTGCTTCTTAAAAGCGTCGTCCTGACAGCAAAAGAGAAAATGTGTATACTGGAAAAGCCCTCCTGCAATCCGGAGGACTGTCCCCGGGCAAAAGGGCACTATGACCGGGTGAATGAAGCACTCTACACATTATTGACTGAATCGGATAATTTCTCGAGAAATCAAATACTTTCCTATGCCGAACGCTTTAATGTGTGCCCTTTCGAGCTGGGACTGGACGCATCTCTTTTTGCGGATGCCGTGATAGGGGACTACAACTATCTGTTTGATCCGCATGCCTATTTAAGACGGTTTTTCGGGGAGGGCGTCAGCACAAAAAACGACTATATTTTTCTGATTGACGAGGCACATAACCTTGTGGAGCGGGGAAGGGACATGTACAGCGCCGAAATCTGCAAGGAGGATATTCTCGCGCAGAAAAAGGCGGTTAAGGAGCTCTATCCGAAGCTGGAAAAGGCACTGTCAAAGTGCAACAAGGTTCTTCTTTCTATGAAAAAGGAGGCACTCCTTCCGGAGCCGGGGGCAGGCGCGGAGGGAGGTGATCTTACGGCTTTTCCGGGGAGCGGATGCACGGTCCTTGCGGAAATTGACCGTCTTTCGGATACCCTGTATGAAATCCAGGCGGTCTGCGAGAGTATCCTGTATGAGGAGAGGATCGATGAGCAGGCAGGAAGGAAGAAGTCTGAGGAAGAAGTGCGCAAAAGGAAGGAAATCTGGAATGATTTCCTGAATTTCTATTTTGATATAAAGCATTTCGTCCAGATGAACGAAAAGAGGGACGATCATTTTGTTATCTATGAGGAGGAGCGGGCAGGCGGCAGGTTCGTGGTCAAGCTCTACTGTGTGGATCCCTCAAGGTTATTGAAGGAATGTATGGACAGAGGGCGCGCGTCCATCCTCTTTTCGGCAACACTTCTGCCGATTACCTATTACAAGTCACTTCTCGGGGGAACCGCGGAGGACTATGAGGTCTACGCAAAGTCGGTTTTCCGCCCGGAAAAACAGGGGATTTTCATTGTCAGGGACCTGACGAGCAGATATAAACGGCGGGGGCAGGAGGAATACAGCAGGATAGCTGCCTGTATCCGCGGAATTATCATGCAGCGCCATGGCAATTACATGGTTTTCTTCCCGTCGTTCCTCTTTATGAAGAACGTGGCAGACCTGCTGGAGGAGGAGTTTTTATCCGGGGAGCGGGGGGACGTCACAGTGATCCGCCAGGAATCGAGGATGGATGAGAGCCGGAGGGAGGAATTCCTTAAGCGCTTCGAGGATATCTCCGATGAGAAGAGCCTCATCGGACTGTGCGTCCTTGGCGGAATCTTCAGCGAGGGAATAGATCTTAAGAACGACTCACTGATCGGCGTAGTGATAGTGGGAACCGGTATTCCGCAGGTCTGCAGCGAGCGGGAGCTTTTGATGAAGCACTTTGAAAAGGATAATACTGACGGTTATGATTACGCCTACCGCTTCCCCGGCATGAACAAGGTCCTGCAGGCGGCGGGAAGGGTCATCAGGACCGCGGAGGATGTCGGAATCGTCGCGCTTCTTGACGAAAGGTTTGTCTCGCCCTCTTACAGGAGAATGTTTCCGAGAGAGTGGCAGAATCTCGAGGTCCTGGAGAGCCGGGATGCTCCGCGCGCGGTGGAAAGGTTCTGGGATGAGTGGCTTTAAGAGGCGCGGGAAAGTTCCGGGAGCGACACAGTGGGAGAGCAATTATTCGCATAGTAAAAACTCTGAAATTTCAGAATAATTCCCCTGTTTACAGGCAGTAAAATAGCACGAAAACCGATAATGACACACATGTCATATGTGGATAACTCTGTGGTTTGTGGGGATTTCCAAAGAGGCTGCCTGCAAAAAATACTGAAAATGCGCGAAAAAACGACCAGATGTTCTTTTAGTGGTTTTATCGGCACTTCAGAGGATATAAGACCAGACCGGTCAATGAAGCTGAAATGTAAAAAATTGCTGTTTTGACAGGACTTTTAATACGCATTCCGTATGCGACGGAGCAGAAACAGGAGATAACATATGTGGCTTGATGAGAGTGTAATGTATCAGATTTATCCGCTGGGCATGTGCGGGGCGCCGTTTGAGAACGACGGCGTATCGGAGCACAGGATACTAAAGGTGAAAGACTGGATCCCGCATCTTGAGAAGCTGGGAGTCACGGCAGTTTATTTCAGCCCGCTGTTCGAGTCGGATACACACGGCTACAATACGAGAGATTTCCGGCAGGTGGATGTGCGTCTCGGCACGAATGAGGACCTTAAGGAAGTCTGCGATGATCTGCACAGCCGCGGGATCCGTATCCTGCTGGACGGAGTGTTCAATCATGCCGGCAGGGGCTTCGGACCGTTTAAGGATGTCCTGGAGAAGAAATGGGACAGTCCGTATAAGGACTGGTTCTACATTAATTTTGACGGGAATTCCGGCTATAACGACGGCTTCTGGTACGAGGGCTGGGAGGGTAACTATGACCTTGTAAAGCTCAACCTGGACAACCCCGCTGTCTGTGACTATCTCATCGAAAGTGTACGGTACTGGGTGAATGAGTTCGGGATCGACGGCCTTCGTCTTGATGTCGCGTATATGGTCAACCGGAATTTCCTGAAAAGGCTCCGGCGGGAGACACAGGAAATGAAGCAGGACTTTGCCCTGATCGGAGAAATACTCGGCGGGGACTACAGGCAGATCGTCAACCCGGAAATGTGTCATTCCGCGACGAACTATGAATGCTACAAGGGGCTGTTCTCCAGCTTTAACAGCATGAACCTTTTTGAGATTGTCCACTCTCTTATCAGACAGTTCGGTTCCGATCCCTGGACGCTGTACCGGGGCATGCATCTTATGAGCTTTGTGGACAACCACGATGTGACAAGAGTAGCGAGCATACTGGCAAATCCCCGCCACCTGCCTCTGATCTACGCCATGGCCTTCGGAATGCCGGGATATCCCTGCATCTATTACGGAAGTGAATGGGGCGTAACAGGCAGGAAACAGGACGGCGATCCGGCGCTTCGTCCGGCAATTGAGAGGCCTGAGTGGAATAAGCTCACGGATTGGATCGCGAAGCTCGCAAAGGCAAAGAGCGGCTCGCCCGCACTCTGCTATGGAGACTTCAGGAGCGTCGTCCTGACCAACCGGCAGTGTATTTTCGAGAGAAAGTGCGAGGGCGAGCGTGTCCTCGTAGCCATCAACGCGGATGAGAATGAATACACTGCTCATTTCGACGCGGGCTGCGGACAGGCATTCGACCTGATTACAGGTGAGCTGCATGACTTCGGCGGGGGCAGCAGGCTCCCTGCCTTCAGCGCGTACTTCTGGAAGTGCGAGCGGTGACAGCACTGTCACAGAATCCCGCGATCCGCAAGCTGTGAGCGCAGAAGCTCTGTGTCTCCGAAAAAGACGATCCCGTCCATGCCGCAAAGTCTTGCGGTCTCGATGTTCAGGGGATTGTCATCGATAAAGCAGCATTCTTCGGGAATAAGGCCGTACTTGTCGAACAGGGCCTGATAGATTTCCGGGACGGGCTTTAAGAGCCTGACGTCTGCCGAAACGATGCCTCCCCTGAAATACTCTGAACCCGGTATCTTCTTAAAATATATATGAAGGGCTGAAGTTGCATTGGACAGGAGATAAACGGGAAAGCCCTTTTCCGACAGCTCCTTTATGAGCTGCGCCATGCCGGGCACCGGATACATCGGTCCCTGCCACCAGCTGCAGACACAGAGCCGCGCCGCCTCATGCAGGTGTCCGGGGAGTTTCTTCTTAATCAGTTCATATCCTTCCTCAGGGGTGTAGATGCCGTGATCAAGCGAGGGCCACTCCCAGTCGTCGAAGATGGCTCTTCGCATCACCCCCTTTTCCCCGGGCGCCGCCTCCAGACCGCGCGTGTCGAACGCCCAGTCGATGATTCTGTCCGGAAGCCAGCCGATCAGGACATTTCCCATATCAAAAACCATGTTGCGGATCATATTTATCCTCCGTGCCGCAGCGGGAAAATGTGCCCCGGCGCATTTTTCGCCGCCATCTTTTTTGTTCTGTCCTATAGTGAAACTATGTCAGAATTTACTCTGCGCAGGGCTGTCTGTCAACATAGCAGAGGGGCTGTCTGTCAATACAGCAGAGAGTGCCGTGTCTTATCCCTGTGCGCCCGGGAGGCACCGCTAATCTCCTGAAAAACCTCCCGCAGTATGCTATAATTAAGTCCGCTGCAGGCGGATTCATTTCCATGGCGCGGCACCGGTTAAAACGGGGCGCGGCAGAAAAAATAAAAAAAGCAGGTTTGATATGCCGATTATTGAGGTGAAGGGTCTTAGCAAGACCTTCGAAACAAAAGAAAATGTTGTAGAAGCACTGAAAAATATCGACCTTTCTGTGGAGGCCGGTGATATTTTCGGTATCATCGGTATGTCCGGAGCGGGCAAGAGCACGCTGGTAAGGTGTCTCAATTTCCTTGAGGTCCCGACAAAGGGTACGGTCACGGTCGACGGGAACGAGCTCGGAAGGCTTTCCGGAAAGGAACTGCGGAGTCTTCGCAGCAGTATCGGAATGATTTTCCAGAGCTTTAACCTGCTCATGCAAAGGAGCGTGATCGATAACATCTGTTTCCCCCTGATTGTCCAGGGAGTGCCGAAGGCAAAGGCGCAGACGAGGGCAATGGAACTTCTGGAGACGGTCGGGCTTACGGAAAAGGCAAAGGCTTTCCCGGCGCAGCTCTCCGGCGGACAGCGGCAGCGTGTCGCGATCGCCAGGGCCCTCGCATGTGATCCCAAGATCCTTCTTTGCGATGAGGCGACCAGCGCGCTGGATCCGCAGACCACGCAGTCGATCCTGCAGCTGTTAAAGAAGATTAACGATCAGACAGGAATCACGATTGTCATCATCACGCATCAGATGTCGGTTGTCCGTGAGATCTGCAGCCATGTGGCAATTATTGAGAACGGCAGTGTTGTCGAGAACGGCCTTGTGGAGGAGATTTTTGCTCACCCGAAGTCCCGCGCGGCAAAGCAGCTTATCATCGAGGGCAAGGATCCCGAGGAATGGGAGAATGAGCATTCACGGGATGCGAATGAGGCAGCAGGGAGCGCCCCGGATGACAGCGCGGCCTCACAGGACGGGGCAGGAAAGGCTTCCGGGAATGCGGACGGCACGGTCGAAGAGCTCCATGAGAGCAGGCGGATCAGGATCGTGTTTTCCAAAAACTCATCCTTTGAACCTGTTATCGCCAACATGGTCCTGACGGTCGGAGAACCTGTCAACATACTCAGGGCGGATACGAAGGACGTCGGCGGCGTCGCCCGCGGAGAAATGATCCTGGGGCTCCCGGCGGATCCCGCAAAACAGGAGACCTTCATTTCGTATCTTAAGGACCACGGCCTGTCCGTGATGGATGTCTGAGGATAAACAGCCCCGGATCCGGGACGCTGAAGAATAACATATTTAGTTGGGAGACATTTTATGTGGACACCGGAAGTCATTACGATGATCATACGGGGCATCGGGGAAACCCTCTATATGACCTGTTTTGCGACAGCCTTCGGCTATGTGCTGGGACTGCCGTGGGGAATCGTGCTTGCTGTTACCGACAAAGAGGGAATCAGGCCGAACGCGGGGGTCTACCGCGTACTTGACGTAATAACCAATATCATGAGGAGCATTCCGTTCCTGATCCTGCTCATCCTGATGATCCCGTTCACTCGGTTTATCGTCGGAAAAAGCTATGGCTCGACGGCTACCATTGTGCCCCTCGTCGTGAGCGCCGCGCCCTTTATCGCGCGCATGGTTGAGTCCTCCTTAAAGGAGGTGGATCACGGCGTCATTGAGGCGGCGCAGTCGATGGGCGCGAGCATCATGCAGATCATCCTGAAGGTTCTCCTCGTTGAGGCGAGAGTTTCTCTGGTTACCGGCGCGACCATCACCTTCGGAACAATCCTCGGCTATTCCGCGATGGCGGGTACCGTCGGAGGCGGCGGTCTTGGCGATATCGCAATCCGCTACGGTTATTACCGGTATCAGGGCGATATCATGATTGTCACGGTTATTCTTCTGGTTGTGCTGCAGCAGCTCTTCTCCCTTATGGGAATGAAGATCGCGGCAAAGATCGACAAGAGACACGTATAGAATTTTACTGCAGAAGCAGGCCGCTGCATGCGCCGCGGGCTGGTTTTATGGGGGAAAAGTCGATGAATACGGACCTTTCCCCTATTTTGTTTTTTGATCACATATAAAAAATTGCAGGATAGAATGCAGCAAGTCGTATTATGCTGATACTTCTCAAATATACCGCAGCAGAAGGGGAAAAACAGTGATAGCCATTTTACTGTGTGCTTTTAACGGGGAAAAAAGAATAGGAGCGATGATTGATTCAGTACTGAAACAGACCTATAAGGATATCATGCTATTTGTTTCTGATGATGGATCGACTGATTCGACAGAAAGTATAATTGATGATTATGTGTCAAAATTTCCGAATAAGGTCAGACGGATCAGAATTCAGAAATTACATAACGGGGCAGGGCTGCATTTCCTGAGGGCACTGCAGAACAATGAGATTAAATGCTCTGATTATGTAATGCTGGCGGATCAGGATGATATATGGTGTAAGAATAAGGTGGAAAAATCAGTCTGTTCAATAAAGCAGCTTGAATCAAGGACAAAGGGTGATCATATACCGCTTGCGGTATTTTGTGATTCGGTTCTTGTGTCGGATGATATGGAGATGATTGCGCCTTCATATATGAAATACGCGAAATTGAATCCGAAAAAGGCGACTTTTTCTCATTTACTGGTACAAAATGTGGTTACAGGAGCGGCTATGATAATGAACAAAGATCTGGTAGAAATGATAAACAGAATACCGGAACACTTTGTTATGCATGATCACTGGATTGCGTTGGTAACATCTGCGTTCGGAAAAATAGATTATATAAATGAACCATTATATATGTATATACGCCACCAGAAAAACACACTTGACGTCAAACCGGGGGGTGTGTACAACGAAATAATTTTACGTTTGAGAAATAACAAAAAGGCTTATGTAAGAAAATCAGTCAGGGAGCAGGCCAGAAAGAATTATGAGGCTATGCTCCTGCAGGCACAGAGTTTTGAAGACATATATGGCGGAAGAATCCGCAAAGACTACGCAAGAATTCTTAAAGCATATATTGACATTCCCAACAAAGGAATGATCGGCCGCGTTATTACCATTTTAAAATATCATATAACCTGTGATAACTGGTACAGGGTAATCGGACAATGCTCCTTTTTCGCAAGATCCCGTATTTTAGAATAAATACATGTTGATGTAAAGGATTTTCAGGTTTTCGGTAAGCTTATCCAGTGTGGAAAAGTCAGCTTGACTAATGGGAACAGTGCATGAAAAGGGACAATATTTGGTATCGTATTTTAGTCATAGGGGAGACAGGTCTTATAGCTGCAGGTTTATTTTATTTTATGCTTGGGCTTTGGCTGGGGCAGGATGCTTTTGAGTTTTACAGCAACTTTACTGTAACAGCTGTACTGCTGATTGTGTTTTTTTGCGTTTCATTCTATATTATCTGCCGCTTTAATTATACAAAAGAGATTTCCGGAGTTACCACACCGCTGAGTGAGATAGTACATATTTTTGACAACTATAGGTTCCTGATGAAACAGCTTATAGCCAGGGATTTTGCAGTTAAATACAGGAGAAGTTACCTTGGCATTGTATGGGTGATACTGAATCCGTTACTTCAGATGATCGTATTATCTGCTGTTTTTTCATATGTTTTCAGATTTGATATAGAGAACTATCCGGTTTATATAATACTCGGGCAGATTACTTTCAGTTTTTTTAATGAAGCGACCAGTGTTGCTGTATCAACAATTGTTGCGTCGGGAGATTTGATTAAAAAGATATATATACCTAAATGCATTTTCCCGTTGAGTAAGATTGTGTTTTCTTTTTTGAACCTGCTGTTATCGTTTATTCCCGTAGTGATTGTACTGCTCATATTCCGGATACCCATAAATATTCATTGGTTGTATCTGCCGTTTTATTTTGTCACATTATTTGCCTTTACACTGGGAGTGGGATTCTTTCTCGCCGCATTAAATGTTCAATTACGTGATACTCAGTATCTGTATGGAATATTCACCACTCTTTTGATATATGTGACACCTGTTTTTTATCCTGTAAGTGCACTCTCACCGAATGTACAGAAAATCATGAGATTTAATCCGGTATATCAGTATATAAGTCTCATCAGAGAGATTATTTTTTATAATGCTGCACCAAGTATGCAGCATATAATGATTTGCGTTCTATGCGGTATATTGACGCTGATGATTGGTCTGAGATTCTTCTTTATGAAGCAGGATGAATTTATACTTTATGTTTAATGTTGGATTTAAGGGGTCGGGCTATGAATGCTTATGAAGATGCTGTAGTTAAAGCTGATCATTTATCAATGCATTTTAATATGGCATCCGAGAAGGTAGACAGTATAAGGGATTATTTGACAAAACTGACTTCCCGAAAGCTTTTTTACAACGATTTTATTGCGGTAAAGGACGTTTCTTTTGAAGTCGGAAAAGGAGAGGTTTTTGGAATAATAGGAGCTAATGGAAGCGGTAAGTCCACACTGCTTAAGATGATAGCTGGTGTGCTGAAACCAACAAGCGGGACAGTTGTTACAAGAGGTACTGTCGCACCTTTGATAGAGCTTGGGGCGGGGTTTGATATTCAGCTTACCGGTAAAGAAAACATTTTTCTGAACGGAGCCATAATGGGGTACAGTCAGGAATTTATGGAGGAGCAGTATCAGAGTATTGTTGACTTTTCCGAGATAAGAGATTTCCTGGATATGCCGCTCAAAAATTACTCATCAGGCATGGTTGCCAGGATTGCCTTTGCTATTGCGACAAGCGTAGAGCCTGACATTCTTCTTGCGGACGAAATACTATCGGTAGGAGATTACAGGTTTCAGGAGAAATGTGAAAAGAGGATAAAGGATCTGATGCAGAGGGGAACCACCGTATTATTGGTCTCACATAGCTTTGAGACTGTTGAACAGCTGTGCAGCCGGGCATTATGGATAAATAAAGGGAATCAGATGTTGGTTGGTGATACATCCGAAGTAGTGGCGGCTTACAGAAGCTATACTGAATAATGTGGTTCAGATCAGGGAGAGTATAAATGGCTAAACAGGATCAGGAAGAGATAATTGAAGAAACATTCAATGAAATCGATGAAGGTAAATTGAATGAGGATCTGATAAAAGAGAATGAGGATCTGAAAATCAGGATTAATCAGTTGATTGATCTTGTTAATGCAATGAAAAAAGATATAAGGGAAATCTATGCTTCATGGTCGTGGAGGCTGACTTCGCCATGCAGAGGAATAATCAACCTGGTCACAATGGGAAGATGGAAGGGAGATATACCGGTTTATCTGAAAAAGGGAAATGCGTTTGATCAGCTCCTGACGGCAGAAAAGCTTAATGAACAGACTGAACAGACCGAAGGCGATATTCCGGAAGCTGTTTTATGCGATGATACAGAAGAAGACAATGCTTTAAGTGTGCTGCAGGATTATGAACCGAATCCATGGGATGAGAAACTCGGGAGCAGAATAACGAATCTTAAAAGGGATTTTGATAAAGGTTTTCAGATAGTGGTACATCTTTATGATAAGCCTGATTCGTCTACATTCAGATATGCCTGTTATAATGTCTGCCAATACATGAAAAACAGCGAAAAATACAGAGCATACTATTTCTTTGCTGATGAATGCAAGGCTGTAAGCAGGCTGCTGAATAAAATAAGTATATTGATCTTTTGCAGAACCAAGTGGACAATTCCCTACGCCGAGCTTATTAATGACGCAAGATTAAGGAAAATACCAATAGCAATGCAGATAGATGATCTGGTATGCAGAGTCGATTATGTGCATTATTTGCTGGAAATGAATCTGGATCATAGGGGGTCGGATTTTATTTATGATGCATGGTTTGCAAATACAATCAGGCTGGAGTGGATAGCAAAAGAGGTGGATGGTTTTGTTGTAACTAATGATTATCTCGGCAGAAAGCTGAATGACATGTTTAAAAAGGATTACACAATAATCCGTAACAGTCTGAATCGAGAACAGGTCAGTGTGTCGGAAGAATTGCTGAAGAAGGATATAAAAGCCGATATCAAAGGATTTGTTATAGGTTATTTTTCGGGATCGCCGACACATAGACGGGATCTGGATGTTGTATTGGGAGAGATTACAGATCTGCTGGATGATTATGATGATATTACTTTTATGGTTGTCGGATATATGGATTTTCCAAGAAAAGTTCAACAATATATAGACAATAAAAGGATTGTTTTTAAGCCATTGGTGGATTTCCTTGAGCTGCAGTATATGATGAGCCTTGCGGACGTAAATATAGTTCCTCTTGAGGATACGGTCTTTACGAACTGCAAATCTGAGCTGAAATTCTTTGAAGCAGCGATTGCAGGAACGATAACAGCAGCAACACCCACATATGCATATAAAAACTGTATATCAGATAAGGTTGATGGCTTTTTATGCGAAAAAGGCCAGTGGTATCAGACAATTGCTGATATTCATGACGGAAAGTATGACATTGATGCAATGACAGAGAGAGCTAAAAATACGGCATTAAGCAGGTATTACGGACAGGAAGTATTGAACGAGATAGAGAAGGCATATGATAGAATCAAAACTTTTAGATAGAATATTATTTTTTAAAAAGTATATCTGGGTAATTATATTTGCGGGATTGCTGACGGCATGTTTTAAGAGTGTTGTAAATCCTGTTGCTGAAAAATGCCTTCCTGTTGAGACGATAACTATACGAAGAACAGATAACATTGAGGGGAGGAATGTTACTATTCTGTATGAAGAGTATGCAGCAAATGAAGATGAGCTGTTTGTTCAGATCCGAAATAAAAACGAAATGGATAATGATGGCTGGAATTATGTGCAGGGTGTTATGTATGAGAGCTGGACTATGCTTGTAGATACACCTGACAGTGTTCCTGTTTCATTTGAAACCAATGTCTCACCGCGTAAATATTTAACATTTCTGGTTAACCGGAACGGGGGAACAGCAGAGATAAAGGCGGGAGATAAAAGTCTTGTTATTGACTGCTGCAGGGATCAGGATCAAAGCGATATTCTGAGGGTGTATCCATTTGAAAAGTCGAATGTCATAATTTGGATCAGATTGATTTTATACCTTGTGATCTATGCTTTGTTTCTGCTGATATTTGCGGTGTCAGCCTATGTGATTAAGAAGATAAGAATACCGGAAATCGTGTTAAAACCTGTTGAAAGATCGGATTTTGTTTTATGTTCGGCGATCCTTTTCGCAATTGGAACTCTGTACTATAAAATCATAGGTATTCCCAATTATCTGAAAGCAGGAGATGAGGTTGCATACTGGAATACAACATTATTTAAAGACGGCAGGTTCAGCTGGGACTATCTTGCGTGTCTGTTCAAACCGCGAGGCTACTGGTGCTATATTCCGCAAACAGTAGTCAGAGGTTTGGGGAGTATTGTGTCGTGTGATCCCATCATTATATGGATACTGCTGCTGTCGGTATGCTGGAGCTGGTTTTTGATTATTGTTTTCCCGGGTATATATGAATGCTATAGTGAAAAAAAACCAATAAAGATACATTGGATGGCAGTTATGATTGCCTTGTGCACTGTATGGAGATATATGCTTACAAGTGTCCTTATGGACGGCTTTGGAATGATTGCATTTTTCTCATTTGTTTATTTTCTTGGCCGCTTTGCGAAAGAAATAAAACTGTCTTCTGCAATCTGGGCAGGCATAATGGCATCGGTCAGCTGTTCTTTCAGAGCTGCTCATTTTGTGGGGATTGTCGGGTTTTTGGTATTTGAAATTCTGATGATGATAAGAAAAGGAATCAGATGTAAGAAATATGCGATCGGAATCCTTGGCATTGCAGCAGCATTTGTAATTATCTGTATTCCTCAGTTGATTATCAATATGCATAGAGGAAATGCAGGCCTTCTGCCATATGATGATGACAATACATATCTGAACCGGTCGCTTATGGCCTGGAGCTCGGATTATTCGATTGCACATGGGAATGTGGCATATCCTCTGCTGGCAACGGATGATCAGATGCTGACGTTGAAAAATCAGCATTATGACAATGACGCACCATTGACAAATGAGCAGGTAATGGATATATATACGGATTCGCCGATAGAAACACTGATGATAATAACCAAGAAGATACTTATCGGTTTTGACCAGAAAACCAATATTGCATTCCCGGGGGATGGCGCGGTTCGCTGGCGTGAAACGGAAGGAATGCTTTTCAGTCTGTGGAATTATTTATTACTGTTTTCGGGGGCATTTGCTCTGTTTAACGATGTACATATAAGAATAAATGAAAAACTGATGGCGGGGCTTGTCTTTGCGCTGCTTGTTGTGCCGGAAACATATATGAAGATAGAGTGGAGATATGTCATTGCCGGATACTTTATGATTTACTATTTTTTCTCATTTTATTTTGTTGACAGATTAGTGGCTGACGGAAAAGAGGCAATAAGAGTAATGCAGGAAAGAAATTATTCAGCAAAGCTTTGTGCCTTTGTTTTTATATATCTGACAATGAGCTTTATGCTTCTGGCATAGTAAAGATTACTTTGATTTTTACCCTCCCGGCTTCTTATCCCCCAGATATCAGATGATGAAAGGCAGGAATACCGTTATGGAATCTGCAAAGTACAATCAAACATATTATGAATCGCACTGCGGAAAGAATTATGAGCGAAACAATGGCTGGGAAGGAATCTTTGGACAAATCGCCGACCATATAGTCAGAGAACTGCGCCCTGCAGCAGTTCTCGATGTTGGGTGCGCAATGGGATATTTGGTGGAAGCTTTAAGGGACAGGGGCATAGAAGCGGAAGGAATTGACATATCGGAATACGCGCTGTCCTGTGTGCGGGAAGATATTAAGCCGTTTTGTCATGAATTATCAGCTACTGTTCCAATAGAAAGAAAGTATGACTTAATAACCTGTATTGAGGTGCTGGAACATCTGGAATCAAAGGATGTTTTTGATGCTATAGAGAATATGTGTCAGGCTGCCGATATGGTTTTATTTTCATCGACTCCGTTTGATTATACGGAATACAGCCATGTTTCTGTTCATACGCCCGATTATTGGGTTGAACAATTTGCATATCATGGTTTTGTTCATGACATAAAATATGATTGTTCGTATCTTTCACTTCAGGCTATGCTGTTCAGGCGTGCAGAAAAAAGCAAAATAGAGCTTTTGAGAGACTATGAGTCTGTGTTGTTTCAAAAGCACCAGGAAAATATGGCACTGCGGCACCAGCTTGGCATCAGTAATGAAAATGTGGAGTTGTATAAGGCGGCATATCAAAAACATGTTGATATGATAAATGAGGAGCTTAATCCTAAGATAAGCAGACTTGAAAAGCAGATAACTGACCTTGAAAATGAAGCAGAAGAAAATGAAAAGCTGAATAAGAGACTGGAAATTTATAGAATCGAAAATACACAGATAAAGCAGACATTAAAGCTGCTGTTAGATTGTTTTATAAAAAACCAAACGGAATATACGCAAAACTCACACGATGATTCTTATGAACGCTTAAACAGCAGAGACTTATCAGAATATGATAATGATTTCTGGAATCCGGTTTTTAATCCTGATGATTATGCAGACTATAATCAGGATGTAATAGAAAGCATAGGAAAAGACGGGGAAGGACTGTTCCGGCATTTTATAAAATATGGAATAAAAGAAGGGAGAAGGGCGCATAAGTATTTTGATGTTGTGCAATACATTTCGTACAATCCTGATGTTGTTAAGGATATAGGACTGGATATATCCGGCTATTATCTTCATTACATTAATATCGGACAAAAGGAAGGGCGCAGAGCCTATTGATATGATTTCCGAAATGAAAAGTGAAAAAAACATAGATTACAGATTTAAAATACTATATGCGGTTGCAGCAGCCATGGTTGTCTGCGGACATATTCCCGGCGGGGTAATATCTATTATCAGTGACTGGTTTCCGTATTTTGGCTTTAGTCTGGCATTATTTGTTTTTGGTTCGGGATATTTCTATAAAAGCTCAAATGAGGAAACGACTATCAGATACATCCTTGAGAAAGCATATAAGCTGTTAATTCCGATGTATGTTTATACACTGATATATGGGTTAATAGTGCAGGTATCACGCCTTGCCGGATTTGGTATGGGCGGTGATTTTAATCTGTATAACAATCTGATAGCACCTGTTACAGACGGGCATCAATACATATATAACATGGGAGGCTGGTTTGTTGTTCCGCTGTTTATGGTAGAGACATACAATGTACTTGTCAGAAAGATATCAAAACTGCTTTGCGGAAACTTATCGGAGTGGTTTTATTTTTTTATAAGTGTGGTTTTGGGAATTGCCGGTAATTACCTTGCCAGTATAGGGTTTCATACAGGGTGGTGGCTTGTGCTGGTAAGGATGCTTTATTTTGTTCCGTTTTATTCATTGGGTATTCTGTACAGAAGTATATTGGAAAATTATGATCGTAAAATACCGAGTTTTTGGTATTTTTCTGCTGTTTTTGCGCTTAAGCTCGCGGTGGTTTGCTACTGCGGCAAAATGCCGCTTTACACTCCTTCACGCTGTAATGATTTTACGGAAGGGGCTGCTATGCCGATAATAGTCGGAGTTCTCGGGATTGCGTTATGGATGAGGATAGCGACAATTCTGGAACCGGTTATAGGAAAAAGCAGGCGGATAAATGCAGTTGCAGACAGTACGTATTCCATAATGATGAATCAGTTCATCGGCTTCATGCTGATAAAAGCAATTTATGCACAGATCAGCAGGATCTACGTGGGATTCTCTGATTTTGACTGGACGAGCTACAAGACGGATATATTCTGGTATTACACTCCTAAAGGAATAAGCTATACCGCAATAATCTATGTTGCTGCCGGTCTGGCATTCCCGGTTTTTATTCAAAAGACAATAGATAAGCTGAAAATTCGCTGCAGGTTATTCACAATCAAGTCCAATTCTTTATGAAAGAGAAAGATTTGTCATATATGAATAAAACAGCAGACAAAAAGAATGCGGATATGGTATCGGTTATCATTCCTGTTTATAACGGCGTTGATTATGTCAGCGGTATTTTCGATGATCTGAAATCGCAAAGTTATAAGATGATGGAGGTTATCTTTATAGACGACGGCTCCGTTGATAACTCGGCGGAAATTATCGGGAATGCAATACTTGAAACAGGGAATACTGTTAACCGGGATAAGGAGGATACATCTTATATTAAGTACAGATATATACATCAGGCCAATGCAGGACAGGGTAATGCACGCAACCACGGAATCGAGGTTGCGACAGGCAAGTATATTATTTTTCTGGATCATGACGATCATATAAAAGATGATTATATTGAGAGACTTGTAGAAGCGGCGGAGGAAACATCAAGCGATATTGTAATTTCCGGCTATGAACGTGTTTCCTTATCCGGTGAGATACTTGAACGGATTGAGCTTATCAATAGTGAGTGGTGTCGGTTTATGCTTGCCGCACCCTGGGGAAAGATATTCAGAAGGGATTTTATTATCAGAAATAATATTCGTTTCATATCAGCTGTGCTGGGGGAGGATATATATTTCAATGTGCTGTGTTTTTCGCACACTGACAGAGTATCTTTTACAGCTTATGTAGGTTATCAATGGGTACAGAATGAGTCTTCCCTGTCAAATACTGTTCACAGATATGTCGGCGCGGAGACTGATATTGTTAAGCTGTTTGAAACTATGAGACAAATGGATGGAGCTGATATATGGATGAAAGAGCCGGATTATGAATACCTGTTATTGAAGACGGGATTATATCATCTGCTGTATGTTGCCAGGAATACTCCGGTCAGAAAGCTTATAAGCTACCGCAACAGCATTTTCGCCTGGCTTAAGAGGTATTTTCCGGGTATTGAAAGGAATAAGCTTATCGGATGGAATAAACCGGCGGGAGAAAGGGAGTCTGTGAGGCATATAGTTTTTTTCTATATGATGCTCAGGAGATTACATCTGGACGGAATTTTTTTGAGGCTGTTTCATTTCCTGCCTTTTACCGAATAATGAGGTGGTACTGATTTGCGTATAAATGTGCTGTTGTGCACCTATAACGGTGAGAAATACTTAAGAGAACAGCTGGACAGTATTGTTGAACAGACATATGATGATTTTCTTCTATATATAAGGGATGACGGATCGGCAGATGGTACAGCAGGAATTATAGAGGAATACTGTAACAGATATTCTGACAAAGTAATAGAGTTAAAATCGCATAGTCACATCGGATACCCTGACTGTTTTTGGGATATCCTTGAAAGATGTGATACTGCTGATCTGTATGCATTTGCTGATCAGGATGATGTATGGGATCACAGGAAGCTGGAAAGAGCTGCAGAGGTGTTTTCGGGATTAAACCAGGATTACAGTGATAGTATACCGCCGATGCTGTATATACACGATTATTATAATTGCAATGCCTCTCTTAAGCGTACGAGCATTCACAGACTGAAGGATATAGGTAAACTGACAGATATGAGTATTTTGTTTTATACCTTTGCGTCAGGCTTTGCAATGATCATTAATGATTCTATGAGAAAATGGCTTGAAGGAATGAAGATTATGGGAAAAGCCATGTATCATGATGAATTGTGTATATGGACTGCGTATTTTCACGGGAGGATTCTGTATGATGATGCAGTACTTGCATCGTACAGAAGGCATGAAGCTGCCGTCACCAGGTACGGAAACCGGCTGCCTTTACTTGTTTCGAATTGGTTTATGAAGGAAATTATGGGTCCGGAATTCAGTTATAAATGTAGTCGTATCCGGACTTTTTTACTACTTGAGGAAGGAACTGAGTGTAAAGAGGATACAGGGAAAGTGCCGGATGAATGGAGGCTTTTGTCCGGGAATGGCAGGGGTGCTGTGAGCTATTTTATGAGAATTATGTATCCGCACAGGCTTCGTCCATCATTGGGCGGAGAACTGGCACTGAGGTTATTGTTTATCTTAAACAGAAAGTGAGCCTTTTACAAAGGGCCTGGCAAAAAGGGGCTGCGGACCGCGTAAAATCAATGTATTATTAAGATATACCTACGGCGCTGCATGTGCCGCGGGCTGACAAAGGATTTTTGTCAGCCTCTTTGATATCAGGAGGTTTGGAACTATGATGATGCTGCTGATCCTGGGTGTTGTGCCGGCACTGCTGCTGATGGGATATGTTTACAGACTGGACAGGATTGAGCCGGAGCCCTGGGGGCTTCTTCTGAAGCTGTTCGTATACGGGGGACTTACCACATTCGCCGCAGGAATCCTGGAGGAGTTCGGTGTGTTAGCACTGAGCCTTTTTATCGACAATACGTATTCGCAGGCATTCCTTGT
>JAEEGL017205603.1_pt1 | contig 23781 bp, 16 predicted proteins | sample 9134231 | NCBI WGS metagenome assembly JAEEGL01 (sample SAMN16246548, study PRJNA631951) | gut metagenome | biome: gut microbiome; feature: rumen; material: fiber-attached | host: Bos | place: Iran: Karaj | collected 2018-10 | reverse complement strand
CTATTATCTACCATGACGCATTAGTTAAGGTTAGAAATAAGCTTGTTAATGTTATAGATAAATTATCTAAGTTTGCTAAAGAATATGCTGGTATGCCAACTCTTGGTTATACACACTTACAACCAGCTCAACTTGTAACAGTTGGTAAAAGAGCTGCTCTTTGGTTACAAGATTTACAACTTGATTATGAAAACCTTACATATTTAATTAACAACACAAGACTTCGTGGTGTTAAGGGAACAACAGGAACTCAAGCAAGCTTCCTTGAATTATTCGATGGAGATCATAATAAGGTTAAAGAATTAAATAAATTAGTTTGCAAGAAAATGGGATTTGATAAATATTTCTCAGTTTCTGGTCAAACATATACAAGAAAATATGATTACAACATTTTATCTGGACTATCTCAAGTAGCTCAATCTGCATATAAGTTTGCAAATGATGTAAGAATTCTACAAAGCTTTAAGGAAATCGAAGAACCATTTGAAAAGACACAAATCGGTTCATCTGCTATGGCATATAAGAGAAATCCTATGAGAAGTGAAAGAATCTGCTCACTTTCTAGATATGTTATGACACTTCCAGAAAATGCAGCTCAGACAGCAGCTACTCAATGGATGGAAAGAACTCTAGACGACTCAGCAAACAGACGTCTTGTTATGGCTCAAGCATTCTTAACAATCGATGCTATCCTTGAAATCTATATGAATGTTGTAGATGGTATGGTTGTATATGATAAAGTTATCGAAAAGAGATTAATGGCTGAGCTTCCATTTATGTCAACAGAAGTTATCTTAATGGAATGTGTTAAGGCTGGCGGAGATAGACAAGCATTACATGAAAGAATCCGTGTTCATTCAATGGACGCTGCAATGCAAGTTAAGAAGTACGGTAAGGACAATGACTTAATCGATAGAATTAAGAAAGATCCAGCATTTGCTGCCATTGCAGATAAAATCGATTCTTTATTAGATCCTAAGAACTTTATCGGTAGAGCAAAAGAGCAAACACTTGAATATATCGACGAAGTTATCAATCCTATCTTAGAAGAGAATAAGGAAATCTTAGGAGCGAAAGGTCAAGTTAACGTATAGAATAAAAATAAAAAAGTCTCAAACTTAATTGAGACTTTTTTTGGCAGGGGAGACGCGACTCGAACACGCAACCGACGGTTTTGGAGACCGTAGCCCTACCATTGGGCCACTCCCCTATATAAAAACATAAATATTATATAAGTAGAAAGAGTTAGTGTCAAGAAGAAAAGGAGAAAATAAAATGGAATACAAGTATAAACTAGGATTTTTAGGAGCAGGTAATATGGCTAAGGCTATAGCATCTGGAGTTCTATCATCTAAGTTATTAAATAAAGATCAAATGATTATGTCAAGACAATCAGAAAATGGCTCATTTGAAGGCATTAAAATAATAACAGATAACAACTTCATATTAAACAACTGTGAATATGTAGTCCTAGCTGTAAAACCACAAATTTTCAATTCATTAAAAGAAACAGGATTATTTAGCAGCACAAACTGTGCATGCGTTATATCAATAATGGCTGGTGTTAAAGCTGAAAAGATTGAATCAGTTTTCACAAATGGTGCAAAAGTAGTTAGAGTAATGCCTAATACTCCATGTGCTGTTGGTTTAGGTATGGTTTGTATCGCTAAAAATGGCGCTACAAAAGAACAAAATGAATTCTGCGAGAAAATATTCAAGGGAACTGCAAAAACAGCTCTAATTGACGAAAATCTATTCGATGCGGTTACATCTATAAGTGGTTCAGGTCCTGCGTATGTATATTATTTTATTAAATCAATGATAGATGCAGGTGTTGAAGGTGGATTATCTTTAGAGGATTCTAAGCTTTTAACATTACAAACAGTAGTAGGTGCAGCAAAGATGGTTGAAACATCTTCTGATGACTTATCTACTTTAATTCAAAAAGTATGCTCAAAGGGCGGTACAACAATTCAAGCTATTGATACTTTCAATAATTATGAAATTGATAAAAAGATTAATGAAGGTATTCAAAAGTGCAGACTAAGAAGTGAGGAACTATCTAAATAATGAAAGAAGTTACAATTTATACTGACGGTGCATGTTCTGGAAATCCTGGTCCTGGTGGATGGGGCGTTGTTTTAATGTACAACAGCGCTAAAAAGGAATTATCTGGATATGAAGAGAACACAACAAACAATAGAATGGAGTTATTAGCCGCTATTAAAGGTTTAGGCGCGTTAAAAGAGCCATGTAATGTTTCTCTTTATTCCGATTCAGCATATCTTTGTAATGGTGTAAATGAGGGTTGGTTATATTATTGGAAAAATAACAATTGGAGATCTAAATCTAAATCCGATGTTAAGAATGTAGATTTATGGGAAGAATTATTAAAGCTTATGAATGTACATAAAATTACTTTTATAAAAGTAAAAGGACATGCGGATAATGAATTTAATAATAGATGTGACCAACTAGCAACTAGTGCATATTTAAACCATAAAGAATAAATATGGATAAAAAATATTGTTTTATGGACTGATTTGTTTGTCTTAAATTCTCATATATAGTAAACTAGATACTAGTAAGTATATAAGTGAATTAAAGAAAATCGTTTACCAGGGTGGTAAGCAAAAACAGAGAGGAGATTATCAAATTGGATGCAACAGATATAATTAAAGCGGTTTTACTGCTTTTAGCTGGTCTAGGTACATTCTTAATAGGTCTTGATATCATGGGTAAAAACATCGAAAGTTTTGCCGGTGATAGATTAAGAAGTCTTTTTACAAAAATTTCAGATAAAAAATTAGTCGGAATAGGAACAGGTTGTGTTACAACAATCTTAACTCAATCATCAACAGCTACAACTGTCATGACTGTAGGTTTTGTTAACACTGGTATTATGACTTTAACACAAGCTGCCGCAATCATCATGGGTGCTAACATCGGTACAACGGTAACAGCATATTTAATTGCTTTACAAGATTTACCAGTATCAGCATTCTTCGCAGCAATGGCATGCGTTGGTGCATTCATGCAAATGATTAAAAAGAGTTCCGTAAAGAATATTGGTTTAATTTTATCAGGTATTGGTCTATTATTCGTTGGCTTGAACGTAATGAGTTCATCAATGTCTAACGTAACATCAATAACAAATGATGAGGGAGAATTAGTAATAGCTAATCTAATTCTTAAATTCTCAGGAGATAAGTTTTATCTAAAATTCTTATTAATGCTTATTGGTGCTATATTAACTGCTTTATTACATTCATCAGCAGCTACAACATCAATTTTAATTGGTCTTTGTTCTTCTGGTGCAATGACATTAGAACCTGCATTCTATGTAACTCTAGGTATGAACGTCGGTACATGTTTAACAGCCGTTGTTGCATCACTTGGTCAAACAACAAATGCTAAGCGTGCATCTATGGTACACTTATTATTCAATATTATTGGTACAATAATATTCGGAATTATATTACTTGCATTTGGCAAGAAAATATTAACATTAATCGACGGAGATAATATCTCAATTTCTATTAAGATTGCTATATTCCATACAATATTCAATATAACAACAACGTTATTAATGTATCCATTCATTAATCAACTTGCAAAATTTGCCTCATTACTGGTTCCAGAAAAGAAAGGTCTTGTTAATGACGAATTTGCAGATAGATTTACATATGTTAACAATTTGATCTTAAAAACTCCAACAATTGCTATGGAAATGTTAAGAAAAGAAATTGTTAAAATGGCAAATGATGCTAAAACAAACTTAATGCTAGCTATTGGTATGTTAAATTCTAAGAATTTAGAAAGATTAGAAGAATTCCAAAAGAGAGAAAAACATATCGACTTTATTAATAAGAATCTATCTAAATACCTTGTAAAGGTATCTTCTCAAGAAATTACATATGAACAAGAGAAAGAAATTTCTACATATTACCACAACATTTCAGATATTGAACGTATTGGTGACTATGCTGAAAACATTGTAGAATATGCTGAAGATTTAATTAAAGCTGGTGTAGATTTCTCAGACGATTGTAAAGTAGAACTTGCAGATATGGTTAATGCTGTACTAAATGAAATTAACTTAACAATTACAGCATTCGAGAACAAAACACTTAAGGATTACGCTGAAATCGACGCTGCAGAGGATTTAACAGATACTTACTTCAATGTATTATCTAGAAATCATATTGGTAGATTAAATCAAGGTATTTGTAAAGCAGAAGCTGCTTCAGTATTCATTTCATTAATTGGTAACCTAGAAAGAATTGGTGACCATACAATGAATATTGTTAATGCAATGAAAATGTATTTAAGAATGCCTGTACAAAAATAAATAATAATCGATTGATATTTAAAAAGGGTATATCGTTAAGATATACCCGATTTTTTATTCTTTAAATGGATCTTCATCCGGACGCCTGTTTGTCATAATATCTCTATATGGATCATCTTTAGGCATATCATTATATGAAACATCAGAACGTGATTTTGCATAATCTACATAGCCATTAATTTCTTTTTGCTCAATAATCTTTCTAACGATAGCAAAAATCAACAAACCAACAAGAGCTATCCCAACTACAGATAATCCTATGATTTCTATTCTTGTTTCAGATTGTATGACTAAGGATTTCTCTGTAAGCTTATCAAATGACTTTGCTATAGCCTCAGAAATGCTCAATCTTGAATTATTTAAATTGTTATTCATATTTGTTTGTAATAGCTCAAAATCGTCATCTGTAAAGGCTGAGGATGTATTATCTCCTGCCATATCAAGCCACATATAACCTCTAGTTGAATATCTTGTGTCATTTACATATACAATTAATAAATGTCCTTCATCATTAAATAGATCTAAATATAGATCATACGCATAACTCTCTAATGAATACTTGCTAAGATTACCATAAACACTAGAAGGGAATTCAGTGTCATTTAGTGTATATAATACTGCTTGAATTCCAGTTTTTTCGTAATATTTATCCAATGATTCTACTAATGCAGTTCCTTCTTCGCTAGTAAATACCCCAGCATTATCATAAACGATAGTATCTACTTCTTTACATAAACTGCTAGAAAGTTTATGAGGAATAGTAGCACTAATCATAAATGCAAATATTGCTACTGCAAAAATTAAACCTAATACTAAAGGGAAAATAGATTTAGTATATGAAGATCTATGTGGAACTCCTACATAATAGAAATAGCATAGATGTCCATGCCTATTCATATAAGAATACCTAGTTGCTCCAGGAATAGGACGTGTTCTGCTGTATCTAGGAGTATATCCGCTACTTCCATGACTTCCGCCGGAAGAGTGGAAACCTCCATGTCCGCCGCCACCGCTAAATCCGCCACCATGTGAACTTGGCATAATTAATTACCTCCAAATAAAAACATAATCATATATATTATATATGACGGGAAATAAAATATAAATATCTACTTTTAGTTAACGTGATAATGGTTTGTATTGTATAAGAAACCAAAGATAATAACATCTGCTGGTATTAATAAAGATAATACAACAGGAATTACAATATATTTAACAATTTCTTCTGGGTGATCAAATGTAGCTTTGAAAATAACAAACCCAATAATTATTATTATCAAGAATAAGTTAATAAATACTATAGATAAGTAAGATAACGTACGTTTTAGATTAAAATCCGCTAATATACGTTTATAAGGATCTAGAACACAACTAATTCCGAAATATGCTGGAACTGCTAAGAAACTAAGTAGTGTAATTGCATAACTTGATGAAGAAGTTTGAATTAACGAATTAAATGCAAAATGCAAAATAGTTAGTACAACAGCAAATAGAGCATAAGAATAAAGAGAAGTTACTAAAAGTAACTTGTTAATATAGAAATACTTATTTACATAGTATTCTGTTGTGTTTTTCTTAATATATGGTTTTAAAATAAAACCTTGTTCAGCAAACTTCTTAGCTAATACTTCTGTAGAATATTGAGATGAAACATCATTTGTTTCTTGATAAGAACTATAACCATAATTTTGATTATATCCAGAATTGCCACCATAAGCAGGTTGGGCAGTGTTATCATTAGCAAAGATATTATCTAATACATTTACGTAATCGACAGATTGTTCAACTAAAACAGCATCTTTATTTACGATAGCTTGCTTAAGTTCTGGATTAATTAACTTAACTTGTTGAACCATTTGAGCATCTTGCGAATTAGAATCAACTTCTTGTCTTGTTTGTAATCCATTATTATTATCCAATAAAATAATCGATGGAGAAGAGTCTTCATCTGCAGAATCTATTGGAGATACTGTATTTAAAAGAATTTGTTTTTCTCCAACATCTGCAGCTTCAGCAGCAGTAGGAGTAGATTTTGGTTGTCTTTTTGTCTTAGGACGCAAATCAGAAGCTTCAAATGGAGGTTTTTGCGTTGGATCAAAATCTTTTTGTGAAAGTAGGCCATTAATGATAGTTCTAGCATACTCCCATTGATATTGGTCGGTTTCTAATAGTTTTCTACCATCATCAAGTAGTGAATAATAAACTCTTTGGGCACCATTTGACGAATCACCCTTATATGAAGTGATATATCCTTTATCTTCTAATCTCTTAAGGCAAGAATAAAGGGTAGGTTGTTTAAGTTTATATAAACCGTTACTGTTTTTCTCAATTTCAGCTAAAATGTCTAAACCATATCTATCCTCTTTGGCTAAAGTGGCTAAAATAATAGTATCAACGTGATCTCTGATTAGGTCTATATTAACTTGAGAATTATCCATTAAAAACTCCTTTTTTATCCTTTAATATTATAATATATGCACACGCAAAACGCAATATTTGAGTTTTCATAACTATAACTTTAAAATGTAGTGAAAAATAGAGTAGTGAATTGTTTACATTTGTTCACAATTTATACACCATATTGTCCATAAATCAGGTATTACGAAAAATACAAAGATAATTCTAAGATTTACAAACAGAGATTACAGGTTAGGGTTTTAAAAATCATCCTTCTCTCCACTTTTTGAGCTGATCTGCTTGTCGTCGTTATTATTTCGCAAAATTACACCTTTGCGAAATAATACGCATTTTTAATTATGAATTAACTGAAATATCAAAACTCAAAGAAATTATTTGTCTAATTTTAAATTGCTGATTTTCATCTTTATATTCTGATATTTTATCTAATTTCTAGATTTCTAAGACTTATGAAAAATCGTCTCATTTGCAAAATCTCTATTTTTGCTGACCAAATACTCACCTTTTTAATTTTTTAATATTATCCGAAATTGTCATATTTTTAAATTTCGTCTGATTTGCAAAATTTGATATTTTTATGATTAATTGTATTACCGTATTTTTATATCAAAACATTATAAATCGGATTTCTGACCGATTGATTTTGCGAAATAAAATGATATACTTAAATCATGGCTGATAAAACATATTTTGAACAACGCGAAATTGAAGCATTAGATAAATTAAAAGCAATTCGTTCTGAGTTGCCATTTATTTGTAATGAGTTCTTTGTCGGAATCGAAACATACACATCTCCTTTAACAAGACTTGGATATGCTACTGATCTTAGAATCTTTTTTAATTTCCTAGTTGAAGAAATTGATTATTTCCATGGCAAGAATGTTCGCACATTAGATTATTCAGATTATGAACACTTAGAATCTACTCATATTGAAATGTTTTTAGATTATCTAAGTTATTACAAGATTGATGATAAGATTTACAAGAATACTATTAAAACTAAGGCTAGAAAGCTATCATCACTTAAATCTTATTTTAAATATTGCTACGAGAAAGACAGAATATCTCGCGATCCAGTAGCTAAAGTTAAATCTCCTAAGCTTCATGAGAAACCAATCATACGTTTAGAAAAGAATGAAATGACAGAATTCTTGGACAATGTTGAATCTGGACATGGCCTATCTGAGCGCGCTGAAGCCTTTCATAAGGACTTAAAAGAAAGAGACGTAGCTATTGTTACTTTATTCCTTGGCACAGGTATAAGAATCTCTGAGCTAGTTGGCCTAGATATTGATGATATCGATTTTAATACAAATGCGTTTAAAATAACACGTAAAGGTGGAAACCAAGATATATTGTATTTTAATGACGAAGTTAAAGACGCATTAATAGCATGGCTTGATAAACGTGCACAAAATCCAGACTTGGATGATGAACCTGCACTATTTGTTTCATTAAAAAATAGACGCATTAGCGTTCGTAACGTGCAAATATTAGTTAAAAAGTACGCAAGTATCACAACACCATTAAAGAAAATAACACCTCACAAGTTAAGAACAACATTCGGAACAAATTTATATACAGATACAAGAGATATATTTGTTGTTGCTAACGTTCTTGGCCATAAAGATGTAAATACTACAAGAAAACATTACGCAGCTATTAGCGAAAATATAAAAAAGGACGCAGCTACGCGCGTTAATTTAAAACCAAATCAAAATAACGAATCAGACGAATAATTTTATTATATTTATCGTTGACAGAAAGTGAACAAATGTGTATAATTTGATTAGAAATTAAATTTCTACGGAGGTTAGTTATGGCACATTATGCTAAATCTGCTCAAAAGACTGAAGCTGTCTTTGAGTTCATGAAAAAATTCTATAAGGAAAACGGATATATGCCTACAGTTCGTGAGATCATCTCACTATCTAATTGCGATATTAAATCTACAGCATCTGCAAAGACATATATTGATCGTTTAGTTTCCGAAGGAAAGCTTGCCAAATCTGACAATAAAAACAGAGCTTTAAAGATTGTAGATGATAATGTTAAAGAAATAATTAGCGTTAACGTAGATAATGAAAACACAACTGAAGTTCCATTCCTTGGAAATACTGCTGCAGGAGCTCCTCTTGCTGCTGGCGTTGTAGAAGATAGATCATATTCACTACCAAATGATTATTTCTCATTAAAAGGAAACAATTTCTTATTACAAGTTAAAGGTTCATCAATGATTAATATGGGAATATTAGATGGTGATATCGTTCTTGTTAAATCTCAAAACACAGCAAATAATGGACAAATCGTTGTAGCTCAAATCGATGGCGAAAACGTTACTTTAAAAAGATATTATAACTGCGGTTCATATATAAAGCTAAAGCCAGAAAACGATGAGATGGAAGATATTATCATTACACATGAACATACATTTAGAATTTTAGGCGTCGCTACAGGCCTAATGAGAAACCATATTGTATAAATCGAATAAGAATACAAATGGCCGTTAAGATTTGATCTTAGCCGGCCATGTTTTTTTATATCAATATCTAAACTATTTAATTAATCCTAGTTTATTTAAACAATACATACAAGCAAGCTTTACGTGTTCATATGTAAGTCCACCTTGTAGATAAGCAATATATGGTTTTTTAATTGGAGAATCTGCACTAAGCTCAATTGAAGCACCAGCAACAAATGTACCAGCAGCCATAATAACTTGATCTTCATATCCAGGCATATCCCATGGGAATAAAGTTAAATTACTGTCTATTGGTGATATCTCTTGAATTGATCTACAGAACGCAATTAGTTGTTCTTCTGTATCAAACTTTATAGAACGGATAATATCGTTATTCTTTGATGTAGGCTTTGGCATTGTTTCAAATCCCAAATCTTCAAATACTTGGCCAAATAGAATCGAACCTTTTACAGCATTAGCAACAGTATGAGGTGCTAGGAAGAAACCTTGATAGAAATCCTTATATCCATATGCATATGAACCAACTTCCATACCAATTGATGGTGATGTTAATCTATATCCAACTTGTTCTACATACTTTTGCTTACCGCAAATATATCCGCCAGTTGGAGCTAATCCACCGCCTGGATTCTTAATTAAAGATCCAGCCATTAAATCTGCACCTACTTCTACTGGTTCTCTTGTATCCATGAATTCGCCATAGCAGTTATCACAAAGGATGATAATGTTTTCATTAATCTCTTTAATAAACTTACAAGCTCTTTCTATTTGTTCAATAGATAAAGCATCTCTCCATTCATATCCTCTTGATCTTCCCATAAAGATTGCTTTTGTCTTTGAAGAAATTGAATTTTTAATACCTTCTAAATCAAAATCGTTATCTTTTAGGTTTACTTGCTTATATGTGATTCCAAAATCTTTTAATGATCCATTGCCTTCTCCAGATATTGTTTGCATTAAAGTATCATATGGAGCGCCAGTAACTGCAATTAATTCGTCTCCTGGTCTTAATACGCTTTGTAGCATTAATGTTAAGGCGTGTGTTCCTGATACGATTAATGGAGATACTACTGCAGCTTCTGCATGGAATGTTAAAGCAAATATTTTGCATAATGTATCTCTTCCTATATCGTCATATCCATATCCATTTGTTTGAGATAAATGTCTTAGACCAACTTCACATTGTCTAAATGCATCTAAAACCTTATTTTGGTTATATAAAGCAACATCATCAACATATTTAAATTCTTTTCTTACTTTTTCTTCAGATTTTTCAACAAAATCTAAAACATTTTGATTAATAATCATATATATTATTCCTCACGAAACTTTTTAACTAAATCAAATATCTTATTATCAGTAGAATCTTCAAACCAATTTGCAAAGTCGTAACGTTTAAGCCAAGTTACTTGGCGTTTTGCATAATGGCGAGAATTTAATTTGATTAAATCCTTCACTTCTTCTATTGTTAATTCATTAACGAAGTAATCTTTAAACTCTTTATATCCAATAGCTTTCATAGATTGCATATCGAAATTATATCCATCGTTTATTAATTCTTCTACTTCACGTGCTAAACCATTTAAAAACATTACATCAACACGATGATTGATTCTGCCATATAATATATCTCTTTCTGGCGATAAACAGATTAACAATGTATCGTAATTAAGCTCTTTTTCTCTATCTTCTTGTTCGCTCTTAATCTTTCCTGTAAGTTGATAAATCTCCAAAGCTCTTAAAACTCTCTTTGTATTATTAGCATGAACTTTCTCAGCCTCTTGTGGATCAATTTCTTGTAAACGCTTGTGCATTTCTTCTGGGCCAAAGTTTGCTAATTCTTCTTGAAGCTTTAATCTAACTGCATCGTCTTTTGCGCCCATTGTTAATGGATATAAAAGCGAATCAATATAAAGACCTGTTCCACCGACAATTACTGGAATCTTGCCTCTTTTATGAAGATCATCAATAATATGTTTTGCTTGTTTAGCATAATCATTAACAGAATAATCTTCATCTGGATTAACAATATCTATCATATGATGGATAACGCCATCCATTTCTTCCTTTGTAACTTTAGCTGTACCTACATTCATTTTTCTGTAGATTTGCATGCTATCACATGAAATAATTTCGCTATCAAGCTCTTTAGCAATTTTAACTGCTAATGCACTTTTTCCTGATGCTGTTGGTCCTGCAATAATAATTATCTTGTTCATTACTCAATTCTCTTAAATAATTTATCTAAATCCGTTCTTGTGAATGTAAATATACATGGACGACCATGTGGACATTGCATTGGAACGTTATTTTTCATTTGTCTAAACAATTCTCTAACTTGTGCATCAGACAAAGAATCTCCAGCTTTTACAGCAGCCTTACAAGCCCATTGAGCTAGTTTATCTTTAATTAAATCTGATGCTTTCAAATTAACTAGAACGTTCTTTTCTACTAATATCTCTTCAAAGAATTTATCTAAATTCATTTCAGACAAAAATGCTGGTACTGCATTAATCTTAAATGTTAAATCACCAAACTCTTCAATCTCAAAACCAAGTTCAGATAATGAACTATTAAGATTCTTCATGAAATCATATTGATTTGAATTGCATGTAAATACGTATGGTATGAATAATGGCTGAGATACAATTTCTCTTCTATTCATTAAATCAATCCACTTTTCATACAAAAATTTCTCATGACATGCATGTTGATCAATTAAATATGCATATGGCCCATCTTGAATTACTAAGAATGTTTCAAATAATTGTCCAAGAACTGTATATGTTAATGGAACATCTTTGTTTTTGATATTATTTAGAATTGTTTCTTCATCAAAATTATTATCATTTTCTAAATTAGAATACGAATTATTAGCTTTTTGTAGAATACTCTTCGAAATAGAATAATTTTCTATAGACGATTTTTGGCTGTTTTCTAAATTAGAGTTTTTGTTTAATAAAGAATCCATAACATTTTGTAAATTAGAATTCTTATTTATGTCAGAATTTTGATATGAATTAGGGACAGTTTCATAATGCAAAGAAGCATTGTACATATCGCCAAACGTTTGTTCGTTTTTGTATTGAACATTTGTTTGCTTTTCTTGTTCATTATTTTGTTCATCTTTTGAAATTGCCGATAAATCCAAGGTTTTTGCTTGAGTATCTAAAGCTTGCAAAATAGCACGATAAACTAAAGAAAATACCTTATGAGCATCTTGGAATCTAACATCTGATTTAGTAGGATGAACGTTTACATCTACCTCGTCAAATGGCATTACAATATTTAAAACATAAATAGGATATGTTCTCTTCATCAAAAGATTTCCATATGCTTGCATAACAGCTAAGGCAATGTTTTGATTTGTTATTGGTCTTCCATTAACTATTACTGTTTGATATTGTTTATTATGTTTTATATATTCTGGATTTGATGTATAACCGTATGCCCTATAATTACCGAAAGAATGATCAAAAGGAATTAAATTATTAGATACTTCCGTACCATATACTTCGTATATAGCATCTTCAAGGCCACCTGCTGTTTGTAATTCTACTTCACCATCGATTATCAATTTAAATTTAACATCTGGATTTGAGAATATTAGAGAAATCACCTTATTCTTAACAAGAGATTCTTCTTGTTTTGGAGTTTTTAAGAATTTTAATCTTACTGGAGTATTATAGAATAAATCATCAACAGTAATTGATGTACCAATATTCATTCCAATTTCCCCTTCTTCTTCAACAACTCCACCGCTTACTTTAACAAAGTATCCAATTCCTTCGCCGTTTTTAGGATTAGAAGCAACAGTTAAATGAGAAACCGATGCAATAGATGCCAAAGCTTCTCCTCTAAAACCTAGAGTCGATATTGAGCTCAAATCTGCAGCGCTTTTTAGTTTTGATGTTGCGTGAGGTTGATATGTTAAATGAATATCTTCTTTATCTATACCCTCACCATTGTCTATAATTTGAATTTTCTTAATTCCACCTTCTTCGATGGAAATTGTAATTTCACTCGCACCAGCATCAATAGAGTTATCTACTAACTCTTTAATAACAGAAGCTGGATTCTCAACAACTTCACCTGCGCTTATAAGATTATAAACAGAAGGATCTAGTTGATTAATTTTCTTCATTGGCTAATTCTCCCTTTTGGCCAAATCTACCAATTCTTGCAATTGAGCAAAAGCTTGAATTGGAGATAATGTATCCATATCAATTTTAGATAACATAGCCTTAAGCTCGTTATTCTTCGATATGTCTAATAATGTTTCTTCATCTGTTTCTGTCTTTGCTTGTGTAGAAACAGCAATCTTTTCTAGAAGTTTTTGGACTTCTTTTGCTCTCTTAATTACAGTTTGTGGAAGTCCTGCAAGCTTAGCAACTTCAACACCAAAGCTCTTATTTGTTCCACCTGGCATAATCTTATGTAAGAATACAATACCTTTATCTTTTTCAGCAGCAAGAACTTTATAGTTCTTAATACCGCCAAGTAAACCTTCAAGTTCTGTAAGTTCATGATAGTGAGTTGAGAATAATGTTCTACATCTAATTCTTTGTGATATATCCTCAATAACGGCTCTTGCTATAGCAAGTCCATCAAATGTAGATGTTCCTCTACCAATTTCATCAAGAATTAGTAAGCTGTTTAGAGTTGCATTTTGCAAAATTGTAGCAACTTCTATCATTTCTACCATAAATGTTGATTGTCCAAATGCCAAATCATCTGAAGCACCAATTCTTGTAAATACCCTATCTGTTAAAGCAATATCTGCCTTTTTAGCAGGAACAAACGATCCCATATGAGCCATTATTGTAATCAATGCTACTTGTCTCATGTAAGTACTCTTACCTGACATATTAGGTCCTGTAATAAGCATTGTTCTATTTGACCAGTTATCTAAAAGCGTACTATTTGGAACGAAGTTTCCTTTAGATATTTGTTCAACAACTGGGTGTCTACCATCAATAATGTCAATTTTATCTACTTTATCCCCGATATTTGGCTTAACATATCCGTTCTTTATAGCAACAACTGCTAAAGCTAATAATGTATCTAGATCAGCAATAGCGTTAGAAACTTTCAATAATGTAGGAATATTCTCAAGCACTACATCTTTAATCTGATTGAATAATTCAATTTCAAGTGCAATTCCCTTTTCAGCCGCACCTAATAATTTATCTTCTATTTCTTTTAACTCTTCTGTTATGTATCTCTCGCCAGTTGTAAGTGTTTGTTTTCTTACATAATTCATTGGAGCTTTATCTACTGCACCTTTTGAAATCTCAATATAATAACCAAATACTTTATTAAAACCAACTTTTAGAGTCTTAATACCAGTAGTTTCTCTTTCTCTTGCTTCAAGTTCCGCAAGCCATGTCTTTCCTTGAGTTGAAGCTTCTTTATACTCATCTAGTTCTTTATTAAAGCCTTTTTTAATGAATCCACCTTCTCTAATTAAGATATTGCAATCTTCATCAATTGATGAATGTAACAAATTATATAGGTCTGTAAGCGGATTAATACTCTCGTTAATATCTTTTATCATTTTTGAGGATAATGTAGATATTAAGGCCTTAATACTTGGCAAAATTTCTAAAGATGAAGCGATAGCTAAGAAATCTCTTGGAGATGGATTACCATAAACAACACGAGAAGATAATCTTTCTATATCTCTAACATGAGATAATACTTCGTATAAATTATTTCTAATCTTTGTGCTCTTTGTTAATTCCTCTACTGCATCCAATCTTTCATTAATCTTTATTGGATTCCTTAATGGTCTTTCAATCCATTGCTTTAGATTTCTAGCACCCATTGCAGTTTTAGTTTTATCTAAAACTCCCAAAAGAGTTGCTCTTTTTGATCCATCTCTCATAGATTCAACAAGTTCTAGATTTCTCATAGCTGTAGAATCTATTGTTAGATATTCGTTAGTTTTTATGAATTTAATTGAGCTAATATGCCATAAATCTCTCTTTTGAGTGGCAATAACATAATCTATTAATGCACCTGCCGATGATATGGATAATGGATATTTATCTATTTCAAACATTTGCAATGATACTACTCTAAATTGCTTTAATAGTTTATTATAAGCTGTTTGTCTATCAAATAATTGTTCTGGATATCTTTGGAATGATGGCAATTTACCCATAGCAACTGATTGTAATCCTTTGCAATTTTGATAAACTACATCATTACAGATAATCTCTGCAGGTTTTATTGTCATTAACAAATCTTCTAAATCAGAAAAGCTTTTAAATGGCAATTGTAATGTATTAAATTCACCTGTTGAAACATCTACCCAAGAAATCGAGAATTCCTTCTCGTTTGCGTATACAGAAGCTAAATAGTTATTATCTTTTTCAGATAATATCGTATCTTCTATAACTGTACCTGGTGTAACAATTCTTATAATTCCTCTTTCAACCATTTCACCTTTAGGTGTTTTGTCTGGATCTGAAAGTTGTTCGCATATTGCTACTTTTTTGCCTGCTTGAATTAGTTTTGGAAGGTATGCATCAAGTGCATGAAATGGAACTCCACACATAGGAGCTCTCTCTTCTAAGCCACATGCTCTACCTGTTAATGTTAAATCTAGAATATCTGAAACTGTTTTTGCATCCTCAAAGAAGACTTCATAGAAGTCTCCAAGTCTACACAAGATAATTGTGTCCGGATATTGTTCCTTTAATGACAAATAATATTGCATTAATGGAGAAAGTGCCATTTTTACCCCTTATTTCACAATCTCTCCAAATAATGAAGCTGATTGAGATCTATTAATTTTTACGTTTACAAATTGTCCAACAAGAGAAGGTTCCCCTTCAAATGTTACTAATCTACCAAAATCTGTTCTACCACAAACGTATCCTGGCTTCTTCTCTACTGTATCTTCCACTAATACTTCGTATGTATTACCCTCATATTCCTTAGAAAGTTTCTTTGTCATAGCATTTTGCTCTTTAATTAGGCGCATAATTCTATCTTTAGACACTTCTTCTGGAATTTGTGGCCATGTAGCTGCAGGTGTTCCTTGACGCATTGAATAGATAAATGTAAATGCAGAAGAATATCCAACTCTTCTAACAATATCTACAGTATCCATGAAGTCTTCCTCTTCTTCGTATGGGAAACCTACCATTAAGTCTGTTGTAATGCCACAATCTGGGATTTTAGCCTTAATTGCTGCAATTCTATCTAAGTAATACTCTCTTGTATAATGACGATTCATCTTTTGAAGTATTTTATTTGAACCAGATTGAATTGGTAAATGAATATAATGGCATAAATGTGTACCATTTGCGATAATATCTATAACTTCATCAGATAAATCCTTTGGATGTGAAGTCATAAATCTAATTCTATATTTACCTTCAACTTTATCTAATTCAGAAAGTAATGCAGCAAAAGTGCTCTTACCATCTTTTAAATCATTACCATATGAGTTAACATTTTGACCAAGTAATGTGATTTCTTTATATCCTTGTTTAACAAGAGACTTAAATTCAGCAATAATTGCTTCCATTGATCTAGATCTTTCTCTACCTCTAACGTAAGGAACAATACAATATGTACAGAAGTTGTTACAACCATACATAATATTTAACCAAGCATTAGTACCTGATGTTCTATAAACTCTCTCATCTTCGATGATTTCAGGTCTGTCGTTAGGATCAATAAGATATTGTTTTCTCTTTGGATTAGCTAAAACTTTAGTTAATGCTGTATCTAGCATATTTAAGTTATTTGTACCAAGAACGATGTCTACATAAGGATATTTCTCTTTAAAGATTGTTGTTTCACCCTTTTGTTGTGTCATACAACCCATAACTACGATAACTAGATTTGGATTAATCTTTTTAAGATGCTTTACTGCACCAATATTACCAAATGCCTTTTGTTCAGCATTATCTCTAATACAACAAGTATTAAACAAAATCAAATCTGCTTGTTTCTCATCTTGAGTTTCTCTATATCCCATATCTTCTAGGATACCAGCAGCTTTTTCAGATTCATGGATGTTCATTTGACATCCGTAAGTTATAATTTTATATTTCTTTTCCATAGCATCTCTTATTATATACATAAACGCGCGTAATAACAATAAAAATATGAGGATGACACTTATTCGTTATCACCCTCATTATAATATTCGTTTTAGTCAATTTATTTCTTATGTTTTATGAAAAATGCATTAATTTAAAATAATTTTACCCTATTTAAGAAATTTACTTTCTAAAATACTATTTTTCGTACTCTGACTTTAAATCTATAATTTCTGTGTTTTCAATTGCCCAATTAATTAGTTCTTCGACATTCTCAATCTTAGCTTGTTCAGAAATTGAAGTTTCAAGCTTTGGTTTAATTACTGGATATTCTGGCAAGAACACTGTACAGCAATCAGGATATGGAAGTTCTGATAATTTTGCTGTTCCGATTTTTTCTGCAGTATCTATAATCTCGTATTTATCCATACCAATAAGTGGTCTAAATACTGGAAGTAATTCAACAGCCTCATTTGTTGATGTTATAGATTGAACTGTTTGAGATGCTACTTGAGCTAAGCTTTCACCAGTAATTAAAGCGCCACAACCATCCTTATTAGCGATTCTTTCAGCAATCATAATCATAATTCTTCTCATGATTGTTATCATAAAGTCTTCTCTACATTTCTCATGAATTGCTTCTTGAATTTGCGTAAACGGAACAACATATAATCTTATATCTTGGCAGTATTTAGTCATAACTTGTGCAAGATCGATTACTTTTTGCTTGGCTTGTAAGCTTGTATGAGGATAAGAATGGAAATGAATTGCTGATATATTCATACCACGTCTTGCCATTCTCCAACCTGCTACAGGCGAATCAAAACCACCGCTAAGCAATAACATACCTTTTCCTGATACACCTACAGGCATACCCATAGCTCCAGGAATCTTGTTTGAGAAGATATATGTATATCCCCTTTCTCTAATATCTACATTTACATCTACTTCTGGATTATGTAAATCAACTTTTAGATTATCCACCTTAGATAAGATATATCCGCCCATTTTACCAGCAAGTTCAAATGATTTCACAGGGAATGTCTTATCGGCTCTTGTACATGAAACTCTAAATGTTTGTCCTGGATTTGGAGCATATTCTAAGATATTATCTCTAATATTATCTAACGATGTTGCTACTTTAGTAGCAATAGATAAAGAATGAAGGCCAAATACCTTTTGTAATCTATCTACGATTTCATCTTGGTCGAATTCTGAATAGTCTTCAATATAGTATCTATTTTGACTCTTTAGGAATTTATAATTAATTCCAGTTAATTGTCTTTTAATATTATTAATTAATACTGAATCAAAATAGCTCTTATTCTTTCCTTTTAAGAAAATCTCGCCAATTCTTAATAAAATAACTTTACTCATGTTTATGTAACTCTCTTTCTACTTTTATTGCTTCTTTTAACGCATTTAATGCGGTATTTAAATCTTCTTTATTGATATTTGCATCATATGATATTCTAAGCATTCCATCATGATATGCACTATCTAAGCCTAATGCTAAAGGAATTCTTTTTAATCCCTTCTTAGCAGAACAAGCTGATCCTGTTCCAATTACTATATCTCTAGATTCTAAATAATGAACGACACCTTCTCCTCTAACATTCTTTAGAGAGAATGAGATAATATATGGAGATGATTCTTCAAGATTTGTATTTATAATACAATCTTCAAAATTCTTAGATACAAAATCATAGACATATTTTTGAATTTCTTTTGCTTTACTGTAATCTTGAGCAATAGTATCAAATGTTTTATCCATAGCAACATTAAATGCAGCAATTCCTGGCACATTCTCCGTTGCAGATCTTATATTATCTTCTTGTCCACCACCATATATAAATGTTCTTGGATGAATATCTTTTTTAACAAATACCACACCGACACCTTTAGGCCCATGAATCTTATGTGAAGATATTGAGAATGCATCTACACCAAAATTCTTTAGATTTACCGGAACCTTTCCAAATCCTTGTACACCATCGCAATGGAATACAACAGATGGGTTAACTCTTTTTGCTAAAGAACAAAGTTCTTTAATTGGATTTAAAGCCCCTGTTTCATTACATACAAGCATTATTGAAACAAGCACTGTATCCTTAGTCATTTTGCTCTTAAAATCGTTAATATCAACTCTACCGTATCTATCTACATTAACAAATTCAAGCTCATATCCTAAATCTTTTAGTCTTTGAGCCGTATTTGCTATTGCTGAATGCTCTACTGAAGATATAAGAACCTTACCTTTCTTTGGTTTTATAGTACAAAGCAAAGATAAATTGTCCGCTTCTGATCCAGAAGCAACAAAATATAACTCTTCAGGCAAACATCCTATCTTTTTAGCGATATTTGCTTTTACTTTATGCATCATATTCAAAGGCTCTAGAGATTGAGCATACAAAGCAGATGGATTATAGTAGCAATCTATAGCCCATTTCTTGTATTCATCAATACACTCTTCAAACATTCTAGTTGTAGCCGCATTATCTAAATAAATCATATTTATCCTCACAAGTTAAGGCCGCATACATAGTATCATCTAAATTTAGGATATATAATTCCCCATTATTTAGTTCTACTAAATACTCGTCATACATACATGTTTTATCGTATAGTTTTTTAGCCTTAACTGGCTCTCCATTATATAATTTGATATCTTTGATATCAGTTTTATTAAATTTTATAAATGTATAAGGTTTTCTATAATACATTTTTGTAACTTCAAATTCGCCCTTATAATACGAATATGAGATTGTATATGTCATATATATTGTCCAAACTCTTAATCCTAAGAAGAATAAGAATACTAACCCCATATATAAGAACACTATTGGAAATAACAATGCAGTAGCAATCATGAACACACAAACAAGATCAACAAGAAGTGCTGATACAAGTATTAAATATCTTAATGGATTCAATCTCCTATTTTGATATGAATAAGTATGTCTCATTGTTATTTAAGAGTAACTATAGTTACTCCAGTATCTCCTTCACCATAATTTCCAAGTCTATATTTTTCAACAAGAGGACACTTTTTCAAATAATCTTGAACGTATTTTCTTAAAATACCTTCCCCTTTGCCATGAACAATTCTTACTTCTTTATAGTTTTTAGCCTTAGCTTTATATAAATAATCTTCTAATTCAAATATTGCTTCATCAGAATTCTTTCCGACAATATTCAATTCTTGACCAATATTATATGAATAATCCCCTGCAAATCTAACAGTAACATTCTTTCTCTTATCTTCTTGAGGTTTATTCTTAACAAGTACTTTTTGAAGGTCTTTTGTCTTAATTCTTGAAGATAATACGCCCATCTTAACAGTACAATCTTTACCATTTGGAGAAATGGCGACTACAGTACCTGTTTGATTTAAAGTCTTAATATAAACATCATCACCAACAGAAATCTCGCCATCGACTTTATCATAATGCATCTTTTCGTTAGTCTTAACGTCCATATTCTCCAGCTTTTTCTTTAATACACGAGCTTCAAATAAGGCCTTCTCATCGCCTTGTCTAACCTTTTCTTTTAGTTCTTCAACCAAATCCTCAGCTTCTTCTAAATAATCGCCTAGAACCTCTTTAGCAGATTTTGCTAGTTTTTCCTCAAGTTTCGCTTTCTTTTCTTCAACTTGAGCTATAAGTTCATCATATTTTTTAGCTTGTTCTTGAGCTCTAATAAGTTCTCTATCTGCCTCATCTTTTAATGCTTGAGCTTCACGTCTATTTATCTCAGCACCACGGATAATGTTATTAAACTTATTGTCTTCTTCTGATATCAAATTTTTAGCAGATGTTACGATATCTTCTCTTAAACCTAATAGTTTTGCTATTTCTAGCGCATTTGATGACGCCGTTTGACCCATTAAAAGCTTATATGTAGGTTTAAATGTTACAGGTTCAAAATCCATACCAGCAATATTTACATCGTCTGCAGCATATGCATATTCTTTTAATTCTTTATAGTGAGATGTAACAATTGTTTTAACATGCTTATCTTTTAGATAAGAAACAACCGCAATAGCAAGAGCAGCACCCTCTACTGGATCTGTTCCAGCGCCTAATTCATCCAATAAAACTAAGCATGAAGATGTAGCATTATTTGTTATATCTATAATGGTCTTTAAATGTGCTGAGAATGTAGATAAACTGTTTTCAATTGATTGATTATCTCCAATATCACATAAAACATCAGAAAATACAGATATTTTGCTACCTTCTACAGCAGGAATAAAGATACCCGACATAGCCATTAGCGTTAAAATACCTACAAGTTTTATAGAAACTGTCTTACCACCTGTATTTGGACCAGATATAAGCAATGTATTAAACTTTTCGCCTAGAGATATTGATACAGGAACCACTTTGTCTTTATCTAAAAGTGGATGTCTTCCTCTTATGATATCTATATGGCCATTTGAATTTAAATCTGGATATACGCCTTTAATTGATCTTGAGTAACCTGCTTTAGCGAAAATAATATCTAAAGATATTAATGTCTCGTATGTTGTGCAAATCTCATAATAATTTGTATCTATATCTTGAGATAGATTTCTTAGAATCTTTTCTACTTCTTTTAGTTCTTCTATTTGCAATTCTCTTAACTCGTTGTTTAATTCAACAATAGCAATAGGTTCGATATATGTTGTTTGTCCGGTTGCAGATTGATCGTGAATAAGACCTTTAACGCTACCCTTATATTCTGTTTTTACTGGAATAACATATCTGTTATTTCTTATAGTAACCAAATTATCTTGCATAACTGATGCAAATTGGCCACCTGATATATAGGAATTTAACTTTTCACGTATTTTTCTATTTTTACTTACGATTTCTTGTCTAATCCAAGCAAGTTTAGAAGATGCATTTGAAGATACTTCACTCTCAGATAGAATACAGGAATTAATCTTTTCATCAACATCTGTTGCTACAAATATTGCATTAGATATGTCTTTTAATAAAGGAAGTTCATTCTCTGGAGTAGATAAAATGTTCTTTTTTACCACTTTTCCAACGTGGATTAGCTTAGCAATCTTTAATAATTGTTCACAATTAAGGGTTTTACCCTTATGAACAAGTTCTAATGCCTCATCTACGTCATCGAATCCAAAAGTTACATTAACAGCCATCTCATACATCATCTTGTCTGCTTCTTTTGTTAAATCTAGTTCTTTTTTAACTTTGTCTATGTTTGTATTAGGAACAAGATTTAATAAATGCTCTTTTGCTGGACGTGAATAAGCGAAGCTAGAAACTAGCTTTAAAATTTGGCTATATTCGAGAATTTGTAGAGTTTGCTCATTAATCATAAGTAAATATTAGCACATTATATAATATAAATAAAAGAAAATATGCGTATATACACACTATAAAAAATAAAGTAAAACAGAAGCTAGGGAGAGCTTCTGTTTTTTAAAGGTTATCCTATAAGTAGAACTAAAACTACCTAAACTTTGTATTTTAGTTATACCATTAAAAAAGTGTCTATACGGACTTTGTCAAAAAAATAACGAAATTTGGCACAAAACTACTTTACTAGTAAATTATAGTGCCCACTAAATGATTCTGATTGAGGATCAATAACTTCTAAATTCTCGTAAATAAGGCCATTTACCCTATCTTTTATATCTATAATACTTGGATGATACATCTCAAAATAGCAATTTACTAACTTATGTCTTGCTACTGTATACGATTTCCCTCTATTAGAATATGTAAACGTGCCCTTATACTTACAATCTTTACATGTGCAGCCTGTATTTAGCTGAATTGGACAATGTGTAAATGTCATTAAAGATACAGGACCATAAACATACGTATATGCACCTTTAATATATTCATCTTTAGTGAGTTCAAGTGAGTTTAAATACAAATCAACACCCAACTCTTTAGGAAGTTTTTCGTTAAAAACATTCATAGACGTTCCAAGCATTGGAATCTTATCGTATTCTAAACAAAGCTCTAACCCATAGATGTTTTCTATTACAAATCCTTTTATAAATTGTAAGTTGTTTTCAATGAACTTTCTTATAACAACCATATCTGCACCACGTGCTATTTTGGGTATTTTTAGCCATACATTTTCTATATTATTATAATTTAAGTCATTTTTCATAATATATTGACTAAATTGTGAAATTTTGTTTAGATTTAATACAACTTCATAGTCAGTCATATTTTGGCTTAATTTATCTAAAGATTCAGTTTCTATAAAATGCTTTTTAATATTAGAATCTTTCTTAAAAACTAATTCGTTCTTGCTATTATTTGTTCTTTGTTTATTATCGTCATATGATTTTAGGATGGCTTGGAATAAAGAATCTACAACATCTCTTTTTGCAGCTTTCAATTTACTCATAGGATAAAATGCACTGTTAGATATTTCTCCATTAATAGTTCCAATTCTAAAATCAGTCTCTCCAAGTTCACTTAATTTCTTATTAACATCTT
>JAEEGL017384449.1_pt1 | contig 23782 bp, 14 predicted proteins | sample 9134231 | NCBI WGS metagenome assembly JAEEGL01 (sample SAMN16246548, study PRJNA631951) | gut metagenome | biome: gut microbiome; feature: rumen; material: fiber-attached | host: Bos | place: Iran: Karaj | collected 2018-10 | reverse complement strand
TATTACTAATAATAGTAATGAAATAATGGAATTACTATTCAATAAAAGGAAAATAAAAACAATTGGAGGAGTATCTGACAAAGTATATAAGATTTGTTTAGGAATTATTGCTACAATAATAATTGGTGGCTTTATAGTAAATTTCATTTGTTCACCAATATTCAATGCCAAGAGTTATCATAATCGTATAAAAGTTGATGAGACAGGAGAATTTGTTAAAGATGTTAAAGAAGTAGATTTCAAATCTCTGCCATTACTTGATAGAGAATCATCAGAAGTGCTTGGAGACAGAGTAATGGGGCAGATGAGTGAATGGGTAAGTCAATTTGATGTATCAAATATGTATACACAAATAAACTATAATGATGATATAGTAAGGGTTACTCCATTAACATATGCTGATGGAATTAAATGGTTAACCAATAGAAATGAAGGAATCAAAGGCTATATAATTGTTAATAGTGTTAATGGAAAAACTCAATTAGTAAAACTAGATAAAGGAATGAAATATGTACCAAGTGCATTATTTAACGATAAAATGGAAAGAAGACTAAGATTCAAATATCCAACTACAATATTTGATAACACTTCTTTTGAGATAGATGAAAAAGGAAATCCTTATTACATAATAACAACAGTTGACTATACAGCAGTAGGACTAAAAGAAAAAGTAACAGGAGTAATAATATACGATCCTATTACTGGTAAATCAAAGAAATATAAAAAAGAAGATATACCTAGGTGGGTTGATATAGCTTATTCAGCTGGTTTAGTAATTGAGCAGATTGATGACTGGGGAACTTATAAAAAAGGTTTTTTCAATAGTATATTTGGCCAGAAAAATGTAGTAAACACTACAGAAGGCTATAATTACCTAGCCATGGACGATGATATTTATCTATATACAGGAATAACTAGTGTAGTATCAGACGAATCAAACCTAGGCTTTGTACTATCTAACATGCGTACTGGCGATACCAAGTTCTACAAAGTAGCAGGAGCAGAAGAATATAGTGCTATGAATAGTGCTGAAGGTCAAGTACAAGAAAAAGGCTATAAATCAACCTTCCCATTATTGATAAACCTAAATGGGAAACCAACTTATTTAGTAAGCTTGAAAGATTCGAACGGCCTTGTAAAAATGTATGCCTTCATAGATGTTGTGGACTATCAAAAAGTAGTTGTTACAGACAGTTCAAAAGGAATAATCACTGCTAAAGATAATTATTTAAAAGGAACTAAAACTGAAGCCAAAGATGATGAATTAGAAAGAGAAAAGATAATTGTTGATAGCCTTCATACAGCAATTATTAACGGATATACATATTATTTCATTGAATCAAATAACAGAAAATTTAAGGTAAGTATCAGCCTTAACGAAAATTTGCCATTTTTAAAGGTTGGTGATACAATAGACATCGGCTATTACAAAACGAAGGGAAATGTAATAGAAATCGAAAAAATATATTAAAAATCCATTAAGATAAGGGGGAATATAAAATGGGTATTTTAGAAAAAGGTAAAGATATTATAGAAAAAGGTAAAAGGGTAGCTGCGACAACTGGAATAGTGTTTACGATGGCAGCCACAGGTGTTGGATGTAGTAAAACGCCAGCACCACAAGCAGCAACTGAAGCTACAACAGATGCAGCTGAAATAGCAGCAGAAGCTGAGCAAGCAGCAGCTGATGCAACAGCAGCAGAAGCAGCAGCAACAGAAGAAGCAGCAACAGAAGAAGCAGCTAATACAGCAACAACTGAAGAAGCTAAAGATGATGGAAAAGTTATTATAGACGGCAAAGAATATCAAAAAGAGACAATTGATGATGTAGAATACTTAACAATTGAGCAAGGCGGGGAAAAACAATACTATAAGTACAACAAAAAGCAAGAGCTTGAATTAGTTATCGTTAAAAGTGTTGTTGAAGATAAGGTTTTCCCATACTATAACGATGGACAAGCAGCCGCATATGCTAAAACTCTATACGTAACCGAGAATAGAGCTGTATATGTAAATGATAACATAGGAAAAGTTGAAGAGGATTTAAGAAAAAACGGAGATCCAAGTGGTTTAACCTATTACGATAAAGAAGGAAACAGAATAGGATTCGTTTCTTACGCGTATTGGGGAGATGGCAGTAAATATATTAAATACGTATCAGAGGATGGCAAAACGATTGTAATCGCTCTAATTAACCAAAATGATTATTATATCAAGGAAGATATTGAAGGCAAAATACAATATGTTACAGTGGATGATAAAGGAAATAGAAATGCAAGCAGTCAGGAAGCATTTGATAAATTCTATGATACACACTATTACACAGAGGTAGACGCCGAAAGTCAAGAATTAGGTTTTGATTTCTTTACAAAAGAAAAGACAACGTTTACTGTAAAAGAAACATACGAAGGAAGTCATATCACTAAAAGAGTATATAATAACTCGGAATTAGGTACCGTATTAAAGGAATACAACAAAGAAGGAAAAGAGGAATACAGAGAATACTATAATACAGCTGGCGAATTAATAGGAGAAATGCATTTTAGGCGTAATGGTGACGCTATATATCGTGTTTATTACAAGGGGGATATCCCGACTGCAGTGCTACTTAAAGAGCCAAATGGCGACTATTATGCATATGATATCGTTAATGGAACAGTTGAAAAGACAATTGCCGATACAGAGACTACCGAAACAGCTTCATTGGGTGAGTATAATGTAGAAGCAGACAAGTATTTTGCAGATGAGCGTCATTTGGAAAATGAAAAGCCAGAAAGAAAAACAACCGATGAAAAAGTTGAACAAGCTGAAGCAGGAACAACAGCTACTCCAGCTGAAAATACAGCAGAAGCCGCAACAACAGCTGATACTGCTCAAGCTCAACAAGCTGATGCCGCAACAACCGCTGATACTGCTCAAGCTCAACAAGCTGATGCAGCAACAACTGCAGATACTGCTCAAGCTCAACAAGCTGATGCTGGAAAAACTGCTGATGCAACTCAAAGTCAACCAGCAGAAAATACTGCTGAAGAACATAAAGAACTTACGCCAGAAGAAGCATATGATATGTGGTTAAAAGGCATTACAGGTAGCGATGATGAAAATACAGAAGAAAAAGTTGAACAAGCTGAAGCCGCAACAACAGCTGATACTGCTCAAGCCCAACAAGCTGATGCTGCTCCAGCTGAAAATAAAGCAGATGCCGCAACAACAGCTGATACTGGGGCAAAAGCAGAAGAAGCAACAGCTACTGAAACTATATCAGTTGAGGAAGCAAGCAAGTTCGTACAAGATTATTGTGTTTACATAGAAGCCGTTGACGGTATGGAACTTGATGATATTTTTGCAAGAGCCATTGATGGCTTTGAAACAGCTTGCTCATTCTTAAAAGGAAAAGAAACTACATTTACAACTTCATCAGGTACCAAAACGATATCTATAACACAAGTAAATGATGATGCAATAAAAAGAACAGCCGAACTTGTACTTGGAGTTTACTACTCATTACCTGAAGATTATGACAAAGGCGATAATGCCGAACTAGGTGAGACAATTGCTAGTTTAGGAAATAACGAGGCTGTAGATGCATATGCTGAAGAACACTTCTGTGGTATGAATGACGTTCAACCAGAAGAACCAGCAAAACAGCCAGCAGATAATGCTCAAGCAACAGAGGCTACCCAAACTAAAGAGGAGCCTGTAAAAGATGATCAAGCCAAATCAGAGCAACCAGCAAATGCTGTAGGTACACAAGTTGGATCTAACTATGATGAAGGAAAGAATAAATATTTAGTAGAATTATCTGCAGCAACACTTAAAGACTTAGATGGTTACTTAGCTTCTGGAAATAAAGATAACGTTACTGAAAAAACTTTACCAGATTTAATAGGACTGATAGACGCATTGATGTTTAATCAACCATATTATGATTGCTCACTAGCCAACTTAAATAATGAAAGTGCAAGAATAGTTGCTGATAATATAATTGCTGCGTATACAAAAATCAGCGGAGGACAATACATTGTCGAGGGCGGCATGAAATCAGGAGCTTCCCTATTCGACAAGAAATATCAATATGCAATACCATACTTATCAGGAGATCCTTCTACATTTGTAGATGCTGGTCGATATGTACAAGCGACTGTTAGTACAGAAGAAATAGTAGACAAATTTGGTGAGATTAATCCTGATGTTAAAAATCTTCTTATTACAGCTCGTATGGACATGGCTGCTAACGTTGGAACTAGTGCTTATCAAAGCAAAACCCTAGAATGGATACGTCAACTAATATACTTAGTTTATGGAAATAATATAAATGGAGTTGTAATCAACGCTGACGATAACAATACCAGAGATGCCGTTGTATCATACATATTTAATATTTGCGATGAAAACCAACAATTGCTTGATGCAATGGATGAAGACACCGCTGATAAACTAAATAAACTAGGATATAAACCAAGCGAAAAACAAGCATCTCTTAAACACGGTACTCAGTACATAATAACAATTCCTTTTTGCTAAACTTAATAATTAAAGGTGGAAAAATTTCCACCTTTTCTTTTTTTTGAAAACATGCTATAATCACTCAGTATGGTAAAGGTAGTGTTTTTATGAAAAGAAAAATACAACTCTCCCAAAAGAGAGTGTTTATGTTTGCAATAATGCTTATAGTAATATTGTTATCAACAACGACTAACACCGCTAAAGAAGAAAATCTCATTGCAGTCGATGATATTCCGTATTATGAAGGAAAATATAATACTATTAATAATGTTGCTAACATAATTGATAAGATAAAAAAAGAAGATATATTAATCTCTCCGTTCAATATTAATTCAACATTAGCAGGATTATACACCCTCAATAGCGAACTAGAACAATATTTTAAAGATAACAAAGAAAATGTAAGTAATAACTATTTATCAAAAATGACCAAGTACAATAAGAATATAAAAAAGAAAAGCAAAAAAGAAGAATTTTACGAAAAACACGTTCAAAAGTTTTATAACAAAAAATATGATAGAATTACATTACAATCACTCAGTAAAATAGGAAATATAGAAAAAAGAAATATAATAGATGTATTAAATATTATTCAATTAGCTAAAGAATCATTGACTAATAAATATATCACTCTTGATCAATTAAAAAAGTATAAACCAAGAGAAAATGATTATAATATTAATAATCAAGCTCTAATAGATAAAATAAATACCATTGTTTGGGATTATAACCTATATATTAAGAAAAACTATATAATAAATATATCAAGTTTATATTATGATAAAAAATATAAAGATTTTTCTGCTAATTATCTACAAGAAAAATATGCAATAAATACTCAAGCAGTTAATACTCAAAACTATAAATTAATAAATGAGTATTTATATAATACAAGTAATAAACAAGTCAACTATATTGTAGATGAAAATGATACTCAATACGAATCCCTTATTGCTAGTTCATTTGTTTTTAACTATAAATGGGATGATATAATTGCTAGTAATAAAAACACTTATGAAGACTTTTATATAAATGACAATACTGTTCCAGTAGAAATGCTTAATTTTACCTCAACTAATTACTTAGAAAATGATATGGCCTTAGGTTTTATAAAAGACTATGAGAAAAGCATTTATTCCTTCGTTGGTATATTACCTAAGCACGATACTGGACTTAGCTCAATAAACTTAGAAGAGTTACTCAATAGTCGCGTAGATATAAATGTTAATATAAGCATTCCTAAGTTTTCATTAACAGACTCTAACAATATTCTGCCAATTACAAAGCTGAAAACAATATCACTTTCTAGTAAAGATTCGTCTATAACTTTAGATAAATTCTATCAAAAAAATACTTTTAGCTTTAAAGAAGCGGGTACATATGATTTTGAATCTAAAATGATAGTTGAAAATAATATTGCTACACTAGCGTCTGTAGATAACATAGTATTTAACCATCCGTTCTATTTTATGATAATTGATAATGAAAATAACAGTGTTTTATTAGCTGGTAAAATAACTAATCCTAGTTTATAGGATTAGTTATTTTTTCTTTTAGATAGATAGAAAAAGAACTATTATTATGATATTATAATAATAGGGTGAAGTCTTATGAATAATATAAACAAATTATATACTTACACTAATACTAATAGAACACTTAATCTATTAGAGTTTTATATTGAAAAAATACTAAACCCCATGTCTAAAAAATTGAAATTCATTCCAGATTTTGATTTAACTTCACAAGACTTACTATATACTGCTATTAAATATGTAGGCATAAAAGAGTATGATTATTCTAAAATAGATTCAAAAGAACTAAGTTATTATATTAAACTAAGTAAAGGTTTATCCTTTTTTACAAAACAAAATAAAACTATAAAAACCAAGAAAAACTTAATATCTTATTTAATTAATAATTTATCTACAGGTAATTACCATTATGGCTTGGATCAAGTAGTTTATGTTGGCAACGTTATAATGGATAAAAATTGGCTAGTAAATGTATCTAACTTCTTAATTAATTCCTTTAACTTATCAGATTTAATATCAGAAGACCGTTATAAATTCATATACAAGTTCTTAGAAAAGAATAAAGGGAAGTATTATCTGTACGAATACCATGTGTCTAAAAACAATAGTAGTAAGATTGACTATCATGAGCAATTATTATTATATGACTTATTAAAACCAATTGATCATTATAGTTTTCCTAAACTAAAAAAACTAAATAGTAATCTTAATAAAGAGGGGTATACTCTCTCAGTCAATAAACTATCAATAGACAATTCTAAAGCCAATAAAGAGTATATTAAAAATCTCCCTAAAGATAAACTTGAATTATATTTAAACAATTTATTTAATACCAGTAATCGTCATTGCCTAAAAAATAGAATTAATATGACTGAGACTTATGAATTACTAAGATCTCTATCTCATGCCTACAAAGAAAAATATAGTCCTAACAAATGTCGTACCTTGTTCTTAATAGATGATAATGGTATTAGGATTGGCCAAAGCTTCGCAAAATACTTTTTAAACTATATTTATGACTTAAAAGCTTTACAAAAGAGATATCACTATAATGAATTGAACACAGATTATTTGAAAGTTACCATAATTGATTATCGATCTCACAATTACTTGGGTACCCTAAAAAAAATCTCAGAAGTATCTAGCAAAATAGAAAAACAAAATAGTATTATTAACAGACAAATGAAAAACAACTATACAAATATCGAAATATTAAAACAAAATGCCCACCGTATTAGTAATTCATGCCATAAACTATATACATTGGTAAAGAATAAGAAAGAACTAGAGACAAAATTGATGAAATACGGCGATTATAACAAAGGAGATAAAGAATACCTTCTTAACTATTTAACCAGTTCTATATTTTCATATGATTATACTTACGAAGAAGGGGTACTACATTTAAGCATAAATAACTATAGCTATAATGATACTTTGTTTAAGTTGGATATTGGAATTATCAACTTTAATAATTTTATTAATGATGAAGAAAATCTTCTTCTAAGAACAAGATTCTATAGGGAGGAGGAAGATTCAGATGAATGATGATTTAGTTACAATTGAAAAAAAAGCTACCAATAAATTTGGCATAGCACTATTAATTGTTGTCATTTTAATATTACTTGGTGGCGGAGCTTATTACTATCTAACTAACAAGAACTTAATAACATTTGATTTTAAATTTCCTTGGCAACAAGAGAAAAAGATTGAGGGTGATCCTACTGAAGAAGAAGTTAGTACTCAAAAATCATCTAAACCAAAAAACGAATCGCCATTAGAAAGAGTTCCTGTAGAAATCTCTTCTAATAGCCAGTTTTATAACAACCAGGGAATTTCAGTGCAGGTTGCTAACTGTGAACTAAAGGATAACTCTTATATAATAAAACTAATAGTTGCTAACAGCAACTCCCCAGAAGAATCCGGGCCATTCGTTTTTAAAGTTAGAGCAGTAACTTTAAATAGGTATCAAATTCCCCAAGACTTTACTCTAGCTGTTAATCCGGGAGAAATGATAACCCATGAATTAACACTATCATCTCAGGAACTAGATAAAAACCGTATCAATAGTTTTTCTAAGCTAATTCTTATTGGTGATGTAACTTTTCAAGGCACTACAAAAGGTACAACAATTGGTATTAGCGGGAGTAGTGATAATGGTTCTAACCCAAAAATAAAACCAATCGCCTTACTTGATACCATTAACAGCAATTTAAATATTAGTTATTACAAGAAAGTAGAAACTGATAATAGTACAAAGGTATATTTCTTATTTGAAAACAATAGTGGAAAAAGATATACGTACTATATAAACAGGTTAATGGTAGATGGAAAAGACGTTGATACATCCATTTATAATGAAACAATATATGAACGATCTATTTATATTCCGATAATAGATCTTCCAAAAAGCCTTTTAAGTCAAAATAAAAAGGCTAGAATATCTTTTGTAGTTATGGCGGAAGATAAAAGCGTATATAAATCTGTTGAAAAAGAATTTGATTTATAGCTTGCTATAAGTATAAAAAAATGCTATCCTAACTAATATCTAGGGGTGTTACTATGAGTAAAGGTTTTAAAGATTTATATAATATCGCTATAGCTTCTAACATTAGTGATTCAATTTCCCCGTTTATAAGTACTGGAGAAATCACATGTGTATTATTAAGTGAGAACAATAATATTTACAAAGGGATGAATATTATAGAAGATAACAAAATAAAAGTAACTGCAGAAGAATCAGCCATTGCATCCCTTCTTAGTAGTGGTGACAAAAAAATAAAAAAGATGGTAATCGTAACCGCATTAGGAGAAGTAATAGAACCATCTACACGTATTTTTAACACTATTTTTGATTTATCTGATAATATGGAAGTATTAATAGATGCCAATACACTAGAGTATAAGACAATAGATGAACTAATGCCAGATTATTATGGTACTTTTCGCGTCGAAAAGGAACAATAAGGTTATTTATTCTTGCTAAATAATTAATTATTTGTTATAATCATAAGTGCTTCAAGGAGGAAAATCCGCTGAAAGACCTTTTTATGATTTTCTAGTAAGTAATTTATTGTTAGAAAGGATATATGGAAATGGCAAATTTAATTGATAAGATTAATGAGAAGCATGTAAGAAAAGACATTCCTGAATTCCGTGTTGGAGATACTGTAAGAGTAGACGTATGGGTAAAAGAAGGAAAGAAAGAAAGAATACAGTCATTTGAAGGTTTAGTAGTAGCTAAAAAGGGTGGATCTGTATCTGAGACTTTCACTGTACGTAAGAAATCTTATGGCATTGGTGTAACCAGAGTATTCCCAGTAAACTCTCCTACAATTGCTAAAATAGTAGTAGTTAAGAGAGGATTAGTAAGAAGAGCAAAACTAAACTTCTTAAAGGGAATGAAGAAGGAATACAAAGTAAAAGAAAGAAATGCTTAATAAAACAATACTTATTACAAGTATTGTTTTTATTTTGCTATAACACATGAATTATCATTAGTAATTAGATCCCCCAAAATACTATTCTTATTATATCTTAATGAATAATTTCCCAAAAAATTATTAATATTTGAATCAATTTTATTAAGATAAAAAGTATTAGTTATTAATAAATGATTATTAGTAAAACGACATAAGAACTGATATTCATCCAAAATCTTATTATATTTATTACAATAACTAACAACAATTTTAGTAGTAGCATCATCCATATAGAAATAATTCAAATCTATATTTTCGGTTATTATATCTAACTTATCATTTAAAAAACTATACGTAGAACTTCCCTTGTATAATTCCCAATTAATATAGTCTTTAGCAGGGAAATTGTAAAAGTTATCGTCCGCCATATAGTTACAATTATAATTAATTATATCGTTATCATCGTTAATAACACTAGTACTATTAATATTTCTACTTATTGTATTAGAGTCTATTATATTTTGACTAGGCAATAAATAATTAGAGAACACTCTATATGCTATAAAGCAAGCTACGACAAGCGCAATTAGAGCAATTATTAAAACGATAAGATCCTTCTTCTTTTTCTTTTTTTCTTTTACTTCTTCAGGATCTTCTCTTACAGTTGTGTCTTTAAAATTAGTTATATCATCTATACTAAAGGTTTTTTCTTCTTCTTCCATTTTCTTTTTCAATAAATCTTTAAGATTAAACGGTTTTTTTGGTTCTTTATAATCATTTACTGTCACCATATTCTGTGTTGGAGCAGCTTTAGTTGGTTGAGGAGGAACAGGGGTGGGAGCAGCTGCTGGTGCTGATGCAGGATTATTCGTTGGCTGAGAAACAGTTGGTTGCGGACTTGGATTTTGATTAAAAATATTAAAAGCAGACTCATCAATTGCACTATGAATATTGAAATTATTGTTTTGTTCATTATTATTATCATTATTCATACTAACTACTCCTTACATTACTCCAATTATAACATTATTTTCTAATAAGTTACAATTGAAAAAGAGTTATTTACTAAACTTTATAAATAGAGTAAAATACTATTAGTGATGAATAATGAATAATAAAATAAAAAGCTTTATAAAAGAACTAATTCCTTATGTAATAATATTGATTGTTGTAGTATTAATAAGATCTTTTATAGTAACTCCAGTTATGGTTTCGGGAACTAGTATGAGTCCGACACTAAAAGGAAGAGAGATAATGATTCTTAATAAACTAGACAAAAAGATTACTCGATATGAAATAGTAGTATTAGATACAAATCATGAAGATATTATTAAAAGAGTTATAGGACTACCAGGAGAAACCATCTCCTGTGAAAACAATACCATATATGTAAATAGTCGAAAAATAGATGATAAATTTGGATCTGGAGTAACCTCTGATTTCAAAAAAATTACTTTAGGTAAAGATGAGTACTTTGTTTTAGGAGATAATAGAGAAAACTCTCTTGATAGTCGATACTATGGGCCTTTTAAGAAAAAAGAAATAAAAGGAAGCACTAAGTTAATAGTTTTTCCATTCCATAAAATAGGAAAAGTTAAATAGTATTAATAAAAGAATAAAAGGTGTTGATATAAAGTGATATATATATTAATTGCAATAATTATTGTACTAGCAATTAAATATAATGATTTAAAAATAGAGTTAGAATCATTAAAAAAAGCTAATAATAGACTTAATAATGATAATAATTATTGTCCTCATTGCGGCTATGACTTACGTACAAATAAAGAGTTGTCTACAACCGAAAGGGCTATCAATATAAACCAATCGACTCCAGTTACTGCTTCAAAAGTAAAACCTAAAATTGAAATGTCAGAAAAAGAAATAAAGAATAGTACAATTCTTGTAACAGGCGCTGTATTAATACTAATTGCTGCGATAGTTTTTTTAACTTCTACATGGAATACAACCCTAGATATTGTTAAAACTATAATTGTTTTCCTTATGTTTTTAGTTTTTTTGGGATCAAGCTTCATTGCCGACAAATATCTTCATATAAAACAAACATCAAAAGTATTCTTGTATTTAGCTTTATCTTATTTACCATTAGTCTTTTTATCAGTATCACTATTTCATTTGCTAGGAGATTACTTGTCGATTAATGGTGAGGGAAAGTATATCTATTTGTTTATCTCTTCCTGTACTTTATCCATAATTTACTACTACATAATGAAAAAGAAAAAAGATCTTTTCTTTTCCATAGGTAGTATATTATTTCAAATATTATCCATAATACTATTATCTTTATCTTTCACTTCTAATATTACCTTGGTTTTCATTCTCTTATCTTTATATATTCTCGCTCTTCATTACTTATATGATAAGAAAAACTATTATTTTTCCCCATTAACCCATAATAGAATAAATACTTCTTTGACAATTGGAACAGCCGTAGCATCTTTATTCTTTTTTACAGAATATAATCTATCCATATCTTTAGATTTTAGTTTGATAGTCTACCTAATAACAATGTATTTTAATCATTATTACTTATTGGTAAAAGAAAAAGAGAACCAAGAAGTATTCTCCTATAGTGGACCAATTCATATCTTATTAACAATGCTTTTTTCAGCTTATGTACTTAATGGGGACTTTGTTACATACCAGTTATTACTAATAACAGGTATAATAATATCTTATTTTATAGATTATAGTTTTAATAATAATAGAATTACTTTAGGAAACTATATTACTTCTAGTATATTCTATATATTAATGTACATTATATCAATCTCCTTTGAAAACGCAATTCCTAGTTACATTCTCATGCTTTTATATGGCTTGCTAGTTCTATTAACTGTTAAATATATAGATAAATATAACATGGAGCTCAGCAATATTGTCTTCATTCCTTTTTATATATTTATAGTTGATTTGGTCTTATCATTAAAACTAAATGTAGCAATAATTTCTATTATTAGTTTACTAGTACTAGTTATAAGCAATTCATTTAAAAATGATAATACCCAGCTAGTAAAGAGTTTAAGAACAACTAGTTTTGCATTTACAATAATTGGTTATTTGCTTAATGCAATGAATACCGTACATGGTTATACAGTAATAATTATCCTATCTATAATATATGTTGCAGTTTACTATTCTTTATTTATATTTAACAAAAAGAATATTTATCAAATAACATCTTATACTTTCGTAATAACCTCATTTTTCTTTATTAGTTTAAGCCGGCAAGATATAGAATTATATAGTTATATAGTTCCAGCAAGTAGTTTAATTGTATTTCTACTAGAATTATTAGTAAGTAATCCAAGTAGTAAAAAATATCTAAAAACACTATTAATAATAGGTTTAATAAGTTTAATAATTCCAAGCAACTCTTTACTAACGATCGTATTTTACTTAGTTTTAACAATTCTATTTGTATTATTTGTTTATGACAATAAAGAGAGCGAAAACTTATTATATATACCATTATTATCATATAGCTTCTATTGTTTAAATAATAATTACATCGTATTAGGAGTACCAGTTCAATTGTTATTATCAGTTTTATTAATCCTTTACTTATTAAGTTCGTTTGTTCTAACGAAAAAGACTATTTATATACCTTTATCTTTAATACATGTATTTGTTGTTTTAATGACTAATAACTTTAATAAGTATATAAACATATTACTATTAATTATTTGCTTCAGTATCTATTATTATTTTGTAAATCAAGAAAAACATAAAGATATATTCAAGGCAGGATTATATATACTTATTACAATACTAATAAGATTTATAATAAAAGATGTTAATTTAGAATCTATTACTTTACTTAGAGTAGGCATATACGTTATATCGTTCATTTTATTATCAAGAAATATTATTAAAAAGTATTCTTCAACCGATTATAAAATTGCCGAATATGTTGTTTTATCCATTCTTTATCTTTTTGCCATAGGTGTATATGAAACAGAATTAAATGGAATGCTCTTTGTTTTCTTACTTTTAGTATTATCCATATTCGGATATTTAAAAAGATGGGGACCAATCTTCTTAGTTTCTCTTGTCTTTATAATTATTAATACATTTATTTTAACAAGATTATTCTGGCTTTCACTTCCATGGTGGGTATATTTATTATTAGTGGGATCTATACTTATTGCTTTTGCGGTTAATAATGAGTTGCATGAAAAAGAAAATTATAAAAACAAATTAAAAGATATGGCTGATAAAATAGATTTGTAAACCTATTACAAATCTATTTATTATGAGAAAAAAATGAAATATAATAAAATAGAGGTGAATTATATGGCTTATAGATTTTATATATTTAAAGAAAAACTTATTATTTCTTTTTTTAAAACTTTAAGTTTATTATTGTTATTAACGACAATATATATAATATATATTAAAAAAGAAGGTTTATTCCTTCCTCTTATTATTGCTAATTTAGTATTAATAGTTATTAATACTATTATTCCAAGAATAGTAAGCAACAATGTTGAAAAAAGTATTCGAGTAAAAGGAAACTTTATTCTAGATAGTAATAATAATGGCTACATAGTTGATACTTTTGCTAGTACTTTTATAAGAGCAATAATAATGATGGTTATTATAATACTTCTTATCTATATGGCTCCGTTGGGATTAAAAGAATATATTGATTTATTAGATCAAACAGAAGGCTTAAGCTATCTATTTCTATTTGTTGTTTTCTATAATATTCTAATAATAAATGGTTTTATATCTAACATTACATTAAAAAGTAAACAAAACAAAATATTTGCTAGAATTCAAAATAAAGAAATCCCCAATAATATAAAAACAATAGAACGTATTACTGCTTATAACGACAAATTAGTAGGACTTTATCTTGGCCAAGAAATGGAGTTACTATTCAATACTAAAGCTCCAGAGTTTAAATATCTAATTGACAGCTTACAAAGAAATTACGAAAACAACATCGAAACTGCAACAAGAGATAATGTATATGGTGGTATAAACTACAATAACTGAAGACTAAGAATTTTGTAATAACTTTAAAAAGTGATAAGTATAATAAACAATAGACATAGCAATCTTTTTTATGGTAAAATCACATAAGGAGGATTGAGATAATGAAAAGAGAAAAAACAAAGAATTTAATTGATATTAAAGACCTATCAAAAAAAGATATTGATGATTTAATTAAAGTAGCTAATGATATTATCGAACACAAAGAGAAGTATTCTCATAAATGCGATGGTAAGATATTAGCTACTTTATTTTTTGAACCAAGTACAAGAACAAGATTAAGTTTTGAATCAGCTATGTTAAGATTAGGAGGAAAAGTACTAGGTTTTTCTGAAAGTTCATCTAGTTCTACTGCCAAAGGAGAGACACTTGCTGATACAATACAGGTTGTAAGTGGATATTCAGATATAATCGCTATGCGGCATCCTAAAGAAGGAGCTCCAGTAGTAGCGGCAAACCATTCCATGGTACCAATAATTAATGCAGGAGATGGTGGACATAATCATCCAACCCAAACCCTAACAGATTTATTAACTATAAGTAGAGAAAAGAAAAAACTAGATAACTTAACTATCGGTTTATGTGGTGATTTAAAATTTGGGAGGACCATCCATTCTTTAATCACGGCTATGTCTAGATATAAGAATACTAAGTTTATCTTAATATCACCAGATGAACTGAAAATACCAGATTATATTAAAACAGAAGTATTAGAAAAGAATAATGTAGAATATGTTGAAACTAATAATATCGAAGAATACATGTCAGAACTAGATATTTTATATATGACGCGAGTTCAAAAAGAAAGATTCTTCAATGAAGCAGATTATGTACGTTTAAAAGACTATTATATTTTAGACAAACACAAATTAAGTACAGCCAAAAAAGATTTATGCATTTTACACCCCTTACCAAGAGTAAATGAAATAGCTACAGAAGTAGATGGGGATTCTCGCGCTAAATACTTTGAACAGGCCTATAATGGAGTATATATAAGAATGGCACTAATACTAAGTTTATTGGAGGTGGAATAATGAATATAGATACTATTACAAATGGGTACGTTATTGATCATATTACAACAGGAAATGCTATTAAAATATACCGTTTACTAGATTTAGAAAATATTGATTGCCAGGTCGCTTTAATAACTAAAGCCAAAAGTAAAAAAAGCGGAACCAAAGACTTATTAAAAATAGGAAAACTAATAGATATAAACCTAGACAAAATTGCTTTTATAGATCCAAATGTAACCATCAACGTCGTAAAAGCCGATAAAATAATTGAAAAAAAGAGAATAGCAATCCCTGAAAAACTAGTAAATGTTTGCTATTGTAACAATCCACGTTGTATAACATCAAACGAGAGAAATCTTGATCAAATATTTAATTTAACTGATAAAGAGAGCAAAACATATCGCTGCAACTATTGTGAAGCAATTTTAGAAAAAGACACATTTATTTACTAAATGATTAATTATTGTTATATAATACTAATTATAAGGAGGATTATATGAAAAAATCTAAAACAGTATTGATAATTATTATCGTAGCAATAATAGTGGTTGTTGCTTCTTGTATTAGCAGCCAACCTGGAGAAATGGCAACTGTAAAAAGCGAAAAGGAATTATATCAGCTTTATAGAGGAAATGAAAGAGACGATATTTCTTTCATGAAACGCCTAATAACAATGCCATTTTCCTTCTTAATCGATTTTAACGGTTTCTATGCTTACGACAAGAATATTAATACACAAACTATTGGAGCGTCAGAAGATTTATTTGATGGAACAACTGGAGAAGCATCTACTAATAGTAAAGACTACTCTGAAACAAATATTCAAGTAGAAGGGGTAGACGAAGCAGATATCTTAAAAACAGATGGAGATTATATATACTCAATATCTAATAATAAAGTAATAATTACTAATGTAAAAGATCCAAACAATCCCATAATAGAATCAACAATATATGATGAGGAGACTATTCCTAATGAATTATTACTATATAAGAACAAAATAGTAATAATATCTTCGGATACGGATTATAATTCAAAAGATAATTATTATCAAAGATATTATAAAGCCAAAACTATTGTTGAAGTATATGATTTAACAAATAAAAGGAAACCAAAACGATTAAAAAACTATGAATTAAATGATGGATATTATTCAACCAGATGTATAGATGGAAAATTATATGTATTTGCTAATGGTTATTTAAAAGAAGCTAATAATAAAGTTAAAAGAGAATATAAAGAGGATAATAGAAAGAAAGAAATTCCTCTAAAAAATATTCATTATATTAAAGATAAATCTAATTATTATGAAACACTAATTGCCGAGTTAGATTTAAATGATATTAATGATATTAAAATATCTTCTTACCTAATAAATATTACTAATGCCTATATATCTAAAAACAATATTTATTTATTAAACATGGGTTATAATAATGATAAAGTAGAGATGAAAAGTATTTTTGGCTGGAAAGGTATATTCGGTTTAGCTGACTATATAAATAATAATAGATCATCATATGGAACAAAGATTTATAAATTTAATATTGATAATAAGAAAGGTGTTAAATATCAAACGCATACCCATTTAGAAGGAAAAACAATTAATCAATATTCTTTAGATGAAAAAGACGATAACTTAAGAGTGGCATTAGAAACATATGATGGAACAAGAATAACTGTTTTGGATAAAAATCTAAAACTATTAGGAGAAACAGAAAAACTAGAAGAAAATGAAAACATGTATGCTTCGCGTTTTATAGGAGATAAAGCTTATTTAGTTACATATCGAAATACGGATCCATTATTTGTTATAGATCTAAGTAATCCTAAAAAGCCTATAGTGCTTGGGGAATTAAAAATACCAGGCTATAGCACATATCTACACCCATACGATGAAAATCATTTAATAGGTATAGGTATAGATACGAAAGAAACTATTAATAGAGGTATTGATGGTACTGTTTATGGTACCAGTGTAAGGATAACAGGTATGAAGATGTGTCTATTTGATGTATCAGATGTTAATAATCCGGTAGAAATAGACAAAACTACTATTGGAGATTCTAGAACCGTTTCCGCTGTTCTAACCAATCCTAAAGCATTACTATTTTCTAAAGAAAAAGAATTACTAGCAATACCAGTAAATAATTATCAAGAAGACTTTGCAATAGACCAAACAGAGTCTTATGAAAAAGAAGTAGAATTGTTTAAAAAGAGAGACGATTATATATCAGAGGGTTATTTTGTATATCATATTGACTTAAAAGGATTCGATTTAAAAGGAGTAATTAACCACGAAAGAAATAGTATTAATAGATACTATTATAATGAATCTAAACTACTAAGAGGACTATACATAGATGATAATTTATATACTGTATCAGAAACAGAAATGAGAGTAAATAACTTGAGTGATTTAAAAGAATTAAGTAGATTAATAATTAGTAAAGGAGATAATTAAAATGAAAGAAAAAGAAAACAATAGAATAGTATCTCATATTGTATCATTAGTATTAGGAATAATTTCCATATTAACATCATTCTTTTGGTACATAACATTACCATCTGGTATTATTGCAATAGTATTAGGAGCAAAATCATATAAAAAAGAAGGAAAAAAACTAGGTTTAGCAGGATTAATAACAGGTATTATAGGAATATCCCTTTGTTTATTATTATATATATCTTTAATGATATTGATATTCTTAGAAAACCAAGTGTTTTAAAATAAAAGATTATTAGAGAACTGATTAAGTAAAAAAATCAAAAAAGAACTTATTAAAGCCCTAATTCAATCCTATATTGAATTAGGGTTTTATAATGTACTGAATAACACTAGTATTCAAGAACCACACCACTTGAGATTTAATTTTATATAAAAGTATGATACTATATAATTGGTTTAATAGAGGAGAGTTTATATGAAAAAAAGATCAAAAATTGCTTTGGCCGCATTATTATTAGTACTAGTAATAGGAATAATACTTTTTAATAAGGAATCCGACTCTAAAGACAAAACGGCTTTAGTTAATATAAATATAGAAGAAGTGTTAAAAACAGATGCTTATTCATATCTTCCTGAAAAAGCAAAAGATTATATTAGAAAGGTCTATAATGAAGAAGGGATTATTCTTCATACAGAAAAAAATAAAGAGAAGAATGTAGAGTACCTAAATCCAGCTTATATAGAATATTTAACTAGGAATGAAGAAGTGGCTGTTATTCCTAGTAGTACAATAGTGGATTTCGTTCCGGGCATAGTAAAAAATGCTGAAAACTTACCGTCAAAGTTCGATCTAAGAGATGTAGATGGTAAAAACTATGTTACACCATTTAAAAATCAAAGATCAGAAGGATTGTGTTGGGCTTATGCTGCAAATGCAACTCTAGAGAGTCATTTGTTGGTAACCAACAATAAACAATATGATGAGACGGCCACAATTCTTTCAGAACAACAAATTGATTATGCTACAGCAGCGAATGGAACAGTAGTAGATAATCAGATTTATGAAAATGAAAGGGAATTGTCTTCTGGCGGAAACTTTGAGGACGTTCAAAAAATACTAATAGATGGCCTAGGAGTAGTTTCAAATAGTTGGGATCAAGAACATCAAGCACAAATTAGGCAGAAATCTAAAATCGTATTGGAAGATATTTATAATTTTGATAATTCGTTGTATGAATTAAACGGAACCTATCATTTCCCAACTATTGATTTTCAAAAAGCGTCTGATACTGATAAAGAAAACTATATTAATGCCATTAAAGAGAGTCTTGTAGAATACGGAGGTGCTTGGGTATCTACAAATATTCAAAATGCTAATCGTAATACGTATGATGGGGAATTGATTAGAGTTATTAATGAAAAAAAGGGGAAATCTGCATTTGTATCTGAGTATCACGCTATGGAGATAATCGGATGGGATGATGATATTGAGTATACTACTTGCAATCACAATTTTGGAGGCAACGCTCCTTCTGAATGTAATAATGATTACCGTACGGGAAAAGGAGTATGGATATTAAAAAATTCGTGGGGGGAAAGTAGAGAACCAGTAATGTATTTGGCTTATGAATCGTATAATACAGATATATTCTTTATCAGAGCTTTGGGAACAAGGACATGGGATAATTTCTATCAAGCAAAATACACTTATGTAAACTCCACGACGAGAAAATATATGATTCAAGATAATTATTATGTTAAAAATGAAGCAATCAATAGTATAAAGGCCGATTTGCCTCAAAATGCCAATCTTAAGTTTTATGTTAGTAATGATAATGGCGATTCATATACATTGATGGGAGAGATAAATACCTTATATGGTGGTATTTATACTCTGGATTTAACCTCTCAAAACATAGATTATTCGAATAATACAATAATAAAGGTTGTTACTGATAGGGATGTAGATTCAGTAAATGCTATTAGAATATATACGGACAACAAAGATGAAACAAAAGATATTCTTACCGATGATTATGAATATACTGGTTCTTTAAACAATTCAAAGTGGTTTGATTTCTTTGTTTTTTCGCAAACTAAAAACCTTTCTAATGGTACCGCATTAAGTGTAAAGATTCGAAATAGTTTAAATGAGTATGTGCCAGAAACTGCTTATTCCATATCTCTAAATAAAGTTTATGCTAATGTAAACTATGCAAAATTAAGCGTTAATTCCGATTATTTTTCTAAAGGTAACTATATTGTTGAAGTATACTATGATGGAGAACATTTTAAAACCTTCAATCTAAATATAACGAAAAATCTGTTAATTACTGAAGGTGAAGGAACAGACGAAAACCCATGGGAGATTCGGGAGACATGGCAATTTGATTATATTAGGAAAAATTTGAATGATAGCTTTGTTTTGATGAATGATCTTGACTTTGAATATGATACAAGAAATGAAAACGGCTTGTTTTATAATGATGGTTTAGGATTTGAGCCGATTAATGGTTTTGATGGATTTCTTGATGGCAATAATCACCAAATTAAAAATTTGTACTCTAAGGGAGCTTTAAATTCTAATGGAGTTCAGGTTACTAGGAAAAGTGGAATATTTGATCAAGTGAGTACTTATTTTTGCGAACTTAGCGTGTGTGGATTTAGAAATATTATTATTGTAAATCCTGAAATAGTAGGGGGATCTGATGTTGGGGGATTTATCAATTATATAGAGGCGGATGATCCTCAAAAATTTGTGTTCGAAAATATTTCCGTTCTGGGCGGAAGTGTTTCAGCACTAAATAATAATCGCGTAGGACTCGCCGGAGTTATAGGGCATTTTTACTTTGAAGGAGATAATCAAGCTATAACTATTAAAAATGTTTTCAATAGTGCCGTTCTTAATGGGGTTACGCAAAAGCCGAATAACTATTCCGGTACCATTAGCGGAGTAATAGGGAAGATTGGGACTGATGTTGGCGGTAATCTTTCTATAACTAATGTTATGAATGTTGGGAAGATTAACTCTTCTTTTGAGGATTCAGTAAATGGAGCAATAAATATACTCGGAGGATCTGATTATGAGTTGGAGCTAAATAACGTCATTAGTTTAAACAATGATTATGACGCTATTGGCGGTCTTCGTGGCCGTTATAGTAACCTCCATATTAGTATTAATAACGTTTATACTGATGCTACTAATGCATATGATGCTGAACATATAGAACGATATTTGACAAGCAGTAATAACATGTTAACCAATAAATCAATATATGAATTAGCTAATGCCGATTATAGCAATTGGCCCGAGTTTAATTCTAATTGGACTCAATATAATGAAGACGGTATTAAAAGAATACCTGTTTTAAAAAATGTTTCTTACGAGTATTTTGGAATGAATAATGATGAAAATGAATTAATACTTAATGTTAATGATACATTTGATATTTTAGATTTGGCAACAAACAACATACTTAATAACGATATGGTTATATTAAAGGGTTGCAGCTATGATTTGGATGTTTGTGATTATACGACAAATGAACAAATAATCTCTTTAGAAGGAACTACTATTAAGGGCCTAAAAGCCGGAAAAACAACTATAATTGTTGGCAATAAACATGATGGATATATAGATGTAGTAAATGTTAATGTTGGAGATAGAAAAGAAATAACTTTTAATGCGAATGGCGGAGAAGGGGAAATGAGTAAGCAAATATTTTTAGCTGGGAATGAAGTAACCCTAGCTACGAATATGTTTACAAGAGATGAGTATAGATTTGATCATTGGAATACCAAAGCCGACGACACGGGCACTAGTTATACTGACGGCCAAAAGGTAACATTGGATGATAATGTTGAGCTGTTTGCTATTTGGAAGTCAATTATGTTAAATGTTACATTTGATGCAAATGGTGGCACTGGAACCATGGCTAATCAGTCTTTTGAAACTGGTAAACCATTTATTTTAGAGACTTGTAGTTTTGTACGCCAAGGACATATGTTTGTTGAGTGGAATACTAAAGCCGATGGAACTGGAGCTAGCTATTCTGTTGGCCCGACCTTGACACTGGATGACGATATAACTTTGTTTGCTATTTGGAAAAAGGTGAAATTCTATGTATCTTTTGACGCAAATGGTGGAAATGGTATGATGGCGACGCAAGAGTTTAAAGAGGGAGATGAAATCACACTAAGAGAAAACATATTTACAAGATTCGATTATTTATTCGTTCATTGGAACACCAAGGCTGATGATACAGGAACTAGTTATACAGATGGTCAAAAAGTAACACTAGATGACGATATAACTTTATATGCCATTTGGCTAGAAGTTGATTTTCATATTACTTTTAAAGAGAATGGTGGCTCGGGCTTTATGGCTCGGCAAGGATTTATAACTGACACCGAGATTACATTAGATATTAATAAGTATACAAAAGAAGATTATACATTTGATCATTGGAATACCAAGGCCGATGATACAGGAACTAGCTATACCGATGGTCAAAAAGTAACGTTAGATGGCGATATGACTTTATATGCTATTTGGGGGAAGAATACTTTGTATATTACATTTGATGCAAATGGTGGTACTGGAACAATGGAACCTCAGGAATTCCAAAGGGGAATTGAGCAAAGTATAAACCCAAATCTATTCACTAGAGAACACTATCAATTCGGTTCTTGGAATACGAAAGCAGATGGTACAGGAGATAGATATAATAGTGGCCAAAGTATAAGTATCAAAGAAGATTTAACATTATACGCGATGTATAGTATTAATTACTACTATATATTGCATGATTTGAATGGAGGAGAGGGTATTTATGATTCCAAAAAGCCGTTTGGAACAATTTTAGAAAATCCTGGTACTCCTACAAGAGATGGATATATCTTTGCTGGTTGGTTTGCAGATGAAAACTTAACAACCCCATTTGAATTCGGTAAGCCATTGACATCTAATGTAATTCTATATGCCAAATGGCGCCAGCCTGTTGTAACTTGGAATATTAATGGAGGTACTCCAAAATCAGATTTTGTTTCTGATGAAACTCACCCAGTAGACTATGAACTTGTCCTACCATCAGAAGAAGAATTAAAAGTTAATGCTCCAAAAGGATATGAATTAGACGCTTACGAATTAACCGGAGCAAGATTCTTACCAGGCCAAACAAAAACAATAGATGACGATATAACAATTAAAATACTATGGAAAAAAATTATACTTCCAGATCCAGAAGAATCATACGTTATTAAATTCAAAGGAAATAAAGAAGAAAAAGAACTTGTTGATAATAATACAAATCTAAATAATTATATTGCTAATAAAAAATCAGAATTTGCTACAGCGATAAATGAATTTAAGAATGGAAAAGAGAATACTAGTATAGATAATTATAATAACTTATTTACTAATAATAGTTATGCATTGTTTGAAAAATTTACTTTAAAGAATACCAATCATAATGAAGAAGAAAACACGATTACCTACGAATACGAAGTATTATATACAAAAGTAAATGTTAGAAAAGAGTCTAATAAATATAAACTAGAAAAAGTTCAGGAAGACCAAGAGCAATTAGATTTTAAAACTAATATAGAAGATTATATTAATACCAAAAAAGAAGAATTTAAAAATAAAGTTAAAGATATTGATATCAATGATTTGTTCATAGTTAATAAAGAGAAAGAAATCTATCAATATCCGGTATTTATTGATAAAGTATTAACGGATTCTAAAGAAGATGAAGAGAACAGTACTATTACAAACTACTATAGTTACAACTATAAACTAGTTAGTATCGTATTGGTTAAAGAATATGTGCT
>JAEEGL010805556.1_pt1 | contig 23783 bp, 14 predicted proteins | sample 9134231 | NCBI WGS metagenome assembly JAEEGL01 (sample SAMN16246548, study PRJNA631951) | gut metagenome | biome: gut microbiome; feature: rumen; material: fiber-attached | host: Bos | place: Iran: Karaj | collected 2018-10 | reverse complement strand
TCGGGTGTTACAGTATATACCTTGTCCGCAACATCTCCCGTGAATATGGATTTCGTTGAAGGAATGGAGTTCATAATCTACAACAAGGAAAACGGTGACGGAACCAAGGTCGGACGATTGCTTAGTTACGATGATAAATTCTCTGGAGGTGGTTGTCTTATTTCCTTGTGGGTGAATGTGGATAGTCAGGCAGAAATAGATGAACTTGCCAATGGACTGAAGAACAAGAAGTATATGTTGGTTTTGAAGAAGGAATATGCTCCTAGATACGCCATATTCCAGCCTAAGTTGCGTCAGTTCATTTGGAGGGAGGTTGTTCCGCAGTCTGAATTAAGATATGACGACGAACTTTACGATATGACATTTGCAAACGGAAGGTTCTACATTCACACAAACATGAACTTCTATTGCAGGAGACAGGACCCTCAGAACATATATGGATTGCAGAGCCCGGAGACAGACAAATACAACCCGCTTAAGAAGTTCAGGATTGGAGGCCGTGAGAAAGTGGATACGACCGACATTATTTACTCACCGGATAATTTGATAGATTGCTTTTAATGTATGAAAACGATTAAGATAAACAGAAACGACATTGAAACCGTACTTAAGAGACTTGAAGTTGATTCTTTCTTAACTTCAGGTTCGTCTATGATTGTAAAAATGCGTCAGGGTTGTTCTCATGGATTGAATGTTGGTGACTTCGTTAATTTCAAGAAGTACAAAACAATGAACAATGATTACACGGACGACACTGGTTTGGAAAGGGTGGTTACGGATGTGCTTGATAACGAGACATTTGTGATTCAGCCATTCAGACAGGAAACCTATGTTGTCAAGAATGTCAGTGCAATACTTGAAACGGAATATTATCAGGTCGTGTTATCAGAAAATCCTTATATTCAGGGAGTCGACATTGACGAGTATCTTGATTTCAACCAGAGTGGAACGGTGATGAGGATTTATGATTCAACAAGCCCTGATTCCTACAATTACGAGTTCAATGATGTGATTTCCGTTTATGGTAATGTGAATTATACGCTTGACGAGAAGGACATTCACCCGAGAGGAGAAGTTGAGGATGGAACTTTCTTCATAAAAGGTGATAATGCAGAACTGATTTATGAGGGAATGCTTGTTGAGTTCCCGTTCAATGCGTTTGTGTATCAGGCAGATGGTGGCTATTCTTTCTTATGGAACAATGCGGTCTTATATCATGATTCTTCCTTCTTCAATGTCTCTGTTCCCGTATTTGCAGACAGCGAGTGGAGAAATATGTATCAGGATGTACTTGTAAATGAGAAATATGTGGGTGAAATGATTGCTTCACTTGCTACGGACCCGATTGATATGGAGAAGATAAAGTATGTTCCAATCTATTTTGACGAAGACGATAAAATTCACCTTATTACGGGGATTACTTACAATTTCCACTTCAGAAAGAGAGTAATGGCGACAAAGGTAGAGTATGATATGACGCTGAGGGAAATGGCTAAGAAGTTGTTTTATGATGAAGGGTGGCATATGGATGAAAGTTTGTCTGGGTGGAATGGAATGTTTGACAGTTACACATCAATTACTAGTGCTAATACAGACCTTGAAATTTCGGACTCACTTGCCTATTTGGATTTTACAGATAATGATGTAGAAATGCAGAAGAAAAAAGTAAGTAAGAGTTTTTTGAGAACGATTTATTACAATGAGAAAGACCCGATTGAGCAGTTATTATTGTACTATTCTACGACATTTATTGATTCAGGTGTGTTGTTTGGTCGGTATGTAAAGAAGAAAAGAGCAGCATTGGAAGCCGGAGAGCAATGGGATAGAGAAACAGACCCGAAACATGTTATAATGAAGACGGGTGAGACGGAAGAAGATAGGGTTTCATCACAGATAACTATACACAACGAATATGACCTTACACAATCAAGCGAGGGGTTCAATATCTACTTATTTGCTGAAGATGCACCGGAAATTATAACCGAAGATAAAATTGGTGAAAAAAGCGGGAAAACTATTTATATGAAGGTGGAGTTCAATCACGCAGGATATGGAAGGACGATACCATTTATAAGTTGGCCAATGAGCGGAGAAACACCAATGAAGGTTACGGTTGAGAACTACTTATCCGACGCTCTTTACATTCCGGTTGAAATTGGGCATTATGTAGGAGAAGGCTATGATATATATGGTTATTCAATTAAGTCAAACGATTGCGGGGTAATTAGAAGGGGTGATGAACTTATATTCAACCTATTCGAACCAAAGATTGAGCTCAGTACCGGAAATGACGAAATAGAAGGACAGGATTAATGGAAAGGATATACAAGAAAATATGTTTGGAGGACAGCAGGAGTCGTTTACAGGGACTTATGCCGTTCATTAAGTTCGGTGACTCCGCAATTACCAGCGTTACAGAAGACGATTTTGATGGTAACTGGGGTGGATATCCTGCTAATAAAGAATCAGGTAAGACCTATATGGATGTCCTTTATCGTTATCATAGGATTTGGAGACAATTGAGAAACGGTGTATATCTTAAAAAACTTTCCGTAACATCGAGGGAATGTCAATGTGCTCCTTATGGACTTTCTTGGACCGAACACTACAAAGATGAAAAAACACCATATAAGATAAGTGGAGAAACCCCTGCTGTTGAGTTTGTGGCGTTTGATAGGAAGTATTTCCACCTCGACGAAGGATTCGGAACATATTTTCTTAACGACGAAATACCTGAAAGGCTTGAAAATGAGGAGTTTATAGTACTTGTTGAAGACCCCGAAGAAATGAAGCAGTGTGCAAATTACTTAAGGGAGGATGGAGACTGGGCTGAATTTTGTAAAACCGTTGATACAGAGTACATTGGAAAGATTGTTATTCCTGCCGATACGGTTAAACTTGGCGACAGGGTTCCTTATATGATGTATTGTGCCGATATTCCACAGTACCTTAAATGGATGAAGGACAACGAGAATAGTAATGATTGTTGTATTCAAGAGTTGTGGAGAAAGAGGGGTGGCTCAGGATTTACCGAATATCTTGAGACCCTGCAATGTGAATGGGAAGACCCCGAAACTACGGAAGTACCCACGATAGATGTGTCTCTTTGTTTAAGACAGAATTTTGCTGATGAAGGTGCGTTTGTCCCATATACTGAAACTTGGTACGATGATTATGAGGGAGATGATGAAATAGGATACGTTGATTCAGCAGGGACAAAGGTAAGCGGAGATAGTCGTGGTGCATTGTCTTGGCCTTATCCTATGGAATCAATGAGGTGGGTAGCAGAATCAGAGGAAGATATGATAGAGGTACCTTCTTACTTACCGAATATGATGCACACACCTTATTTTTATGACGACAATAAGGTTATGCTTCCGGGACAATTTAAGAGGTTTGGTCCCGAGGGTGATGGTTTCTTTAAATGCACATATTACGAGAAAGAGAGTAAACAGCCTTCAGTAACAACAAAAATACGAATTACATACAAACTAGACAGCGAAAGAACATATAGTACAACAATTGACCAAGGATGTACACAGGAGGAAATTAGTGCGTGGCCAAGTGCATCAACCGCTTATCAAATTGTGGCACCTAAACTTTATTGGATATCAGCAAGTACGAGAACTGAAGAAACAACAGGTGAATATGCGGTTGGCCAACAATATAATGGACATGACATAGTATCATCAACTACCATATATACAGAAACTTATGCAAAATATGGATGGTGGGAAGCAGTTAAGACTGAATTCAATGTTGATGAGTATGAGGTTGCTGACGGTGAGACTAGTATATATGGAGACCCGACGGAAAGCAACAAAAAATATAGGGTATTGACAATGCTTGAGGCGATAGATTGTCTTGTTCCATCCGATTGCAATGCCGATGGTTATACTACGGGTCTTTCTGATGGTCATGTGTATTATTTCCTTGTTACATATGATAATGGTCCTATACACCCATCAGAAACACAATCTTGTAATGCCGGTTCACTTATATTACCGGTTGGAGAGTATGTTTCCGCTGATATTCCGTTTGATTTAGGTAATGTGCTGAACATGAAGACAATGAATGATGAAGGAACTCTCGTAATGGGTGATTCGGTTCTTTCTGCCGACACTGAAACAACTCCAAGCAGTATCACGTTAACTTATGTAATCGGTGGTTTGTTTGATTCTGGTGGTACTGGATTTGTATATAAACCGAACACGGGGACATTACTTAAGGAAACTCACGATTATGTGGAAGCTAAACCATTTGAATATAAGATAGATGGTGTCAGCGGAGTTACAGTTTATTGCAACTACATTGACTTTGAATCGGACAAGAAATTAGGTGTCAGCAGTTATAACGGATTAAGTGGTTTGTGCAATACTTCCTTGATTTATGAAATGCCCGTAGGTGATGTTGCGACTTCTCCTTCAGGCTCCATTAGGTCGGTAATTTACAAAGAAGACTATTTATTAGGTGTATCGTATGAGCCTGAAACAGATATAGATATTTCCTACGACAACGGCACGGCAACAGCGTGGGAGAAACATTTTAAACTTGGGGAGTGCAATACATTAGCAGACCTCGTTAATTATGGAAACGATGAATTTGGATTGAATAATTAAGAAAAGTTAAGATAACACAATGAGTGGAGTATATGGAACAATAAGACCGGCAAATGTGAATCCGGAAACAGATGTTGAGATATTTTACTATTACAGACCGACGAGAAGCACAATGTCGGATAGTTTTGCGGCCGGTTTTGAGAGATTGGATAGCAAATACCTCGTTCAGTCACAGTACAAAGATAAAGCAGGTGATGTGACGGGTATTCCTCTTCTCGGTATATTCAATCTTAAACTTCCGTTGGATAGATTTGGAAAGCCGGGATTCTATACCGTTTACATTAGACCGAAGGAATATCGCACACACCTTGTCGATGTTAGTGCACTTGTTGATTTTCCGTCAATAAGGGGTGTTGTCATAGACCGCAGACAGATTGGGGGTGAGATTGACCTTACTGGTTATAGGATTGAGTATTTTGATGAAAACGAGAATCTTACGGACAAAGTGAGACTCATTACCTCGTCAAACCCTTGCAAGCCTGTATGGGTCACAGTTACAGATAGTTATAGCAACCCGAAGAGATATCAGTACACGAACTCCACTTCAAATCTTCTCTTCTGCACAGTAACTCCTTGTACGGTAGGCAGTTATAGTCCTAATGTTGCCCCTGATATTGGTACAGGCATCCCCGAGAAAGACCTTGTAGCAATTTCAAACACGAAGTTCAATCCGGTTATGATGGAGATTGAAATGGTTGAACATGACGCTGAAACCATTACGAATATGCTTGAAGGTGACCAGATTAGAGACAGGGACAATGCGGTTATCACAACCTACAACAAGAACAAGGAAATCTATCAGCAATACGACTACTATACGCTTAAGAGCAGTCTGGGTGAACCTTTGTATGATGTTAAGATTAAGAGGGATAACATTGACGCAGACCAAGAATATGACAATATAATCAAGTAAGGATATGGCTCAGAAAAGCAGATACATAAAGGTAAAATCGGACTACACACTCAAGAAGAGGCACAAGCAGTTAGGCTCCGGAACGATATACGAGCGAGATTATATGACAATATCGCCGATGGAGTCATTGTTTGCCAAGGATGAGTATGTATTACAGGATTCCAATTTCAAGTTTAGCACGAGGACGGGAATAAGCTTACAGAAGAAGCATAAGAGGGGCAACTGGATTCCGAATGGCGTGTGTAGCGGAGAAATGGAAACCGTGTGGACCGTTGAGTGTATGGGAAGCGGAGCGACGAGTGATGAAGGCAAAATCGTACTGAAACCTGACTATAATTCAATAAAGCAGTTCGCATATTACGGTGGAGCGATTCAACTTGTAAAGGCTTCGGTGAATGACATTATCCTTAACTTTCCCGGCGAGATATATTTGACCAACGAACCCCTTACACTAACAAAGAGATTCAAGGAAGGAGATGATGTCTTTGTTAACTATGAACCGGTCGGAAACCTTAAGTACGCCAAGAATGATTTCGGAATAAACATAGACTACACTAATGTTAATGCTGATGAAGTGTATAATCCGATGAGATATTTCTGCCTTCACGCCTATGATTATGTGGTTGAAAGACCTAACGGAGATATTCAGCCGGTAACTTCTTGGACGGTAACTGAGGTTGAAGGTGACGGTTGTGAGGACAATATGGTGGTTGCAACTGTCGTAATTAATAGTGGAGCGACCGGCAGTATCACACTTACCGTTTACAGGGACAACAATACGGGGGACAAGAGAATAGGATATGATAGTGGTGATACTGAAGTAGGGACAAGCATACACCCAAGACAGGAAGTGATAGAGGAATACTTTTCTGAGAAACTTGACGACTTTGAGAAGGTATTGTTGAGCCGGGACACGAACCCGATATACACTGCGAGGTTTATCACTCCGAGAGAAACTGACACGGGATTCACTTATATGTTGAAATACTATACATGGCCGGTTTTGTATGGTTATTCTCCTGAGTTGGAATCCGCAGCGTTCGACATTTATTACAACGACCTGATACAACTTGCCGAATTCCATGATGAGTGGGACAGCGACAACATTTGGAGAAGTATGACCCACGAAGCAATTAAGAACCTTGACTGGACATTTGTGAGGGATACGGGTGATGGGCTTGAAGATATGTCCATCATTGATAACTCTAAGATTGTCCCTGTTCTTAAGATATGGGGTAGGAACTTTGATGATATTAAGAGATTCATTGACAATATAAAAACTTGTAATACAGTTAGTTATAATGGAAAGAATAATATACCTGATTATTTCCTTACTGACACACTTGAACTTGGCGGGTGGGAAACGAAGGTATTGCATTTAAGTTCTGACAACGAAGAGAGAAGCCCGATACTATATGATGGAATGTCAAGGGGTTATAATTCACCTGAGACAGATATCGAATTCTTCCGCAGACTTAAGTTGAACAGCCATTATATTTTAAGGTCGAAGGGTACGAGGGAGTCATTTTATCAACTTCTTGGTTTGTTCGGTATAGACAGGCATGAGTTTGACATTACCGAACATGTTGCCGTAGCACATTCAAAGGGGGCTGATAAATACAAGACAGGATATGCAACAACACCTTCAAATGATGGACCGAGCGTAACTTATCCGTTGGCCTCGGAAGTTGAAGCGATAAACAAGTCAAGGACAGGGTTTTATGGAAGACACGGGGATGATGGCTTCGCAGGTATTCCAATCAATGTAGTCTCAGTATCAAATGACAACGGAACGACAAGTTATGTAATTCCTTGGTACAGAAATGGTTATAACTACGATGGCGGACTTTACTTCCAAATGAATGGTGGGTGGTGCAAGAGAGATGATAAAGACATTAACCTTGCAATTGCTTCGGGTATAACCAAACTACTTACAGATGAGGAACTTACAATTTATGATGAAACCGAGACATACCTTCATTTCACGGATGACATTGAGGGTTTGAAGGACCTTTCTACTGAGGACAAGCATACGGGCGATATTTGCTATGTTACTGACCTTACGCAACTCACAAACGAGTATTCATTCAAGGACGACGATGAGAAGTATTATTTTGAGAACAATCTATTCTCACATTATTTCTATTTGGAGAACGAAGACCTTTCATTTGCAATCGGATACAGTAGCGGAAGTACTGGATATGGTTGGAGAAATGTGCTTACACAGGAAATAGAATACGCTTCTTCTGGGGCCGGAAAACATGTATTGTACCTTGAATCAATTGAGAATGACACGACGGCAAATAATCCTCATGTCGGAAGGGGGTACTATGACGGCGGACAGGAATATTTGAGAAGAATGGGACAGATATTCCATTATGGTCTCGAGAATGGTGAGTTCGGTGCTTATGGTCAGACCGAATGTGATGAGATTGCAGATTATGGGTTTAATATTAGTGGGGAAACAGATAACAAGAAATGTTGGTACTTCGGTGACTTGGAGGTCGAAAGCGGATTGACTTGCCTTAGTGGTCTTTCAATGTCAGGCGCAAATGGAAGCGGTTATGGCGACACCAATTTTGAAGAGGTAGAAATGCCAGAATGTGAAAGGGTTGGATATGCTGAAAATCCGGAAGGTGGCGAAATAACAGATGAAGCAGCAGCAAACTCAATCATCAATGTCAAAAATGTGGAACTTACCTTCTATTATCCATATTGTATGCCTGAAGAATTGAGACCGGACTATAAGAAGTTTGTGGATAATGTTGTTATGTTTTATCTCAGACAGATTATACCGAGCACAACGATATTCAGTTATTCCGTAAAGGCAAAACAATGGACGGTGGAACCGGTTGAACCTGATGATGGTGAGATATTTACGAGGTATGTTCTTAGTCCGGAATTAGTTTCGCCAAAAGACCATAACAAGATACCCGCAAGATACAGAATATATTTAAAAACAATGTCAGGATGGACCAATACTGAACTTAGTAGGGAAGATGTGACGGAAACCTGCACTTTGGAATGGAAACCTTCAAATTGGCCTTACCAAGATACACCGCAAAGAAGTAGAGGTGAGGTAAGAGATGGCATATTCTACATTTATAAGGATTGGGATGGACCAATAAGCCTTGCGAATGCATTTGATGAATGGGTGGCAAAATATACTAAGGACGGAAAAGAATATACATCCGGAACAATGATAATATATCTGGTAGGAAAGGATTTATAACAAAAAAAAACGGGAGATTTACTCTTCCGTTTTCTTTTTCTTCTTTGCATTTTTCTCTGCCTTCTCTTCAGCTTCTTTGTCCTTAATCTGTGATATAGTGTACTGACCGAGAGCCGCAGATTCAACAGCAACATTCTTGTATTTCTCGTAGCAGCCAAGAGGAACAGTAATTGAAGGACAACCGATACTTACTTTGTCTTTTTCGTTGTCATAAACGACCTGCTCCAATGCAAGACGGACCCACATGTACTTATCCTTTTCTTCTACGAGGTCAAATGCCTTCTCATAAACGAATACAAGGATAAGGTCGTCGCGTTTCGAAAGATATTCAACGACACTGCTTGCCTTTGAGACCGACACAACATCCTTTGCCTTTGGTACTGCGAGAGTTTCGAAGTCAAGGAAGTTGTCGTAACCGAGTTCAGACACTACTTCATCAACGATTTTAACAATGTCTTCAGATGCTTTGCTAAATTTTGCCATAATTCCAAATATTTACTATTTTCGTTTATTTTAGTATATTAAAGATACAAAAAAATATTGAATTATGCAAGAAAACAGCGAAAAACTTTCTCCCGAAGAGTTGCACGAGAAAATGTCAAAGATTGCTAAGGTCAACTTTGAGAAGCGTCGTCGTGCGGGATATGAAAGGTGGCTGAAGAAGAAGCATAAGGAGATGGAGAAGAGGAAAAAGAAGGAGGAAGAGGAGAAGGAGAAGAAAAGGCTGAAGAAAGAACAGGAAAAACTGAATCCGAAGCCGAAAAAGAGGAAAGTCGGGAGGCCAAAGAAGAGAGGACCGAAGAAAAAGAGGAAAAGTCGTGCGAAAAAGGTCTATAAACCGAGAAAACTATGGGATTACAAGATTATTTCCTTCCATAACGGCAAACAATGCGGATTCCATGGCAAATTTTATGATTCAAAGGACGCATACAAGAAAATCAAGGAACTTTTAGCAGAAAATAAGAAGATTGTGTTCCCTAAAATGGTGGAAAACAATGAAATACTTGGTTCTTCCCGCTACGAGTACATTATATTGGAGAAAAACAGGGATGGAAGCAAGACAAACCTCGAACAGCGCAATGAATTCGGAAAAATGGTCGAGCAGAGGCTTAATTCTGAGAAATGGGTGATTTTGGATAAGTTTTCGTATGATGTAGAGGAAACATTTTGGGTATGGGGCTTCAATCCGAATACAGAGAGGAAGACATTTCAGTGGATTTATGAAAACATAGTGTTTGATGGGATTGAGACGAAATATGACCTGAAGCGCGTATTCCTCTACAAGAACAAGATACTCGTAAAGAATGATGACAATGAAATGGATATGATACTCTGCAAGACACAAAGTGATTCGGTCAGATTTTATAATTTGATTGAGGAATGGAACAAGAAGACAAAGAACAAGCAGATATTTATGATGGGGTCCTTAAACCTTCCGGGAGATAGAAAGAGGAAGATAGAGGACGAGATAATGGAAATGACGGGATGGACGAGAGAAAAGGTACAGCAATCCTCCACGAAGAAGCATCAGAAAATATAGAGACCGTGACCTTAATGGTGGCGGTTTTTTTATCCCCGCAAACTATTTATTATGAAAAAACTGGCAATGAGCAGAAGTATTATTAATAAACATTATGATAGTGCGTCTTCCCTGTCCTTGTCCTCATTCGTATCAGATGAAAATAAGCGGAAAGGTGAGGTTATAATCGTTAATGACGCACAACATCCCGGTATTTATACAGTCGACACAAGGGGTAACATTGTCAACTTATCGGCACAAATAGATGTTGATATTGAGGCACTTAAGGAGTTGATTGAAAGCCTTATCGTGGACGTAACGAAACAAGAGGTATTGGAGCAGTCAGAATATCAATACAAAATCGACAACAACCTTATCGATGACGAGTGTATGTATTATGTGTACGAAGATGAAGGCGGAGGTGGAGAAGACGAATTTGTACCGCATGTAATTGACGGAACTGAAACCCTTGAGATTGACGAGGATGGTGTTACGGGTGAGGTTGCAACAATTAATGGGACCGTTGAGGGTGAGACACTTGTAATCAATGGTGGTGTCGGACCTCAGCCTACTCCTAGTGAAGATGAGGGCGAGATAGACGGGGAATCCTTGATATATGATGACAGTGATTTGGTCGTCGGTGAAATGCTTGTGACCTCTTCCTCAGTAGTTGGAGAAACAATGACGATATAATAAGATAAAAACAATATATAAGATATGGCATACATTAGCAAAATTAAAGCAGGCAGTAACGAATATGATATTAAGGCTGCCGTATTGAGTGGAAACGTAAGAACACTTAATTCTTTTTCACCAGAACCGGGGAAATATCTTGAAGGTGTTGTAATCGAAAATGTCCGCGTTGACCAGAGCAAGGCAACGGGTACGACAGCAACAATCGCAGTGAATCAGAAGGGTAATCTATCCTTTGAATCCCCTAAACACATTAACCTTGAACCTAACGCTGCAATTCAGATGAAGCCGACGACAGGACTTATTGTTGATACAGGTAGGAGAATCGCGGCAGGTAAAGGAAACAAAGTTGACCTCGAAGTAAAATTTGACGACTATAGCTCATCTTCTACGGGTGTCTATGACGGAGACGATGAACCTCACGGCGAATTCACGATTAAGGCAAGAAATATTGACCTTCGTTGTATGGAACACGGCGGTATTGCAATTCAGCCTTGTGGAAGTGACAAAAATGGTAAGGAAAACAAGATTAAATTCGAAAGCTCAAGAATCAGCGAACTTGGCGTTTCACTTCCTCAGTTCAATCAGGAAGGCGGTAAAGGTATGGAGTTCGGTACTTTCAACAACGAGCACTCATCACTTTATACAGGTGACTATCGTTTCAAAGGTGATGCAAAGGTCTATGGTGTTACAAGACAGGCAATTACACAGACATCAACGGGTAAAATTGACTATCCTACACAGCCCGACGACTTCAAAGATGTAATCGATGCCACAACTCCACAAGCAACATGGAACGAAATCATCGAAGCAGGTAAGAAATGCAAAAACCTTGATGATACTATTAGGGATGAGGTTGCAAGACAGGCACTTTCAGCAAGCGGTATTGATGTCAGTGGTTTCGTAACGAAGGACGAGGTGAACGATGTTGTTGCTTCCGCTATCTCAGAGGCTCACATTGATACTACGGGACTTGCAACTGAGCAGTGGGTTCTTGACCACAACTACATTAGTGAACTCCCTGAAGCAGTACAGTACCTTAAGATGGGTAAGAGCAAAGGTAACTTCGCAATCGATGTAACAGGTAAATATACTTGGGAATCAACCAACCCTAAATCAACCTCAGTAGCTGACGAATATGGTAATCTTCATATCAAAGGTGACCGTATTATTAACTATTCAAACGAGGCATTCTACACTGACCCTGAAAAGGTTTATTACAAAGCCGGAATGGAAACACTCCTTGCTGATGGTGTAACAACGGTTCCCGCCGACACAATCGTTTGGAATCCTGCCTGCGAACTTATCTTTGATGCAACAGGAACAACTTATAGTGCATTTACAATGGGCGTTGGTGAAACTTCATTCTATGAGGACCCCGATAAGTTTGCTTATAAATGCCTTGTTAAGAATGCATTGGACTTCGAAGGTAATCCACGTCCTAAGAAATATATGGTTGAAGGTGCAGGTCTTTCAGAAGAAGCAATTGCATACTACGACAGCAAAGCAACTGTTTACGATGAAGACGGCGTGACGGTCCTTGTGCAAGGCGAGTGGGAAAGAGTTGACATTTGGAAGAAGTCGACGCTTTGGAGTCCTAACGAAATCAATATCAACCTCGAAACAGATAGTAAGATTAAGTTCGCAGGTAAGAAGATTGAAACCGTATGGACAATTGATGATGTTGATTATAAGATGGATGATATTCTCCTTTCAACAAATACACTTTCCGTTGATGCGGGTTCAATGGTGTTCGAGCAGAAGATTTCAAAGAATGGTGACAGAAGTGGACAGGATACCGAGTTTGTCTATGCATTCGGAAATAACGTTGCTGATACCGAGAAAGTTCCTGATTTTGCAGCTTTCAAAGCAAATTACGATAACAAACATAAAAACCACGGAAAATCTGATGAGGAACTTCAGGCAATGTACGATGCATTCCTCGCTGAAGGACCATCTTTCGAAGTCAGAGTTAAGGTAAGCACACTTCTCGGCCTTGTTGAAAGAGTCGAAGAACTTGAAAGAAAAGTTAATGAATTAATCAACAACCAGTAATGATTTACAAAGGGAGACGTGATATAATTGAGATTAGTCGTGGTAGGCTTGACATTTCAGAAGTCTACCACGGCAAACGTCTCGTATGGGGATTGGCTGGTTCTTGCTACGGTACCGGTCATTGGATTAACGAGCGTCCTTGGCTTAATTCAGATGCTTGGAGGAACGCTTAAGTAGCAAAAAAAGTAATATAAAACAGACAAACTTAACTAACCGTAATGGCAAAAACATATAATCAAAAAATAGGAAGGAATACCGACTGGGGTGGCGATGCAAGTACCGGTGGGCTTCCGGTTAACGGTGCAAGAGTACAGGAATTTATCAAAGATGAATTGAACAGTAAATTCGGCTCAATTCTTTTGGATACAGGAACATCAAAATACTTGTGCTTCGCCAATGATGATACAAAGAGGCAGTATGAAATAACAGCCGACGAAAGTCTTGTGTTGGGTCAGTTTGATGCAATTTCAAACTACTCTGTCGCGGTATTTGATACAACAAAAGAAAAAAGTGTCCTTGTTTCAAAGAAGAACAACACACTATCATTCAAATTCAAGGTTGTTAACAATAATACGCAGATACCGACAGGTGAGGCCGTAAGAGTCGAGTATTCGTTCAATAATGGTGGTAAGATATTAACATTTACTGAAGATGTATTACCTCATGACCTTGATGAAGAGGATTATACGCCTGTAAGTTTCATTATTGATGACTACATTTCGGTTGGAACAAATAATATTACGATTAAATTGACAGGTAAAAACACTTATGCTGTCGGACAAATTGGTATTGTATATGAAGTTCTTGACTTGACTTATGTTCCTTCGTTTAACTATAATATGTCTTGGGAATCAACTGAAGGAACAATCAGTGTAGCATATACAATAGAATGTGCAAGAACAAAATATATTGAATGGTATATTGACGGAGTAAAGGCTCGAGCCGACACCGTGATTACCGATATTAGTGGTGGTGATACAATTGGTTTTGACGTAAGGAACCTCGCACCAGGAGCCCACACATTCCAAACAAGGGCTTATGTTCTTACTGCAAGCGAGACAAAATTCTATGGTGAGAACAATTTCTATATGTTTGCGATAGCGGGTGGACAGAATCCTTGTGTGCTTATTCACGATGTTATTGAAAATGGAGAGATTGTTGGTCCGGGAGAAACATTGAAACTTTCGGCAGCACAGTTTGAAATCATTTCGTTTGATTGGGCTTACTATGACCCTCGTAACAGGTCTTTAGGTATTACTTTCAGTTACAACGGAAAACAAATTGGTACTGTGGTTAAGAGTAATGGTGATGATATAGAGACATTTACTTATAGACCAGTTGAGAACGGTAATGGAAATCTTTTGATTACAATTCTTGATGAAGACGGTAATGTTGTTTACGAATATGGAATTGGCGTTGAGGTTGAAGAGAGTAGCACTGCGCTTTCTGAGGCATCCACTGGTCTTATTCTTAAACTGAATGCAATGGGCAGAAGTAACGATGAAGTTGATAAAACAACATCTAATCCTGACGGAACAAGGAATGTTTGGACATATACCGCAGAAAACGGAACTACTTACAATACAACGTTTAACGGATTTGCATGGAACAGTTTGCAAGGTTGGAACAATAATGCACTTGTTATGTCTGATGGTGCATATATTGAAGTAGATATCCGTCCTATGATGAATGACTGGGCACTTAATGGTGGTACAATTGAAATAGACATTGAAACCTTTGATGTGGATGACGATAATGCTGTGGTTGCAACTTGTTCTGATGGTATGGAAGACTCTGCATACGTAATGATTAGTGCTACACAGGCAAAAATGAAGGTTAATGGTACGAGTGCTCCTCTTGAGACTCGATTCAGAGACAACGACCGAATGGACCTTTGTTTTATTGGAAATGCACAAGGAAATCTTGAGGACAGCAATCTTCTTTATATTGTTAACAATGGTGTACTTGAAAGAGCGGTTAACTTCAATAATGGTGACCAAATGGCTTCAATGTCAACTCTTAAAATTGGTGATATTAATGGAGAAGGCAAGGTGAAGTGCCGCTTGCATTCAATAAAAGTTTATAATAGAGCGCTTTCCGTCGATGAAGCATTTGCGAACTACATTGTGAATAATGACGATGTACAGAAGAAATACGAAGAAAACAACATATTAAAGGAAGGTAGCACAACTGAGGTCGACTATAACAAAATCGTTCAGAAGATTCCGGTACTTATTTTCACGGGTAATGTTCCTGCAATAAATGCTGGTGCAACGAAGGATGTTACCTATTACTTTGATGTCGAATATACGAACATGCAGGACCCGACAAGAAACTTCACCGCGTTCCATGTTCAAACAAAACTTCAGGGTACTTCTTCATTGGGTTATCCTCGTAAGAACTACAAAATCAAAACAAAGAACAACAAACAGGGTCAGCCGGAATTCGATGCGACAAACATGATATTCGACCCAATTACGAGAAGACTTTATAAGAAGGATGACCCTACAACTGAGGTTAATTACGAGAGAGACCTTACCGTGTGTTGGACTTTCGACTATCTCGGTGCTTGCAAGAAGAACGGTAACATTAAAGTAAAAAGCGCTGAGACACAGAAAGTTAATGAGTGGACACTTAAGGCAGACTATATGGAATCATCTATGTCACACAATACAGGTGCGGCAAAGATGTGGAACAATATCTTTAAGAATGTAAAACTCACAGGCACAAACACTTACATTGAATCAGCAAATGAGTGGCTTCGTGGTGGCGGTATTAAACAGATTGTAGAAGAGAAACTTAAGGAACGCTCACAGAATGATTATCCTTGTAGAACTCAGGCTCAGAAAGTTGCCGATGTTTACGATACGGGTGAAGTTAGAACGGCAGTTGATGGTTTCCCTATGGTTATGTTCTACAGACTCACACACGATAGTGACCTTGTGTTTATGGGTCAGTACAACTTCAATAACGATAAGAGCAGTGAAGAACTTTATGGTTTTGAAGACATTTATCTCGAGGACGAAAATGGAAATGATACTGATAGGGTATTTGATGCCAGCGAAGTGGAATGCTGGGAAGGTCTTTCTAACACTAACCCTATTGGACTTTTCAAAGACAACAGTAAGTTCTATCAGGAATGGAGCGTAACCTATGAATCACGTTACCCTGACCAAGATGACGGAACCTACACACTAGAGAATCTTAAAGCATTGAATGATTGGGTAATTTCAACAAGACACGAAGAGGATACAGTGATTGACGATACGAGAATGATTACCATTGATGCTCGTTTCGCAAAGAAAATCAACAGGTTCCAATACCTTTATGATATTGACAATCCCGATAACCCTTCGTTCTTCTATCTTCCTGACAATGCTGATACCGTTTCCGTTCCCGATACTCCTGAGAACAGACAACTTAAATTCCAAGTCGAAAAATGGGAACACTTTGATATGTGGAAAGTCGCTGGTTACTATATCTTCCTTATGAGATACGGTGCAGTTGACCAATTCGTTAAGAATACTATGTTAACTACAGAAGGTATCGGTAAATTCGGTGGTAGTTTCAAGAAGTGGTATTTCATTAACTACGATAATGACTGCTTGTTCGGTCTTCGTAACAATGGTGTGCTTGCTTTCGGATATGACCTTGACAGAAATACCGTCGACCCTGACTGGGACCCTTCGCAATTTGAGGATGACTATACACCTACAGTAGTCTACGCTATGATGGGACACGACTCAACCTTATGGAACAACCTTGAAAAAGACGATGAATTTATGAGGATGGTTCGTGACCTTGATGACGCTATGCACTCAATCGCCGGTGGTGCTCCCCTTACATATGAAGGTTTCTGCCAAATATTTGATAAAGAACAAACTGACTGTTGGCCCGAGAGAATCTACAACGCCAACGAAAGATACAAATATATCTTCCCGTTCAAAGGTATCGGTGACGCAGCAGGACAATCAACAAACAACTTGTGGATGCTTCAAGGTACTCGTAAAGCACATAGACACTGGTGGTTGTCAAATCGTCTCGAATACTATGATGCTAAGTGGATTTCCGGTGACTACAAGAATTCGTTCCTTGAAATGAAAGCAAACGTTGATACGGGAACCAAATTCACTATTATAGCCGGCGCAAAATTCTACTACGCTTGGGGCAACAATAAACGACTTATTGAAAGTAATGTTGAGTTGAATGCCGGAGATACCTATGATTTTGTATCTCCTACCCCACAAGTACAAGGTGACCCTATCCGTATCTATGCTATTACGAAAGTCAGGGAACTCGACCTTACAGAATATATGGCCGGTATTACACAGCTCATTTTCACAGGTATTGTAAATGAAACAACAAATGAACTCAGAAAACTTGTTATTGGTACAGAAAGAAGAAACAATACGGCTCTTTTGAATATAGACTCCATTGGTCTTATGCCTAATATACAATACCTTGATATTACTAACTGCCAAGGTATCAAGGCAATGGATGTCAGTGTACTTCCTAAACTGAGCGTGTACAAGGCAAAGGGAACAACATTACAGGCATTCGCTCCGGCAAACGGTTCAAAATTCGACCTTATCGAGCTTCCTTCCACAATCCAAACGCTCACGCTTGACAACGTTTCGCTTAACCTTGCAAACTTGTTATACACTCCGACAGCATCATTGAGAAACCTTAAATTAAAAAACAACGCAACAATTACTAAGGCATATTACACTAAGTTAGTTGCTCCTTGGCTCAATACACTTAAGAATGCGGCAAACAAATCAGTACTTTATGGATATGCTTCAATGGATATCAGCAACATTAACTGGACGATTAACGACATAGATGAACTTTACTTGTTTGAAGAATTTAGCCATAATGCAAGTTCAATGAAGTTATCTGGTCGAATTGACTTTACGGGGTATGGTAACTTGACAAGGGAAGAAATGAATAGATTGAGAAGTATTTTTGGCGAGAATTGCTTCAACAAGTCTAATGCTCTCTACATTGTTTGCCCTACGAGTATCTTCATTGAGACCAGCAAAAATGAAATGGTTGCAGGACAAAGCAATCTCTTTACTTGTACGATTTATCCGTCAAGACCCGATAACTCGAACATAACTTACGAAATCAGTGAAGGGTCAAGGTTTGGAACAAGAATCACAACGGTAATGGATGGCAATCTCGAGGCAGGTCTTCTTGAATCGTATGAGAATATTATGGGGCAAGACAGTGAACTTACTATTACGGTAGTCCTCGACCCTCAGGGAGACCTTATCAGAAGGAGTAGCACACAATTTACTGTGCTCGACCCTACATATGCCACAACCGCCAAGATTAACGGAACAACATCAATTTATACTTACGAAAATGAATATGAATACCATCTTTCTCCTCTCACACGAGATGGAAAGGCTCCAATTGGTACATATGAAGTTGAATGGACGTTATCTGGCGGTACTGGATTGCAATATATCAATGTGGCAGCATCTGGACCCGATGAGGATGACCAACTTATATACAAGATAAGATTAACCGATGATGATATTGAACCGGAAATCTCAGACACACTTTATCTTACCGCAAGGATTGAATCGTTTGACGGAAGTATAGTTGAAACAACATCTCGTCTTCTTGTTTTGAATAAAGAGGTTATTATGACGGATGAAAGTAACCCTGTAGCAATGGAAAGATGTCATAGTTATGGTTTCGCACAACAGGAAACTGCTATGATGAAATCCGAGGCTGCTGCGGTACGAGTTTTAGGAAATGCATTCAGGGATATAAATGAAGAGTTTCCGTTTGAAGAACTGAGATACTTTACAGGACTTACCACCCTTGATGAGTGTGCGTTCCAAAATAGTAAAATCACTGATGTTATATTACCTGAAACCGTAACAAATATCGGTATCTATGCTTTTGAAAATTGTACGGAACTCACAGCCGTAACATTAAATCAGTCTATATCGGTTATTCCTGAGGGATGTTTCGTTAACTGTAGAAAACTTGCAGATATTGAACTAACCGAGAACATTACATTGATAGATAAATTTGCTTTTGGTAATACTGCAATTAAGAATATCTTATTGTCGACAAGTGAACCAAGACTATCTTCACTTATTGTTTATGAAGGTCTTACGAAAATTGAAGGTCTTTCGTTTGATATTGATGAGTGGAACATTAATTCAAATCATAACCACCTTGAATACATAGAAATACCTGCTTCCGTAACTAATATTGGTCTTGAAATTATGCGTGGTGGAAATATTCGTGAATTCCATGTTGAAGAAGATAACGGATATTTCTCATCCCACGATGGCATACTTTTCAACAATGCCGTTACGCTTCTTTACAAATATCCCGCACAAAAAGAGGGTGATATTTACGATGGTAGCGCAGTATCCGATTCCGACATAACAAAGAACCCTGAAAACCTTGCAAACTACGCTTTCTATGGTGTCAAATATCTTAAGAAATTCGTTGCAAGAAACAGGCTTAGTCGTATCGGTGTATGGGGATTTGCAAATAGTAACATAGAGGTAGTCGACTTTGTTGGTGCTGACTATATTGGTGATGATAGTGTAGGTACAAAAATTCTTGCTTCATTACCAAATCACTGTTTCTTTGGGTGCTCGAATCTTGTTGATGTTATATTCAATACAGAAGAAATGTCCATAAGGAGTATTGACGATAACTGCTTTATGAGATGTAACTCTCTCGTAGCATTGAATATTCCTGAAGGTGTTAAAGATATGGGTACTGCGGCAATTACTGAATGCTCAGGTTTGACGGAGATTAATTTCCCTGAATCATTAACCGGTGTAACACAAGGCATGATTAGTAGTTGTCAATCACTTGAGGAACTTGTAATGCCGAAATACTCTTCAACGAATGTAAGGTCTGCTGTAATCAACTGTAACAACTTGACAGCGGTAACATTGCCTATATTCAGTTATACAAAGGAAAACGGTTATGATGCATTTGACCGTGATGGAAACCTGATTGAAGGAAGCCCGTTTGAGAGATATGAAGAGGCACAAATTGCTGCCGCTGATGGTGGAAGCACAGCAATACACTATGAAAACGTTATACTAAATACGAATATGTATGCCTCTTATATCCCTGATTCCAGATATATTGATTGCAACAATATTATGGAGTATAGATTAAGCGAACTTGACAATCAACAGTTTGCTAACATATATGATGGATGCGTTTATTTTGGAAATGAACTTCACAGATTCGCTAACGGTAAAGAAACTGTTGAATTTAAAGAAGGTGTGACGGGAATTTCAACATACGCAGCATATAGGTCTAATCTTAGGAGTGTTACATTGCCTGATACCATCGTTAATATTGGAAGTAGTTCGTTCCACTCTTGTAGGAACTTGCAGACATTTGTAGGTTCTGATTCATTAACCACAGTAGCAGGAAGTGCATTCTACGTTAATGGTGAATTATCAAGTGTAAGGCTTGGAAAAAACACATCGAATATAGATGAAATGGTGTTTTATGCTTGCTATAGAGCGAAAGACCTTATAATATTATCGGATACTGCTCCAACAGCAACTTCTTCATCGTTTGGTTATTATCGTAATGGAGAGTATGTTGGTGAAATAGGCTCATATACAAAGAGCGAAGGTAATACACTGTGGATATCATATGGGGCAACCGGATATGATAATGAGGTCTATACGAATAGGCTTCTTGCTGAAACAGGGTGTGGTTATACATTGAAATACTACCCCGTATCCGGCACATATATCTATGTTAAATTCATTGTCGGAGGAAGTGAAATCGGTGATGAACTGGTTAAAGCGATTAGTGATAGTGGTGAATTTAATCAAGATAGTGTCTATGAAAATGGTTACCATAAGTTCTACCTTTCAAGTAACTCTCATCCGTATTATAACGAACCGGTCAGATTTTTCTTGAACGGAAATCAAATAGGACAGATAAAAGTAAATGACAAGAAGACAACATATACCATTGAAGATAATGTTGTTATGGGTCTCAGGAAATTTGGTTTATCAAATACAAGCGACGATACGGTTTCAATGGATGATTACAACAAACTCAACGCAAAAGTCAACCAAATGAGTATGATTTTAAATGACCTATTAAAAAAATAATGCTTACAGTTTTTTAGCATTTTTAAGATATTTATTAAAGAATGAAAGAAAAAAATAAAAATAACTAATAATACGCGTATAAAGTAAAAAATTATGGCAAGAACAAAACAAAGATTAATTAACTACCATGGTTCAGTAAAAGCCAATGCTCAAGCTTCTGACTTGCTAAAGGGTGAGATTGCGGTTCTTCATGTTGACACTAATGGTACAATGCTTGGTACACTTGACAATACCGCCAATAATATTGTTTGGTTTATATCAAGTGGTGCAGTTGAGTCTGCTATCATTACCTTAAGCGGTGACGTTTATACTGAAATACAGACATTAACTGGACAAACTGACAACATTCGTCAAGAACTCGAAGCAGTAAGTGCATATAGTATTAACAACATCGCAAGAATTGACTCTGGATTAACCGCAGTTTCTGGTAAAACAGCTACTGCTCTTCAGAGTGTTTCAGCAACAGCGTCAACCGGTTCAGTTACTAATAATTACATTAAGGCTGAGGCTGGTGACGTAACAGGTTCTGACTTTGAAAAAACACAGCAAATTACTGTTACACTTGATGTCAATACTGATATGAGCCAAGCAAACGCAACTGGACAAGTAGCCGATGCTAAAGTTGTCAAAGACTATGTTGATGGTCAGACAACCGCTCTTCAGGGACAAATTGACGGTATTAATTCAGGCTTAACAAACCTTTCAAGCACAACTGTTAATGCTTTAAATGGTCTTACAATTGATTCAGGTAATTCAATAAAGACTTATGTTGATAGTGCAATTAGCAGAACAATTTCCTCCGTCTATAGGGTAAAAGGTACAAAAGAGACCTATGCCGCTCTTCCTGCAACCGGAAACGAGGTTGGTGATGTATGGAATGTGGTAAGTGCTGCAACGGTTGATGGTAAACCTTATCCTGCTGGTACAAACTGGGTATGGACAGGTAGTGAATGGGACCCTCTCGGTGGTACAGTTGACCTTTCACCTTACGCAACAACGGCTGTTACTGATGCTCTTTCAGACAGAATTGACGGTAAACTCAACATTGTTAATGCAAATTCTGCATATCAAACAACCGGTTCAACTTATTTAACATCAACTCAGAGCAAGAGTGGCACCGGCGATGCTGTTTCGGGCATTGTAACTTACACCATTAATGTTGCACAGGATAGTAATGCAATCCAAAATGCAAGTGCAACAGGTAAAGTCGCTGATGCTAAGGCTGTTAAAGACTTTGGTGAATCTCTCTTCAATTCTGCAACCACTTATGCATCTGCTCTTACTGCTAGTGAAGAGGAAAGGGCAAAGAATGCTGAAACTGCTCTCGGACAGAGAATCGACGCTATCAGTGGTTCAGTCACATCTGTTCAGTTTACTGACCTGACCAGTGGCGCAACCGGTGTCGTCGGTGGAAAGAACGCCAATAGACAAGAATCAGGTGTTGCAGCAGTTATTGAGAACAATACTCTCAAACTTGACCTTGACTGCCTTGTCGTTGATTGCGGTACATTCTAATCAATTATCCAAAATCAATACAAAAGAAAAAATGGAAGATTCCAAAAGAGTCTTCCATTTTTCGTTGTTTTATGTCCTATATTATGATTATTTCTTTCCGAGAATCCTTCTAATCGTTTCATTTATCATATTGCGAAGGTCATCGTTACTCAAATGCACGGGCTTATCTTCTTCTTCCCACAGGTCATCAAAGTTAACTCCCATATTGTTCGAGTAGGCATTTATTGCAGACTTAATTCCGTGTTCAACAAAGATACCAACTTTCGGGTTTTCATTCTCTACACTTAAGTATCTTTTAAGGAGTTCGCCGATTCCACTTTCAGAATGTTCTCCGAAGTCTGATAACATAACTTTTGCAATATCTTTATAGTCAATCAGTTTCTTTCCCGAGGCCATTGCTTTTATATTCTTGTAGTTGTAATCCATGACACCCTCGTTATAAAGGTAATCAATTGTCCCATAAGCGGAATCAAACAAATCTTTCTTAATGCTTCCCATGATAAAATATTTTTAGATAAATAGTTAGTAATCATTCAAACTACTTACCGGTGAACAGATATTTCAATCTTTGCCAGAAGTTACGCTTAGGCTCGACATACATTGTGACTTCATTTGTCTTACCTGATTCAACATCTCCGAAAAACTCCTCGATTTCCTTAGCCCAGCTGGTTTTGATATATTTTTCCACCTTCATCTTATTAGTGTCCAAGATGAAGTCCCCATCATTGGTTTCCTTCGTCATTTCGTCCCATTCCCGCTGTGTCAGAAAGTCCATTTTTAGCCGTTTTTAAGCGTTATATCATCTGCGTCTATTACTGAATCATCTTCCTCATAAAAGTCCGTAGAATCGCCTGAATTCTTCCCTTCTGCGAGGTTTTCGAACCATTCTTCTATATGATGAATGAACCATACGACACCCGAAGTGAAACAGCAGTCAAAAATCATTGCGATGTACCATAAGTTTGTCTCAGGTATCTCACTGAACAGCATATTTCCGGGAGTAATCGAAATAGGAATAAAGAACCAGTTGATAAGACTAATCACCCATCCCAAATTTGCAGGGAAGCACATCATACATTGGAACATCTGACCGAAATGTGGACTTATC
>JAEEGL015600484.1_pt1 | contig 23785 bp, 22 predicted proteins | sample 9134231 | NCBI WGS metagenome assembly JAEEGL01 (sample SAMN16246548, study PRJNA631951) | gut metagenome | biome: gut microbiome; feature: rumen; material: fiber-attached | host: Bos | place: Iran: Karaj | collected 2018-10 | reverse complement strand
TCAAACAACATGGAGGAACAATCCGTCGCCAAAGAGCAACCCACCGTCGACCAGAAGAAGCTTGACAAGGTAGAGATGCGCATGAGCGACGTGAAGACTGCCCTGTGGCAACCCATGCTCACCAGCGACGCGCAGGGCAACCTGACGCTGGAGTTTGACGCGCCCAACTTCAACACCACCTGGCTGGTGCAGGCCATCGCCTACACCCAGGGTCTGGCCAGCGACATCTTTAATGCCGAGGTGCTGACGCAGAAGCCGCTGATGGTTAAGTCGAGCCTGCCGCGCTTTGTGCGTCAGGGTGATGTGACCCGCCTGGCTGCCAACCTGCAGAACGCCAGCGACCACGCCATTGTGGCCGACGCGTTGATTGAGGCCTTCGACCCGCGCACGGGTCAAGTGTATGCCCAGCAGTCGTTCAAGGAGACCGTTGAGCCGCAGGCCACCAAACCCCTGATGATGTCGTGGGCTGTTCCTGATACCATCCCGTATGTGGGATTCCGCGTGCGCGCCGTGGGCGATGACTTCGGAGACGGCGAGCAGGTGCTGCTGCCCGTGCTCTCTGCCATCTCGCCCATCATCGAAACAAACCCGTTCTTTATCGATGCCGATAAAAACCAGTATACCTTCACGATGCCCGATGTGCCCGAGAACGCCCGCGTGACTCTCGAGTACAGCGACAACCCCGTGTGGTACTGCGTGACCGCCTTGCCCAGCATCTTCAGCGACAACAGCGAGGTGGCTACCTCGATTGCACATAGCCTATATGCGTTGAATGTAGCACGTGGCATCGCCAACAGCCAACCCATTATTGCTGAGGCGTTCCGCTACTGGCAGGATAACGCCAAAGACTCGATGCTAGTTTCGGCCCTCGATCGCAATGCCGACCTGAAGATTGGCACACTCGTCGCTTCGCCCTGGTTACGCAGCAGCGAGCGACAAACCCTGCAGATGCAGCAACTGGCCAACTACTTCGATGCCGACAAGTCGCGCGCCGAACATGACCGTCTGGTCAACGCCTTGGCTAATCTGCAACTAAGCGATGGCGGCTTTACCTGGTACAAGTACACTGGTTGCAAATCATCGCTCTGGGCAACGGGCGAGGTACTAGAAATCCTGGGCAATCTGCGCCAACTAGGCTACCAACCCAACGACGAGCGACTGAACCAGATGATTACCCGCGCCCTTAACTACTATGAGAAAGAGTCTGTTGCCGAGTCGAAGAAGAAAGAGTACAAAAAGGCCATCTTCTCTGACTATGCCTACACTCGCTCGCTGTTCAGCGACATTCCCATGAGCAAGGATGCCAAGAAACTCTATAACAAGGCCATCAAGGAGATGGGCAAGAAGTGGGGTAAGCTTGACCTTTCGCTCACCAGCAAGGCGTTCTACGCCATGGCATTGGAACGTGCCGGCAATCACAAAGAGGCCACACGCCTGACCGAGTCGCTGCGCCAGTTTGCCTCGGTGAAGCCCGAGATTGGCATGTATTGGGATCAGTACCGCAACGAGCGGTGGTTCACTCCGTCGCAGGTGGCCGCCACAAGCGTCATCCTACGCGCGATGAACCAGGTAGACGGTCGCACACAAGAACTTGACCAAATACGCAAATGGATGTTGCTGAGCAAGCGCACTACCGATTGGGGCGGCTCGAGTCTGGCAGCCGATGCCGTCCAGGCATTGTTGTCGAGTGGCAGCCAGTGGATAGACCGCAGCCACACCCCATCCATCAGCATCGATGGCCGCCCTGTTGTGTTAGACCGTTTCGATAGTTTCATCGGCTACAGCCGACGCGACGTCGACGCCAAACCGGGCAGCCTGTTTACCATTGAGCGCAGTGGCAGCAGCCCCGCCTGGGGTGGCATTTACTGGCAGTACACCCTGCCCATGCAGGATGTCAAAGAAGTGAGCATCAAGGAGATGAGCATCAGCAAGGAATTTGTTGCCCTCGATGCCGCCGAGCGTCCAGCCAGCACCGCCATTCACGTGGGCGACAAAGTGCGCGTGCGACTAGTTATCACCTGCGAACAGGCCATGGACTATGTCACGCTCACCGACGAGCGCGCCTCGTGCTTCGAGCCAGTGGACCAGACCAGCGGCTACCGTTATCAGGAGGGTGTGGGCTACTATCGCGAGACGCGTGACAGCGCCACCAATCTGTTCTTTAATCACTTGAACAAGGGTGTGCACGTCATCACCTACGACGTATTCGCAACGACTCCTGGCACATTCTCGAGCGGCGTGGCCACCATCCAGAGCCAGCAGGCTCCCGAAATGAGCGCCCACAGCGCAGGCCAGATGATTTCGGTCGCCGAATAACAAAAATCACCACGATGGCGGCAAGGATATTTGCGTCCTTGCCGCCATTTTTATTGTTAAAAAATGATGATAGTTCCAAAAGTTTTTTGTATTTTTGCAAGATATTATCAGCCCATCATTTCTGAGGGGTTGACCTATATATTAAATAGCCATCTTAACTGCTTGATTGCGTGACTACTGCGATAGTGTCAACAATACACGGCAACAAGATGCCACAACCCACACAAACGGCCATCGGGCACCCCAGCCCGGTGTCCCCAGTTTATTCCCTTTAACACACAAGCCTTTTCACTAGTGAGCGCCGAATTACATCTTACACTGACAAATACAGAAGAATCAGTGTGCGAAAGATGCATAATCCTGCTTAAAAACATCATACCTGATTAGCATGTTCAATTTAGATAAATTCATTGAAGATAGTGTAATCTTTAGGTCTTACAGTATGTTTGCTTCTGATATTGAGGCAAACAAAGGAACACTCACGCAAGAGATTCAAGGCAAGAAAGTATGCGTAATTGGTGGAGCTGGTAGCATTGGATCTAGTTTCATCAAAGCAATACTGCGTTTTGAACCCAGAAGTGTAGTAGTGGTTGACCTCAACGAGAATGGATTAGCAGAATTGGTGCGCGACGTGCGTAGTACCAAGGGACTGTACGTGCCAGATGAGTTCCGCTGCTATACGCTCAACTTTACAGACCCTATTTTTGAGAGAATTTTTCGTGAAGAAAAAGGATTTGACATTGTTGCAAACTTCTCGGCTCACAAGCATGTAAGAAGCGAAAAAGATCGCTATAGTGTACAAGCATTGATTGAGAACAATTGCATTAAAGCCCAACAGTTAATGGATCTGTTGACGGTTTATCCTCCAAAACATTTCTTCTGTGTGAGTACAGACAAGGCAGCAAATCCTGTTAATATTATGGGAGCAAGCAAACGTATCATGGAAGATCTGGTGATGGCATACAATAAGTTCTTCAAAGTCACCACAGCCCGCTTTGCTAATGTGGCATTCAGCAACGGTTCTTTGCCTGACGGATGGATTCACCGGCTTCAAAAACGCCAGCCTCTTGCTGCTCCTTGCGATGTAAAAAGATACTTTGTTAGTCCCGAAGAGAGTGGCCAGATTTGTATGCTTGCTTGTATTCTTGGCAAAGGGGGAGAAGTGTTTTTCCCAAAACTGGGTGAAGACCAGATGCTCACATTCAGTAGCATTTGTGATGAATTTTTAAAAGCCGAGGGCTTTGTTAAAAAAGAGTGTACCAATGACGAAGAAGCCAAACAGTATGCTCAAGACATGAAGCATGATAGTACAACATACCCCGTAGTATATTTTAAAAGTGACACTACTGGTGAAAAAGCCTTTGAGGAATTCTATATCCCTGGAGAGAGAATTGACATGCAGCGTTTCAAAGCACTTGGCGTAGTGAACCAGATGACTAGACATGGAATGGATGAAGTGAAATCTTTTTTCATAAAATTAGAAAGCCTCTTCGCTAGAACGGAATTCACTAAAGCTCAAGTCGTTGATTTAATCAAGGAGTTCATCCCAAACTTTGAGCACGAAGAAAAGGATAGAAATCTTGACCAAAAGATGTAATACCCCCATATCTTCTCACTTAGACACAATAAGTCTTTAACAAGTTCTGGTGATATGTACCAAAATGTAATTAGCTATATTAAGGGGCTTTATGGGTCAGAAACTGTACCGTTAAGTGTTCCCAGGTTTATAGGCAACGAGAAAAAGTATCTTAACGAATGTATTGATACTACATTCGTTAGCTCTGTAGGTCAGTTTGTTGACCGTTTTGAAAAGGATATGGCTGCGTACACAGGTGCTCAAAAAGCGGTAGTTTGTGTAAGCGGTACTAACGCCTTGCACTTGGCCATGATGCTAGTGGGTGTAAAGCGTGAAGATGAAGTGCTTACACAAGCACTTACGTTCATTGCTACTTGCAACGCAATAAGCTACATTGGAGCTCATCCTGTGTTCCTTGATGTAGACAGAAGCACGATGGGTCTATCTCCTGATGCTGTAAAGGCATGGCTTGAAAAGAACGGAGAAATAAAAAATGGCCAGTGCTTTAACAAACAGACAGGACGCAGAGTAAAGGCATGTGTGCCTATGCACACTTTTGGACATCCTATGCGTATTGAAGAACTGGCTGCAATCTGTGCAGAATGGCATATTGAGCTCGTGGAGGATGCGGCAGAGAGCATTGGGAGCAAGTACAAAGGCATTCATACTGGCCTTTTTGGGAAAGTTGGTGCTCTAAGTTTCAATGGGAATAAGACTATCACAACTGGTGGTGGTGGCATGTTACTCTTTATGGACGAAGAACTTGGTGTATTAGCAAAACACCTGACAACCCAGGCAAAGATACCTCATCGTTGGGAATTCAAACATGACCATATTGGCTATAACTACCGTATGCCCAATATTAATGCAGCCCTTGGTTGCGCTCAGTTGGAGCATCTGGATGATTATATTGCTGACAAGCGTGCAACTGCTGCTGCTTATGCAGAGTATTTCAAAAATGTGGATGGTATAGAGTTCTTCTCTGAGCCTAAGAATTGTTTCTCCAACTATTGGTTGAATGCTGTTGTGCTTCCTGATCATAAAAAGCAATTGGAGTTTCTTCAAGAAACCAATGACAATGGGGTTATGACCCGACCCATATGGGAATTGATGAATCGCCTACCCATGTTTGAGCATTGCCAACATGATGGTTTGGAGAATAGCATCTGGTTGGCAGATAGAGTTGTGAACATACCTAGTAGTGTGAGATGCCTTTAGTACATCTTCCTTAAAAATTATGAAGAACTTGATATTAGTTGGCGGTGGTGGACACTGTAAATCAGTTTTAGAAGCTGCCGAAAGTGTCGGTTACAATATTATGGGCATATTAGATATGCCTGAAGATGTGGGTAAAGAGATTCTCTCAACCAAGATTATTGGAACTGATGACGATATACCTTCTTTCGTCAACAATGCTGAGTTTATTGTCACCGTAGGTTTTATCAAGTCACCATTAACTCGTGTCAAACTCTATAACCGAATCAAGAATGCTGGGGGAAAGTTGGCAACAATTGTTGCTTCAACTGCCCATGTCTCAAAATATGCTACAATAGGCGAAGGGACTGTTATACTCCACCAATCCGTTGTCAATGCTGGCGCAAGGGTGGGATGCAATGTTATTATTAACACAGCCAGCAACATAGAACATGATGCTGTTATTGGAGACCATTGCCACGTTTCTACAGGTGTTATGGTGAATGGTGAATGCAACATAGGCGAAAGGTGTTTTATTGGCAGCCAATCTGTTTTGAGTAATTGCATATCAATTGGTGATGATATCATTGTGGGAGCAGGTTCTTTTGTGATGAGATCAATAACTGAAAAAGGGATATATATAGGGAATCCAGCTATTTTGAAGGTTAAAACTCACATCTCGTTATAGCTATGATTAAACCCGGTATTTTCTTTACTGTCGTTTATCCTCAGGCTCTGCCCTATCTGTGTGATGTACGTAGAAGTTTATTGAATCAGACACGCAAGGATTTTGATATCGTTATTGTGAATGATGGGTGCGAAACGTTCCAAGTAGAAGAAAAACTGAACGGGCTGAATTTCATCATACTAAAAGCAGAAGGAGGCTTTTCTGCCAACCGTCTGCAAGGAATCAAATATGCTCTTAACCACGGCTACGAATACATTCTTTTTTGTGATGCGGACGATGAATTTACCCCTAATAGATACGAGCGTACAATTGTTGAGTTCAAGAATAGTTTGGCAGATATTATCGTTTGTAATTACAATATTGTTGACGAAAAGCTTAATATCATCATTGATGACTATTTTAATCAAGAGATTCCTGCAGAGCGATGGATTGATGCAGACTTTATTAAGTCCAAGAATATCTTTGGGATGTCTAACACTGCCATTAGATTAGGCTCCCTCCCCAACGGTTTACAGATACCCGAAACCCGCATTGTAGATTGGTTTTTATACACTGTGTTGCTGCAAAAAGGGCTGAAGGCCAGATATATCACTGAATCTTTGGTGAATTATCGCCAGTATAATTCTAATATGATTGGCATCAACAAGTTTAATGTTGCCAATTTCAGACAGCTCGCAGAATTGAAGAAAAATCATTATAGACTTTTGCTCGAAAACGGTTATGCCCAGTATGAGTCGTATTATCAAGATGCCCTGTCATTGCATAATCTGACTGACGAGGAAATAAAAGACATCATCAGAAGAGAATTGGAAGCACACCCTCATCCACTTTGGTGGCAGATAATATCAAGACAAAGACAGTTAAACATATAGACAATGAGAAGATATCCCTACATAGTTGCCGAAATAGGAGGCAACCATAATGGCGACGTAGAGCTTGGCAAGCTAATGATAAAAGCAGCAAAAGAAGCTGGCGCAGATGCAGTAAAATTCCAGTTATACAGGAAGGAAGACCTCTGGACGAACGACCATTTGACGGAGCTCAATGAAGGAGTTGTTACCTTGGAGAATGTATCAAACTGGGAAACCAAAGAGCTTGGCTTGAAAAATATCTTTGAGCAGGTCGAGAAGTTTGCAGTCCAAGAGCAAGAGCATATCGAGTTCTTCAACTATGCCCGAGAGTTGGGAATAGAGTATGGGACTTCAGCTTTTATCAAAAAAGACATTGATTTTTGTATTGACCAGAAAGTTGCCAACCTAAAGATTGCCTCTTGCGATGTTACCAATCTCGATTTAATCGAATACGCCATATCAAAGGATTATCCTCTTCAGATAGCATTAGGAATGGCCACTCTTGCGGAGATTGAAAACATTGTCAAATTGATTCCGGAGAAATACCGTCACAACGTGACTTTGTTGCACTGCGTATCACTTTATCCACCCAAGGATGAATATGTGAACTTAAACTTTCTGAATACCCTTCGCCAGTGCTTCGGCTTGCCTGTAGGTTATTCTGACCACACTCTTGGATTCTCCATTCCTCTTGCTGCTGTAGCCCTTGGCGCTACAGTGATTGAAAAGCACTTCACTCTAGATAAGAATATGCCCGGCTGGGACCATAAGGTTTCGGCCAATCCTGAGGAAATGAAGATTATTTGCGAGGAATCCAAGCGAATAGTAGATTCTCTTGGAAATGGAATTAAGGTTATTTCGGATGATGAGATTGCAAAACAGAAGAAGTTCCGCAGAACCATCGCAACCGTGCGCCCACTAAAGGCTGGCCAAGAGATAACATACGATGATATCGCCTTTAAGCGTCCTGGCACTGGAATTCCTGCTGACCGCTACAAAGAGATTATAGGTCGTCATGTGAATCGTAATATAGAGGCTGACAAAACATTATTCTGGGACGATTTAGTGAAATGATAGCAATTATTCCAGCAAGAGGTGGTTCCAAAGGACTGCCAGGAAAAAATGTGCGCCCACTTAATGGCAAACCGTTGATAGCCTATGCCATTGAGGCAGCATTAAAGGCCAAGCATATTGACCGCGTAATCATCTCTACTGATGATGAAAAGATTGCTCATGTAGCGGTGGCATATGGTGCCGAGTTGCCCTTTATGCGTCCCGCTGAGCTGGCTTCAGACACTGCTATGGCTGTGGATAATTATATCTACACAATCGACAGGTTAGAGAAAGAAGAAGGAAAGCCGATTGATGCATTTGTGGTGCTGCAACCGACGTCCCCACTCCGTATTGCAGAGGACATTGACGGCGCCATTGAATTGTTTAATGATAATAAAGCTGATTCGGTGATATCATATACTCAAGAGGCGCATCCTGTTACATGGCACAAGTACATCGATGCTGATGGGCGATTTATAGACATCTTTGATGCCAACATTAAGAACCGCCAAGAAAATCGCATCTCTTATTATCCCAATGGAGCTGTGTATGTATTTAGGGCTGCGATGATTCGAGAGCGAAGGTATTACACCGACAAGTCTTACGCCTATATCATGCCTCGCTCACGCTCTGTCGACATTGATTTTCTCGAGGATTTTGAGTATGCCGAGTTTCTTTTAAGAAGGAAATAGATGGAAAACTATCCTGGCCATATCATCAAGTCTGGCTCAACCGTGCTAGATGCGCTGAAGTCTCTTGACCAATTAAAGTCAAGTTTTCTGAATCTTTTTGTCGTTTCAGAAGAAGGAATGGCCATCGGTTCAGTTACTGATGGCGATATTCGCCGTGGCATCATTGCTGGTGTTACTCTTAGAGATAAAGTAGACAAAGTCATGAACCGCCAGTTTGTCTATTTCGATAATGGAGCAGTCGACCTACTGAAGCTTAAATCTTACAAATCAAGAGGAATCTCCTTAATCCCAGTCTTAGACAGTAATGGAAGAATAGAAAATATCTACAATATTGGTATTCTAAAATCAATTCTTCCTGTAGATGCCGTACTCATGGCAGGTGGCAAGGGTGAGCGGCTGCGCCCATTGACCGAAAAGACCCCCAAGCCCCTACTGCCCGTGGGTGACAAAACTATTATCGACCACAATGTGGATAGGCTGATTTCCTACGGTATACAGCATATCAACGTAACGGTGAACTACTTAAAAGAACAGATAGAGGAGCATTATCGGGAGCCACGAAATGGTGTAGTAATCCAGACGATTCGTGAGCCCAAATTTCTTGGCACTATTGGTAGCATTCGATATGTTCCCCGTTTCCACCATGACACTGTGTTGTTGATGAATAGTGACATTTTCACCAACATCGACTATGAAGATTTATACCTTCACTTTAAGCAGCACGATGCCGAGATGTCGGTGGCTGCAGTACCCTATAACGTCAGCATCCCATACGGCATTCTTGAACTCGATGGACGTAACATTCGAGGTCTATTAGAGAAACCTAAATACAACTATTATGCCAATGCAGGCATCTACATGATTAAGCGTCGCGCCCTGGATGAGATTCCAACTGATACATTCTTCAATGCCACCGACCTTGTTGAGAAACTCATCAGCGAAGGCAAGAAAGTCATTCGCTATCCGCTAAATGGGACCTGGATAGACATTGGTAATCCACAAGAATATCAAAAGGCACAAGATTTGGTAAAGCACTTATAATTTAGTCAAAATCCATTCCTGTTCATATGATAAAAAACAAGTCTGATCTTCGCTACTATTTATCAGAAGACAAGCGTGTATATGGATATCCATTCCATCGATCGAAATGGGAATTTATTACCAATTGTCTATTTCCTGACCATAATTTACAGTTCATCTGTTGCCTGCGCCATTTAGAATATCTTTTAAATGGTTGTGGTGGATTTTTTCGTAAGCTAAAGTTGTTTTGGTATCTTAGTCGCCATGCACGTCTGCGTGCCATTACAGGTATTGACGTGGCTCCCAATTGCATCGGCCCTGGTTTTCATACACCACATGGTAAGGTAGTTGTTAATGCTTCTGCAAAGATAGGTGCCAATTGTAGGATCATGTCCGATGTAACTATTGGTGCACAAGGAAGCTACGACACAAGTGGCGCACCTCAAATAGGCAATCGCGTATATATAGGTAGCGGAGCTCGTGTTATTGGTAATATCAAAATTGCCGATGACGTAGTGATTGGTGCAAATGCTGTGGTGACTAAGGATATATTAGAGTCTGGAACCACATGGGCTGGTATTCCTGCACGAAAGATAGCCAATAAAGGTTCAGCCCCATTCCTTCGATTGCCAAAGAGTGATAAGAGCAAATATTAATCTTGATTTCAGCAAGTTTTAGTCATGAGTTCTCTGAGAGACATGGCATTTTCTGGTGTGAAATGGAATACTATTGGTAACATAACAAATGTTATCACTAACTTTGCCATTGGTATTATATTAGCCCGTTTACTAACCCCTACAGATTATGGAATTGTAGGAGTATATGGCGTTTTCTTTGCAATTGCTTCAGTAGTTATCAATGGCGGTTTTTCTATGGCAATCATTCATAAGCAGAATTTGACACAAGAAGATTGTTCTACAGCCTTTTGGTATAATGTGTTTTTGGGTCTTTTGTTCTATGGCCTGTTTTATACTACATCTCCATTGTTTGCAGCCTTTTTCAACATACCAGTATTAAAAGATGTCTTAAGGGTTACGGCACTAGGATTGATAATCGGAGCCTTTACAACTGTTCAGAGAACGCTATTTGTTAAAAAAATCGACTTTAAAACAATTTCATTAATCAATTTGTCTTGCAATGTTTTGTCTGGAGTTACAGGTATTGCCCTTGCATATGCAGGATATGGCGTCTGGGCTTTGGTCTTTATGGGTTTGGTAAATGGAATTATTAGTACGATTTGTCTGTGGCACTTCTCGAAATGGCGACCTCATTTCTTGTTTTCAAAGAAATCTTTCTCAAGCATGTTTTCTTATGGTAATAAAATACTCGGCACACGCCTTTTAGAAACGACCAGACAGGAAGTGTCTTCTTTTATCATAGGAAAGTTCTTTAGCACCAGGGAATTAGGTCTATTTACTAAAGGTGTAAGTAATTCAAAAATACTAAGTACTAATATTTCTGATGTCCTTTGCGGTGTGACGTTCCCTGTTTTATCAAAAATACAGGATGATGATAAGCAACTTATATCGGTTTACCATCGAATGATACGTTTGTCGTCGATGGTTATTTTTTTTCTAATGTTGCTTTTGGCTGTCTTGGCCCATCCTATAATAGTTTTTCTATACTCTGACAAATGGGAGGGGGCTGTTATTTTCATGCAAATCATCAGCTTCTCCTTGATGTTTGAGCATATTAACGTCATCAATAATAATATTTTTAATGTAAAAGGAAGAAGTGATATTCTCTTTACTTTGGAGATTGTCAAGTGTATTATCTTCCTATCACTATTACTAATATCAACTCGATTGGGAATAATAGCATTGTGCATGGCTATGGTTGTTTATACACAGATAGCACTCATCTTGAACACATGGCAAACAAAAAAATTACTCAATTTTGGTTATTGGAGTCAAGTAAAGGATTTTTTTCCGTATATATTTTTGTCTGCAATTTCTGTTTTGCCTGCATATTTGATATCACAGTCTCAACTACCTAATATTGCAATAATAATATTGGGAGCCACATTATCTCTGATTGCATACATATTTACATTATTGTTGATAAAAGATGATGTGTTTAATCTGTATATTTGGAATCATCATTTAGTTTTAAGGCTCAGAAGAATTATTCATAGGTAGATTAGCTATAACAATATGGCAAAGAATAAAGAAAGATGTGCCTATATCTTTGACTCCATTTAGAGAATGTCCTAATAATGTTATTAAGCATTTGTACGCAAGGTTATCTAATCTTTTGGGAACCATAACATTTTAATTACAATGAATATTAAAGACAACATCTTTGCACGATGGTGCTATCAGTTTATACGTCCGAAACCAGCGTATTACCACAAGGTAAACACTGTTGGGGTGGAGCCAACTGATTCTTCTCCACGCCTGATAGTGTCGCTTACTAGTTTTCCCGCTAGAATTAAAACGGTGAGCTACACCATTGAAAGCATCTTGCTTCAAAAAAAGAAGGCTAACATGGTAGTGCTGTGGCTGGGCGATGATAAATTTCCAAGAAAAGAGAAGGACCTACCCAAACGGCTGCTGCGACTTACCCAATATGGGCTGACCATCAAATGGTGTAAAGATATCCGCTCATACACAAAGCTCGTTCCGGCGCTCGAGGCTTTTCCTAATGAAATCATAGTCACTGCCGATGATGACATTTGGTATCCGCCAGAGTGGTTGGAACTGTTATACAATTCCTATCTGAAAGAGCCCACCCTCATACATGCACACCGTGTTTTTAAAGTGACAACTAAAAATGGCAGCATCAACAAGTATATAGACTGGGATAGGCATATTTTTGCGCCACAAGAGCCTTCCTATTGCTTTCACTTAACTGGAACTGGTGGGGTGCTCTACCCTCCTCATAGTCTGTATCAAGACATTTGCGACTGCGAGAAATTCTTCTCGATGGCTCCAAGCGTTGACGATATCTGGTTTTGGGCTATGGCCATCCTGCAACATACAAGGGTAAGGGTGGTGGAGGATAATATTTTTGATTTCGAAGGAGTCTTTATTGTCAATAACCGGTCGCTATGGTCTGACAATGTCTATGACAAGAACGACGTTGCTTTGAAGAAGCTGATGGAGGCTTACCCCGAATTGAAGATGCTCCTGCAGGAAGATTTGGTAAAACTGAAAAATAAGTCATGCAAGACATTGAAGGAATGCTAAAAGGACAGCCAACGTTGTTCTGTTTGAGCGGCTCTCCGTTTCAGGCTCTGTGCATGATTGAGGCCATCCAAGTCTTTGAAATAACTGATTACCATGTACTTTTATGCCTAAGCGAAAACGAATTGCCAAGACAAGATCAACTCATAACGCTGCTGGACAAATACCATATCGCATTTGAAATAGAGAGTGTAAATTTCCGCATCACTAAAATAGAACGCCTGAAAGCATTGTTTTCAAAAAGAAACAAGTATAAGATAGCGTTCATTGGCGACTGCAACAACGAGCTATTGATTTTCAAGGCGTTTAGGTATGTTTCTGATGGAGGGACATTAGTTTATCTAGACGATGGAATTGCCAGCATACAGTTCTTTAATGGGATGTTCCAGTTGAACAAAAAACTGAGACCCTACTATGAACTGATGAGCTGGATTCGTAATATAGACTTCGACCGTTATTTCTATACTGTTTATGAAAATTTAAATGATGGCAGACATATTCCCATCATTAATCATTTTCGTTCTCTGGCACAGCAGCAGAAATCAAAATCAACTGTAAGGGGAATCTATATTATCGGCACATGTATCAAGGATTATTGCGACTTCGAGTGTGTACCTATCAAGCAGTTTACCAATACCTTGCACTCTCTCATGCATGAGCTGAGGACACAATATCCAAAGGAGCCGGTGGTATATGTACCTCATGGCAGGGAGACTATGATGGATGAGATAAAAAAGATGTGTCATGATGAAGACGTAGAAATGCGTTGCTCTGAGATTACAGTTGAAATGATGCTTCTTGAAGAAAAAAACTATCCGAAATCAGTATATGGGTTCACTTCCTCTGCACTCTACAACATCAAGAAGATTTTCTCTGAGACAGAGACATACAACATTACTTTCATAGGAAACCACCCAAAAACTAATGGTAAAGAAATAACATCGCGATATTATGCGCAATTCGGCATAAGGCGAAGGATTGTCAACTTGGATTCAGAAAATGAATGAAATCTATTGTTGAGCTTATAAAGAAGGCCGATGTGATATACAAGCCACTTTATTGGCTATATATACACTATCTGAGAATAAAACAACGCATCAAAGAATTTACGCATCGTCAGCGCAGATTCTCATATGGTAATGAGCACCCTGACAAGACCTTCTATATTATAGGTCTCCCTTATCTCACAGCTGGTCTATTCGCTATCGTTAAGTCTGTATTTTGCCATATCTGTTTTGCCTTCCAGCAAGGATATGTACCAGTTGTGGATCTGCAGAACTTCAAGAGCCAGTTATCGGATGTCAATGGTAAAAAGAAGAACGCCTGGGACATGTATTTCCTACAGCCAGGTGGATTCCGCTTGGAGGACATCAGCAGGAGTAAGAACATCATCAAGAGTTGTTCACTTCCCTTTCCCAAAGGTGTAGAGATTGGATTCGACACCACATTGGATGACGACTTCCATAAGGAGTTTGCTCCATTGTTTAAGAAATATATCTTACCTACGACCGAGGTGGCAACTTATGCACACCAGAAGAGAGAGAGCGTAATTGGTGACCGACAACATGTGCTGGGAGTGTTGTGTCGTGGCACAGATTATACCGAGAGTAAACCGAGTGGTCACCCCATCCAACCCACCGCAGAGCAAGCTGTTGCAAAAGCAAGGGAAATAATGCAGTTATTTGGCTATGAGTATGTTTTCCTTGCCACCGAGGACAGGCGTATTTACAACACCTTTTTAGATGCTTTTGGCGACAAGTTGTTGTTCAGCGGTCAAAAGCTTTATGAGGGCATGAATGGCAAAAAATTCTTATCGGAGCTCCCAATAACTAACTTCTCGGAGAAGTGGCACAACACCGTCGATTACTATTCTACCATCCATATCCTTTCGAAATGCGACGGTCTCCTAGCCGGTCTAACATGTGGTTCTATATGCGCCTACTTAATGTCGAACGGATATAGCTATACTTATTTTTGGGACTTGGGAAAGTATCAATAATGAACTGGAAGAGACAAAAACTGTCAATGGATGGGGAAACTCCATTGTCATGTGGATGTAGTAGTTTAAACTTATTTGATGACAGTGAACGCCATCAAAGTGAGGTAATCAACACCCTACGCCTTCCATTAATAGTTATGGTAGTACTATTTCATTTATACCCACCAGAAGAAACTATCTCAAGTCCATATGTATCATATAATCTAATCTCAACATTTTTCAGTGCACATGGCATTGCACGGTTAGCTGTCCCTGCCTTCTTTTTAATCTCCGGTTATTTCTTTTTCTTTCACTTAAATGAATGGAAGAAGACTGTATATGTCAGCAAATTAAGAAAACGTATAAAGACCTTATTATTGCCCTACTTGCTTTGGAATTGCATACCAATATTTGGAATCGTTACAGTGAGATTGCTTATGGGTATGAAAAGCGGTACTTCGCTGAGCTCAGTAAAAGAATTCGGCGACAGTATTGGTTGGTTGCGGGCTTTCTGGGATTGTGGCTCTGCAAATGGACATCCGTTCGATGTCCCATTATGGTATGTCAGAGACTTGATGGTTTGCTCCATTTGTTCGCCAATATTTTATTATTTGACAAGAAAACTTGGCCTGGTATATATTCTATTGATTGGTTGCTTTTTCCTAACAAACATATGGATAGATATTGCTGGTTTTGATTTAAGGGCGTGGTTTTTCTTCTCTTTAGGCTCATATTTGAGTATAAACAATGTCAATATGGTATGCCTATTTCGTAAATATGTAACTATTATCTCTCCTTTGGCCATCATGTTGCTATTAATGACTACTTATTTCAGTTCTTTTTTAGGAGGGACGAAACCTGTCTTTAATAACCTGTTCTTGTTCTTTGGAATTAGTGCTCTGATAGGTTGTTTTTCATATATGGTAAGTAATGGTATCATTCGCAATTTTCCATATCTCACGAAAAGTGTTTTTTTCATATATGCGTTCCATCTGTTTCCTCTTCCCAAAATCATATCAATTACGACGTTTTTCAAATATCTGACAGAAAAAATAATTGTTGTTGAAACACAAGTTTTCACCTATTACGTCCACTTGGCTATTTGCCCTATTACAGTACTAATTTTTTGTATCGCTACATATTCTCTAATGCATCGTTTTACTCCTAGATTCTTATCTGTTCTTACAGGGCAGAGATAAACTCTCTTCAACGAGTAATCGTATCTTCATATAATACGGCTTTTCGAGAGATTAGTAAGATCTAATTCACTGTTCAAGTTTTAAACAACCTATTAAAACTTATTGCAGCGAATTTGTATTTCTTTATTCTAAACACCAATCAGGATACATTATTATGGAAAAGGAATACCTAATTTCAGTTATTATACCTGTATATAACGGAGAGATTTATCTCCGCGAATGCGTTGATAGCGTTCTTGGACAAAGTTTTACTGACTTTGAACTTATCTTGGTCAATGACGGAAGCAAAGATACATCGGGTGACATTTGCAATGAATACGCAAAACTTGATAGCCGCATTAAAGTGATTCATCAGGCTAATGGAGGAGTAACATCTGCTCGTCATATAGGAGTTCAAAAAGCACGAGGAGAATGGATTTGCTTTGTTGACTGCGACGACACAATACCAAATGATTCATTATCAAGCCTATTTGAATGTTGTCAGCTATATGATACAGATATTGTCGTTGGCCATTACCAACAAGTACCATTTTCACCACCCTCGCAGATATCATTAAAAAAATGGCGCGAGAATTGTTGCGCAGGAGTACATCTTTCACCTACTCCATTTGCCAAACTGATTAGAAAGTCATTATTTACAGAATGGGTTTTAGACATACCACGCAACGTTTTCAATGGAGAAGATATGCTAATGAATATCCGCCTTGCTTTTAACATGACAAAAGACCCTGTAGAGGTTCATAAAAGAGTGTACAATTACCGCCGCAACTTAGCAAGTGTAACTCATACGAAACCAAGTTCTCTTGAATATGAGGAGTTGTTCGATCGAGTACGAGAACAATCAATTCCTACCGAAGAATTACCCGAATACATGAAATCCATCATTCGCTGTCGTCTCAATGGTCTCACCAGTCCCGCTCATTTTGAGCCAAAAGTGTTATGCAACAAACAACAAACATACTTGATACGCCTAAAAGAGGATATTAAGAAATATCACTATCGCATGAGTTTCCAAGAATGGATGATGCTCAACATCCGTTGGCCATGGATGTACAAGTTGTATTCATTCTTAATTCTCGTGAAAAACTCCCTTCGTTATAGACTAGGTTTAAACAACTGATTTCAACGACATGGCAACACAAAACATTTTTATATCATTTTTACTTCCTGTCTACAATGTTGAGCGTTTTCTTGAACGTTGCTTAGACACTATCTACAATCAGATTGAAGATGATTGCGAAGTAATCTTGATTGATGATGGTAGCACAGATGGGAGTGGTTCAATATGTGACCGTTATAAAAATAAATATCCATCGAATACATATGTTTACCATATTGATAATCATGGAGCAGGATTTGCCAGAAACTATGCCTTAGACAAAGCTCGAGGCTCTTACATTTGGTTTGTAGATTCCGATGACAAGATTGCATTTGATGCTATTCCCAAAATAAAGGCAGTTTTACATCACAATCCTTCGATTGATATTATCACAGCTGGATTTAAACGCTTTTCAAATGAAAGTGTAGGAAAAGTAGAAAACTGTCACCCGTCACAGATATTGTCGGGAGAAGAATATTTAAAATGTGGCTTTTTTAATCCTTATCTTTGGTGTAATCTCTATCGCAAAGGCTTTCTTAAAAAGAACAAGATCAGATTTTGCGACGACCTTGTTTCTCAAGAAGATTGGCTTTTCAATGCCTATGCATATGTTGCAGCAAAGCACATCTACTTAGCAAATTTCCAAATATATTTTTATTACCAAGGCAATCCTAATTCTACCCTCTCAAGAAGGGACAAGGATCACTTATTACGTGGAGTAGAAAACACAATGAAAGCTCAAAGCGAGCTAATTGAATTTGCCAACAAATTCAAGGGAACTGCTCTTTATCGTCCATTACTTTCCAGATTATCTTTAACCTCATCGGGCTTCTTTTATAGTCTATATCGTTTTCATTTTTCTATTGATGTTATTAAAAAAGCGATTAGAGAGTATAAAGGTATTGGATTATACCCAATTGGTTTTTGTGATAATAAGAAAGCAAACCTTTTCTCATTGTTCGCTAACTGCAAATGGCTATTTCTGGCAATCTGCGCCGTCAGAAATCATTTGTATCAAATAAATAACAGCTAATGATTCTCTATCTATCAATATTTGTCCTGGCAGTGGCGATATACCTTGCGACTAGGGATGGCAATGAAATGAACTGTAAAGTACTCGCCATTTACCTTGGTGGGCTTGGGCTGTTTGTGGCGTGCGCCGACATGCTGGGCGGCTATGACCGGTATATCTATGGCGAGGTGTTTGACCAATATAGCATTGCCGTCCGCATTGGCGGCGATTTGACTCAAACAACAGGTTTTCAATTATATTCTACAGAATGGTTTTTTTTGGCATTCAACCAGCTGATGAGTTATGTGACCATCAACCGTTACTTTTTTATCTTCACACTTACTATTATCATCTATACCCTATTGTTTTTCTCCATCAAACAGTATTGTGATGATTACCCGTTTGCGGTTATCATATTTTTAGGGCTATGGTTCTTCTTCACTTTCACCTACTTGCGTCAGGTGACTGCAGCCACCATTGGTTGGCTTGCCATCCGGTATGCCATTGACCGCAAACCCATTCCGTTCTTCGCCATCGTATTGCTTGCCTACGGATTTCACAATTCTGCCATTGTATTAGCACCCTTGTACTTTGTGCCCCATAAGAAATACTCACAAACTATGGTATTACTTGGTTTAGCGGTGTGCCTAGTCATCGGAATGAGCAATATATTAAGTATTCTCGTCAGTGAAGCTGATGCATTCACTGATGCTGCTCGTATTGAACAAAACGCCAACGCCATTACAGAAGGGTCATTCCGTATTGCATACTTTTTGGAGGCGACATTCTTTATGACAATTATATTGTGGCAATATGATTTGTTTGATGAAGTTGATTCCCGACAACTCACATTGTTGAACATGGCGATTATCTTCTGCGCTCTTCTATTGCTATTTGTCCGCTCAGAAAATGGCGGCCGTATGGGATGGCATTATATGATTGGCATATTGGCCACCGTGTCTTTTATTGCTAAGAACTCAGAGTTTACCATTATCCGCTCCGGCATCATTCTTATATGTCTGCTTTTATATATGCGTATTTTCTTCGCATGGCAAGAAACAAATACACTCTATCCTTACAAAACATTCTTCACTAATGGCCATCGCTCGCCAGACTTCATCCACGAGTGGTATGAGTATGATGCCCATTATGATCAGGATAAGTTTTATAAATTATAGCTGCTAATTGCTGCGAGCTATTGGCTATTATGCTAATTACTTAAAACATGATTACGGTTTTCACTCCAACATATAACAGAGCCTTCCTACTTACGCGGCTGTATGAGAGTCTTTGCAAGCAAACATACAAAGACCTTGAATGGTTAATTGTTGACGACGGAAGCACAGATAATACCAAAGCGGTTGTTGATGGTTTTATAGCTGAAGATAAAATCAATATCCGCTACTTCCGGCAGGAGAATGGTGGCAAGCATCGGGCGATTAACAGCGGGGTACAGGAAGCACGAGGGGAACTGTTTTTTATCGTAGATAGTGATGACTGGTTGCCAGAGGACGCGCTTGCCATCGTTCATGAGCAATGGCAGATTGTTAAAGATAACCCGGAGGTTGGAGGAGTTTGTGGTCTAGATATGGCACCAAACGGTAATGTGATTGGATCTGGGCTTCCATGCAACCATCTAGAGTGCAGCAGTATGGATATCCGGCTGAAGCATCATGTAAAGGGCGACCTGAAGGAGGTGTTCCGCACGAGTGTGCTACTGGAACTGCCATTTCCAGAGTATGAGGGCGAAAAGTTTTGCCCAGAGGCACTGGTTTGGAATAGGATAGCGACAAAGTATAAGCTGAGATACTTTGACAAGATCACATATATAGCAGATTATCAGCCGGGCGGGCTGACGGCGAATATTGTGCGGGTGCGGATGCAGAGCCCGATAGCGTCGACGACGTGCTATCAGGAGTTGCTCACGCACGACATTCCGCTGAAGCAAAAGGTAAAAGCTGCCATCAACTATTGGCGCTTCGCGGCGTGCTTGCCAGCAGGCAGCACACCACCACGACTCCCTTGGTATTGGCGCATCTGCCAGCCTATAGGCCTACTCATGCACCGCCGCGACCTTAAGCTATTAGCACAGTGATACTATAGAGAATCAGTGTGAGACTACAGGAACATGAAAATTCTGCACATTATTACATCGTTGGCGACAGGAGGGGCAGAACACTTGATGGTGGATCTGTTGCCACGATTGCGGGAGCTGGGCAACGAGGCAGAGCTGCTGGTGTTTGACGGGCGGCGGACACCGTTCTATGAACAGCTGGAGAAGACGGGTATCACCATCAACAGCTTGGGGATGGGTGGCAATGTGTACCACCCACGCAACTTGTTGCGGCTGACGCAGTTCCTGCACCAACACCGCTACGACATCGTCCACACCCATAACACGGCGTGTCAACTGTACGCCCCAATGGCCCGCATCTTGTCGCGTAGCACATTCAGGCTGTTCACCACTGAACATAACACCACCAATCGCCGACGTGGCAAATGGTGGCTGAAACCTATCGACCACTGGATGTATGGCCGCTATGAGCGCATCGTCTGCATTAGTGACCAAGCTCAGTCAAACTTAGTGAAGTACATCGGCAACAAGCCTAGCATTACTACAATCTTTAATGGAGTGGACACCCAGCGGTTTGTTAGACCCGTCAAGGACATCGCGAACCTGTCGGAATTTGTCATCACAATGATTGCAGCATTCCGCCCACAGAAAGACCAAGAAACGCTAATCCATGCCTTGGAACTATTGCCCTCGAATTACATGGTGCAATTTGTGGGCAGTGGCACACGCCTCACAGAGGTGCAAGAGATGGCAAAGAGGTCTGCTGTAGCCGACCGAATCACATTCTTGGGCAATCGCACGGATATCCCTGAGTTAATGGAAATAAGCGATGTGATGGTTTTGTCATCGCACTGGGAAGGTTTGTCCTTGTCAAGCATCGAGGGCATGGCTAGTGGCCGTCCATTCGTCGCCAGCGATGTCGATGGCCTTCGCGAAGTGGTGCAGGGGGCCGGCGTGCTGTTCCCTGAGGGCGACGCGCCAACGTTAGCACGGGCTATCCAAGAGTTGTGTGAGAATCCTGAGCTGTACCGCAATGTAGCTGATCGTTGCCAACAACGCGCCAAACAGTTTGACATCAGTTTGATGGCAAATCGGTATTCCGAACTCTATTTTTCAGAACCTATCGGACCAGTCCATTGAGCATTTGCTGTATAGAACAAGACCTTTGATATTCCCATTTGCAGAGGCAAGTGTAAGACTGCTATTTGCTCATTGAAGCGTTTTTTGTCAAAAACTTTGCTGAAACCATCGCTCATAAAGAAATTTTTAGTAATTTTGTGGTGAAAAAACAAAACTATGTTTTTCGATTGATTATTTTTGCACTAGACAATCACAAGTATTGCAGCTAATTCTCTATCTTTCAGCAAATAAACTTCTTCAAACTCAAGTTTGTTAGCAAATAGCAATTGGCTTATGGCAATTAGTAGGCTATCTGTCAAAGGTCAGGTCTTTAAGGATTAATGTATAAACGATATTTCAAAAGAATACTGGACTTTAACATTGCCTTAGTGGCGTTAGTATGTTTATCACCGTTGCTGTTGATGGTGACAGTGTGGTTGATATTTGCTAACAAAGGGGCTGGGGCTTTTTTCTTACAGGAGCGGCCAGGCAAGAAAGCAAAGATTTTCAAAATTGTGAAGTTCAAGACGATGACAGACGAGCGTGATGGGGACGGGAAACTGCTACCTGACGCACAACGTTTGACACGGGTTGGCAAATTTGTTAGATCTACGAGCATTGATGAACTACCGCAGCTATTGAATGTGCTGAAGGGCGACATGGCACTTATCGGACCACGGCCATTGCTGGTACAGTACTTACCGCTCTACACCCCAGAGCAGTCAAGGCGACATGAGGTTAGGCCTGGTATCACAGGCTGGGCGCAATGTCATGGCAGGAATGCCATTAGTTGGACCGAGAAGTTCAAACTGGATGTGTGGTATGTTGACCATTTGTCGTTCAAGACTGATGTTCAAATAATAGTTGATACAATTAAGTCAGTTCTTCATCGTGAGGGCATTAGCCACGAAGGACAGGTAACGATGGAAGAGTTTAACGGAAGTAATTGATTATGTTTTTATATGGAGCTAGTGGGCATGCACGGGTGGTTATTGACATCTTGCATGCAATGGGCATTAAAGTGAATGCTATTATTGATGATAATCCAAAACTCAGCGAACTTGATGGCGTTGAGGTGCGACAATATTATAATAATGAGTCTCCGATGATACTTACCATTGGCAAGAATCATGTGCGTCGTCGCCTAAGTGAGAAATTGAATTGTGAATGGGGCACGGCAGTACATCCAACGGCAATCATCTCACCCACTGCAACAATCGGCGAGGGATCAGTGGTGATGCATGGTGCTATTATCCAACCGCACACCAAGGTGGGAAAGCACTGTATCATCAATACGGGAGCCTCAGTGGATCACGAGTGTCTGATTGGCGACTTTGTCCATATTTCGCCTAACGCTACGGTTTGCGGAAATGTCGAAGTGGGTGACGGCACCTGGATTGGCGCAGGGGCAACCATCATACAGTGCGTGAAGATTGGCAAGAACTGCGTCATCGGCGCTGGCAGTGTCGTGCTGCACGATGTTCCTGACGGGACGAAAGTGGTAGGCAATCCTGCGAGGAAGATATAGACCCACAGCTTGAAGACTGTTGCTTTCAGGTTGTCTTCTCAACAATAAAAACAGGCATTTCAAAAGGTGTTCAGTGATAAATACTGCACACCTTTTTTGTTCAATAATTGGCAAGTTACAGAAGAAAGCAGTAACTTTGCAAAAAATCGTTGAAAGAATGACAAAACTGATAAGAGTTACGACGGTTCCGATGACGTTGAGGTTGTTATGCCCAGGGGTGATGCGGGATCTGGCGCAGGAGGGGTATAATGTAATCGCTATTTCGTCGCCTAATACAGAGGAGCAGCCGAATGGAGAGGTGAGTGAGTTGGAAGCATATGGGGAACAGGAGGGGATACGGACTATTGAGGTGCCGATGGAGAGGCAGATATCGCCGGTGAGGGACTTGAAGTCGCTGTGGCGGATGTGGCGGGTGCTGCGCCGCGAGAAACCTGACATGGTGCACTCGATGACACCTAAGGCTGGATTGATCACGATGGTGGCGGCATGGCTGGCACGAGTGCCAGTACGCATCCACACGTTCACGGGACTGGTGTTCCCGACGGCGACGGGATTGAAACGTCGCATCCTGATGACGACAGACTGGCTGACGTGCGCTTGCGCAACACATGTTATCCCTGAGGGCGAGGGAGTAAAGGCTGACTTGCTGAACAATGGCATCACCCGCAAGCCCATCAAGGTGCTGGGTTACGGAAACATTAAAGGTATAGACCTTGATTACTATAACCGTGAGGCAGTTGTAGATAATGCACAATGCACAATGCACAATGCACAATTACAAGATGGCACCTGTCCCCCTAGCCCCCTAAAGGGGGAATGCGAGGCCTTCACCTTCGTTTTTGTGGGGAGGATTGTGCGAGACAAGGGGATTAATGAGTTGGTGGGGGCGTTCAAGCGACTGCACGATGAGTTTCCTGAGGTGCGGCTGGTGCTAGTGGGGCCATTTGAGGATACACTGGACCCAGTATCACCTGAGACGAAGACGGAGATTGACTGCAACCCGGGAATTGAAGCGGTGGGCAGTCAACACGATGTGCGTCCATTCTACGCAGCGGCAGACGCGCTGGTGTTCCCGAGTTACCGCGAGGGATTCCCGAATGTGGTGATTGAGGCAGGAGCGATGGAACTACCCAGCATTGTGACGGACATCAATGGTTCGCGGGAGATTATCATTGAGGGACGCAATGGGACGATTGTACCT
>JAEEGL014752090.1_pt1 | contig 23785 bp, 15 predicted proteins | sample 9134231 | NCBI WGS metagenome assembly JAEEGL01 (sample SAMN16246548, study PRJNA631951) | gut metagenome | biome: gut microbiome; feature: rumen; material: fiber-attached | host: Bos | place: Iran: Karaj | collected 2018-10 | reverse complement strand
CCTTTGGCGTGTAATCTGCATGAGTCCGAACTTGCTCAGTGGCAGAATATTGTGCTTGGTTCTGTCGGAGGCCATAGCCTCTTTCATTTTGTCGTGGAGGGCTTTTTTGTTTTGGTTGAGATGCATATCGATGAAATCAACCACAATAATGCCTCCAATATCGCGGAGCCGCAACTGCCGCGCTATCTCATCGGCTGCTGCAAGGTTAACTTCGAGGGCGTTGGTTTCTTGATCGGCGTTGTTGGCGCGGTTGCCACTGTTAACGTCTATAACAAATAGAGCCTCGGTGTGCTCCATTATCAGGTACGCCCCGTTTTTAAAAGTTACTGTTCTGCCAAACAGCAGTTTAATCTGCTTTTCGATATTAAAATAACGGTCAAAAAGCGATATTTTGTCGGTGTCGAGTTTTACAATTTTTTCTTGTTCCGGAGCTATGCTCCCAACAAAGTTTTTAGCCTCATGATAGATAGCCGGGTCGTTGGTAATTACGCTGTTAAACGAATTGCTAAGCGAGTCGCGCAGAATGGCGCTTGTGGCATCCATTTCACCGGCAATCAGTTTGGGCGGCATTACATTCGAACCCAAAACCGATACTGCCGTTTCCCATTTTTCAACGAGCGTTTTTATTTCAGCATCGAGCACCGCCACACGACGGTTTTTTGCTTCGGTGCGTACAATGATTCCAAAATTTTTTGGTTTAATGGCAAGAATTAATTGTCTTAAACGTTCGCGTTCTTCTTTTCCCTTAATTTTCTGAGATATAGAGACTTTATCGGAGAACGGAAGCAAAACGAGGTTTCGTCCTGCCATAGAAATTTCAGAAGTGAGCCTTGGTCCCTTGGTAGAAATGGGCTCTTTGCTTATTTGTACAAGCACGCGTTGTCCCGACGCTATTTGTTCGGTTATTTTGCCCTTTTTGTTAATCTCGGGCTGGAGATTGATGTACTGGAGAGGACGGCAATTTTTCGGATTGTCCATTGCAGTTTGCACATACTTATGTAAAGTAGAGAACTGCGGACCGAGGTCTTGATAGTGTAGGAAAGCGTCTTTTTCGTATCCCACGTCTACAAAGGCGGCGTTTAATCCCGGCATAATCTTTTTCACTTTGCCAAGATATATGTCGCCAACCGAAAAATGCTTATTTCTCTTCTCCTTGTGTATTTCCACTAACTGCCTGTCTTCCAACAAGGCAATTACAATTTCCGACTCAGTAGCATTAATGACTAAATCGTTGTTCACTTTCAGAAAGTTTACCGCGTGTATTACGCAACGCGGGGAGTTAGTAAATATAAAAAATCAAAAAGCGGCGTAAAAGCCTCTTTTTGATTTTTTAGTTGCCACCGACACACTATTTTTTCTTGTGTCTGTCTTTGCGCAAACGTTTTTTACGTTTGTGGGTTGCCATTTTATGACGTTTTCTTTTCTTTCCGCTTGGCATAGTTGTGTTGTATTAAAATGTTAAAGAAATAAATAAACTATTTGAAACACAATTATTTGCCGCCTTTAACTTCGCTTACGAAGAGTTTAGAAGGTTTGAATGCGGGAATGTTGTGCTCGGGAATTACGATAGTGGTGTTCTTCGAGATGTTACGGGCAGTTTTCTGAGCTCTTGTTTTGATAACGAAGCTGCCGAATCCGCGGAGATATACGTTTTTGTTCTCCACTAACGATGCTTTGATAGTATCCATGAAAGCTTCTACTGCTTTCTGTACAGTTACTTTTTCAATTCCTGTGCTTTTGGAAATGTCGTTTACGATGTCTGCTTTTGTCATTGCTTAAAAATATTTAATTTTCAATATATTACATTAGTTTTTGTGGGTGCAAATATAGGGCATTTATTATTAAAACCAAAGTTTAAGGAGCATTTTTTTCAAGTTTTTTTACTTTTTTTTTTCGCTTAATGTTTGGTTGTCAGAACAATATTGCCGTTTTTGCTTTATAATCACTTAAAATACAAACAGTTACAACCGTACCATTATCTCATATCGTTTACTTCTACGCCGGGATATTTAGAGGCGTCGAATTTGAAAAGGCTGTCGGGCATTGGTGTGTTGGGCTTGTATTCGGTGATTTCGATGATCTGCTCGGTGCCGTTTTTAAACATAATGGTAATGCTTGCTATCTGAGTGGTGGCTTTGTCGATAATCAAACGGATAGTGTGATACTCAACAGATGCCGGTTTCTCAGGATAGAGGTCGATGGTGTAGCAAGTTTTCTTTACAGATGTGGTCTTGCCGTCGGCTTTTACTTTTATGTTCATCGAAGCTTCGCCTTTCAAACGGTATTTAAAACCGCTTTTGTAAAGTTCGAATATCTTAGTGGGGTTGCTTACTATCGACTCGGCATCTTCTACCACTTCGTTGATAGTAACTTCGTTAATGTCTTTAGAATACTGCCAAAGGGCTGTTCCGTCGGTAAAAATTTCTGTACCAGACATTATGAGTTTGTATTTTTCGCCTTTGATAAACATAAAACCGCTCTTGGTGTCTTTGGTTTTCTCCACTTTGTTTTCCATAGCCCAGTCAAACGAGGCACGGAGTGTTTCGTAGCTTTTGGTGGTAGACAACACTTTGTCGAGTACTTTTTTGGCTGCGGGGTCGTGAGTTTCGTCCTGAGCGTAAAGTGCGGTAGATGTTGCAGTTATGAGCATTGCTGCTGCTAAAAATTTGGTAATTTTCATCGTCATTAAGTTTATTAGTTGATAAATATCGTGTCTGTTTTTCAGTGGAATAAACGCAGTTGCGGTGTTTTTGTTTTCGACGTTGTGCAATTTTAATAATTTTTAAACACAGCGGTCTATTGATTTTCTTCGTAAAGACGGTTGAGAAATTGCATTAAGTCGTATTCGCTGGTGTAATTTACGCTACGAGCCTTGCTTCCTTCGTTTGGTCCTACAATGCCTGCAGCCTCTAATTGGTCCATAATACGTCCTGCACGGTTGTAGCCAATTTCCATCTTGCGTTGCAACAATGATGTGCTACCTTGCTGACTTATAACTATCAGTCGTGCAGCCTCTTCAAACAACGGGTCGCGTTTGGTAAGGTCAACTGCCTCGCCGCCTTCAGACGGTTCAATGTCGGGTTCGGGTAGTTCAAATGTGTGGGGATATCCCTGTTGGTCGCCAATAAATTTGGTGATGCGCTCAAGTTCGGGAGTATCAATAAAGGCACACTGCAAACGAGTAAGGTCGCTACCGTTTGAGATAAGCATATCGCCTCGTCCGATAAGGTGGTTGGCACCCGAGCAGTCGAGAATTGTACGCGAGTCCATCATTGACGACACCTTAAACGCTATACGTGTGGGGAAGTTGGCCTTGATAAGACCGGTGATGATGTTGGTGGTGGGTCGCTGGGTGGCCACAATCATATGAATACCGATAGCACGTGCAAGCTGAGCTATACGGGCAATAGGTTTTTCGATTTCTTTGCCGGCGGTCATAATAAGGTCGGCAAACTCGTCGATAATCAACACTATGTAAGGCAGATACTTATGACCTTTTTCGGGGTTGAGATGACGAGCAACAAATTTTTGGTTGTACTCTTTGATATTGCGCACGCCTGCCTCTTTGAGAAGGTCGTAGCGATTGGTCATCTCCACGGTGAGCGAGTTGAGGGTTTCTTTTACCTTGTCCACGTCGGTGATGATGGCATCCTCGCTGTCGGGAAGTTTTGCAAGAAAATGTTTCTCTATATTATTATAAAGTGTAAGCTCCACTTTTTTGGGGTCAACCAAAACAAATTTTACTTGAGCAGGATGCTTGCGGTAGAGTATCGAGGTAACGATTGTGTTTAAGCCGACAGACTTACCTTGACCGGTAGCACCTGCAACAAGCAAGTGAGGACATTTGGTAAGGTCCATCACATACGACTGGTTGCTGATGTCTTTGCCAAGTGCAATTGGCAGTTCGTATTTGCTCTCCTGAAATTTGGTAGACACAATGAGCGAACGCATTGAAACTATTTCAGGATTCTTGTTGGGCACTTCGATACCCACAGTGCCACGTCCGGGCATAGGAGCAATAATACGTATACCTAAAGCTTTGAGGCTCAATTGAATATCGTCTTCAAGATTTTTGATTTTTGAGATACGCACGCCGGCTGCGGGCACAATTTCGTAAAGTGTAACTGTAGGTCCGATGGTGGCTTTAATCTTGTCGATCTTGATTTTGAAGTTTTTGAGAGCCTCCACAATCTTGATTTTGTTTTCCAAAAGTTCTGAATTGTCAACAGCGTTGCCCTCCGACTTGTAATCTTCAAGAAGGTCGATCGACGGAAGTTTGTAGTTTTGCAAATCCATAGTGGGGTCGTAAGGAGGCAACTGGTTAACATCGTCAACAGTGATGTCGTGATTGGTTTCCACTTCGAGCATAGTGCCGTCGGGAGCCACATTGGCAGCAGCTACGTCCACTTCGTCAGATTCGTCCGAACGGTCGATTTCCATCTCGGTTTCTTCCTCGTGCTTGGTGGTGTCGTCCACTTCAAAGCCTATATTGTCGGTAGATTGAATTTTTTGGCCGTTGTCGTCGAGTATAAAATGTTCGTTTTCAGTAGTTTCCTTAACTTTTTCGTCGAATTCAAGTTTCTGCTCCTGACCTTTATAATCCTTATTTTTAAAAAGTTTCTCCTTGATAAAACTAAACGGCGAAACGCTCTGCGGCTGCTCCGGCATACGGTTGACAGGTGAATTGAGTTGGTTTTCTTCCTCGTCTTCGTCGATATAGTCGTAATCGGTGTCGCGCTGTGGAGGCACATACTGACCTGCGTTTTTGGCGCGAACTTGATCTATAATGTCTTGTTGTGATGTGCTGGTATACTGACGTGCTGTTTGTACGGCGTGTTTGAAGTTGCGACGTTTTGAAAAATCATCAAAGAAAATCTTAATCCACTCCATAGCACTGTCTTTGGCAAAAACAAAGAGTATCACCGCGGTGATAATCAAAAGTAGTATCGTGCCTACCTTGCCAAACACAGATTCTAACCAATAGGCAGACTCGTAGCCCACCAAACCTCCGTAATAGAACGAAAAATCGCCAAAAAAGAATCCCAAAGTAATTGACAGCCAAAACATTATCAGCAACGCCCATTTGGCAGTGGTACGCAGCGGAACAGGTTCGATGTCAACAATTTTGCAGCCCACAAGCAGTGTCAAGGGCACAAAAACAAACGAGGGAAGTCCGAATAGATTGTGAATAAAGATATGCGCAATCAAAGCTCCAAGCTTGTGCGACCAGTTGGCAACCTCAATTTCTGAGTCAAACAAAAATTTCAACCAACCTATTTCAAACTTACTTTGATCTTCTTTCCAAGTGCCGAGATACGATAAAAAGCCTATCAGCTCCACTACCGCCAACAGCACAAAAAGCAGAAACCAAATAAGTTTGGCACGGTCGCTTGTGAGTGTATCTTTTACAATTTCAAAAGGTGATTGATATGCAGAGTTTTTCCTTCTTGACATTTTTTGCTATTGTTTAGTACGCTTAAATTTCCTTTGCATCGCAAAAGTAAAAATTAATCGACAATTAGTAAGCATTTTATTAAAAATATTGCAATTTTTTTAATTTTTTAGAGCATAGCCTGCAATTCGAACATCCGATCGCGGAATTTTGCGGCGTTAACAAAGTCGAGTTTCTTGGCGGCTCGCTCCATTTCCGACTTAACAGATTGAATTTCGCGTTCGATTTCTTTTTTCGACATAAACTGTTTTGTAGGTTCGGCAGCGGCGGCATGAGTGGTGATAATCTGCGTTTCGGAGCTTTCGCGCGTGGGGAAACGCAAAGTGTCGCCTTTCTTGATCTGAGTTGGCGTAATATTGTGGTCGGAGTTGTACTGCATCTGAATGGTGCGGTGACGGTTGGTTTCGTCGATGGTGGCACGCATAGAGTCGGTGATGATGTCGGCATACATTATCACCTTGCCGTTTACGTTTCGGGCGGCACGTCCTGCTGTTTGTGTTAGCGAGCGGGCAGAACGCAAAAAGCCTTCTTTGTCGGCATCTAAAATAGCCACAAGCGAAACTTCGGGCAAGTCGAGGCCCTCGCGCAAGAGGTTTACGCCTACAAGCACATCAAACATTCCTTTGCGAAGTCCGTCCATAATCTCGATTCGTTCCAATGTGTCTACTTCGCTATGAATATAGGCAGCACGAACGCCCATTTTGGTTAAATATTTGGTGAGTTCCTCGGCTGTACGCTTGGTAAGAGTGGTTACCAACACACGTTCATCGCGTTTTACTACTTGCTGAATTTCGTTGATAAGGTCATCTATCTGATTATCAGACTTACGCACGTCGATAGGCGGATCCAACAATCCTGTGGGACGAATCATCTGTTCCACAATTACGCCTCCACATTTTTCTAATTCGTATTCGGCAGGTGTTGCACTTAAATATATGGTTTGATGTGTAAGTTGTTCAAACTCAGAAAATTTCAACGGACGATTGTCTAACGCGGCGGGCAAACGAAATCCGTATTCCACAAGATTGACCTTGCGCGAACGGTCGCCGCCAAACATAGCGTGTATCTGTCCGAGAGTAACGTGACTCTCATCTATTACAGTAATAAAATCGTCGGGGAAATAGTCTAAAAGGCAGAACGGACGAGTGCCGGGTTTGCGACCGTCAAAATATCTGGAATAGTTTTCGATGCCAGAGCAATGTCCAAGTTCTTGCATCATTTCAAGGTCGTTGTTTACACGATCTTCCAAACGTTTGGCTTCTAATGATTTGCCGGTGTCTTGAAGTTGCTGTATCTGCAATCCGAGGTCGATACGGATGTTTTTCATTGCCTCAAAAAGACGTTCTTTCGAGGTCATAAAAATATTAGCGGGATAGATTATAGCCGAGTCGATTTTTTCAATAGTTTGTCCGGTAGTGGGGTCAAAAGTGAATATTTCATCAATTTCATCGTCCCAAAAAATAAAACGGAAAGCAAAATCGTCGTAAGCCACATACACGTCAACAGTGTCGCCGTTGACACGGAAAGTACCGTTTTTAAACTCCACTTGGTTTCGTGAATATAAGCTGTCGGCAAGACGACGCAAAAAATCGTTGCGCTCTATATGGTCGCCGGCTTTAATATGCAAAATGTTGGAATGAAAGTCCTCAGGATTGCCAATACCATAAAGGCACGACACCGAACTAACAATTATGATGTCTCTACGTCCTGAAAGCAAAGCTGTGGTGGCACTCAAACGTAGTTTTTCGATGTCATCGTTGATTGAGAGGTCTTTTTCGATATAGGTGTTGGTGGTGGGAATAAACGCCTCGGGCTGATAATAGTCGTAGTACGACACGAAATATTCCACCGCATTTTCAGGGAAAAAAGTCTTAAACTCGCCATACAACTGTGCGGCAAGTGTCTTATTATGACTAAGCACAAGCACCGGACGGTTGAGATTAGCTATCACGTTGGCTACAGTAAAAGTTTTGCCCGAACCAGTAACACCTTTTAATATTTGATACTGGTCGTTGCGTTCAACACCTTCGGTCAGTTGTCTGATAGCCTCCGGCTGGTCGCCTGTGGGCTTGAATTGCGAAACAAGTTTGAAATTCATCTCTCAACAAATAATTTTGGCAAAAATACAAAAAATTTCGACAACACAAAACAACCGCCTTACGTATTAACCGTTACATATTAAATATACTTTAAATATGAAGTTAATATGCCCTACGCATTGAAATTTGCAGTATCTTTATATCCTAAAATTTAAACTATATGGAGCAAACAGATAATATCGAGACACCCGTACAGCAACCAAACAAGTTTTCGTTTGCCACTCTGTCTACCATTAGAAAACTGATGGACGACCTTCATCTTGATCCAATACTCGGACTTGTGGCTCCCGGACTCGGCGACTGGGTTACTACAATATTAACTGTACCTTATATAGTTACATCTGTTTTCAAGCTCAAATCGCTCTCGCTTACACTCGCGATTATATATAATGTGTTGATGGACTGCCTTTGGGGAACAGTGCCTGTAGCGGGCGACTTTTTTGATTTTCTACACCGCGGATTCAAGAAAAACTGCAAACTTGTGGAAGGATTTGCAGCACAAGACCCAAAAGTGATGGGCGAAGTAAAACGCAAATCGGTGTATTTCGGCATTATGATAGTTATTTTGATAGCGTTGATATGCATCTCGGTATACTATGTAAAGATGCTTTGGGGATATATTATTGATTTCTTTACCAAATAGCAGAATGAAGAGAATAAATAATTGCATCATATATACACTCGCAACATTGTTTTTGGCAATCAACCTTTCATTTGCCCAAAACGTGCACGACAGTCTGCTAAATTTGATACCCCAACAAACCGACAATCGTTCTAAGGCTTTGATTTATTGCGACATTGCCAAATATGCCGAGAGATTAGATACTATAACCAAATATTCCGACCTTGCAATAGAATACGCCGAAGGTGATGCTGAAATAATTGCCCGTGCTATGGCTTATCACGCATTTGTGGCCGGCAACCAATGCGACTTTGAAAAAGCTTTGAGCCTATACAACGAAGCCTACGAACTATGCAAAGATCAAAAAAAATCACTTTTGCCGAGCAAAATGTTAATCAACGCCGGCGCTGCGCTTGAAGAAATGAACGACCTTCAAGGCGCTCTCCAAAAATACAATCAAGCTCTCGACCTATCTATCTCACTAGGTGATACTCTGGTGATATTGTCTACATACAAACAACTATGCCAGATATGCGCCAAGGCAAAACTTTTTGGAATGGCTGTGCAATACAGCAATGCCGCACTTGAACTATGTCGCACCATCAAACGACCCGAACAATTGGTTATTGTATACGCCTCAAAAGCAATGATGTACGACCGTATGGCAGAAACCAAACAAGCAAAAGAGCGCGACAGCATCAGCACTTTGGCAATTGCATATTGCGACTCGGCTCAAAATGTGATTGAACGCACACGATGCGATAGTTACGAGTGCCAATTGTCGCTAAACCATACCTACTGCGTAAAAGCCGAAATATATATTCATCAAGCCAATGTTCGCAGCCAAAACGTTGACAGTGCTAAAAAATATCTTGATCTTTTCAACCATTGGAATCACAGAATTGGCGACTCGGTTTATATTCCAATGACCACCTTGTATGCGGCTCAAATCAACTATTATAAAGGAGATTTTAAAAAGGCGCAAACCACCGCCGAAAAAATCAACAAAGACAAACTGATGAACCGCACTCAGAGAATATCATACTGCAAACTTTTAATCGATATTTATTCAAAACTAAAAAAATACGACAAGGTACAGCAATGGACCGACAGCCTTACAATGCTTGCCTACGACTCGCGACACGCCATCGAACTCGGTCACATAGCCGAAGCACACATACAACGAAGTTTTGACGAAATACGCAAAAAAACCGATGCCGAAAAAGAAGAACAACAAGCTATTTACGAATCTGATATCACCGACAAAAAACATAAACTGCAAGGTGTGATTACCGCTCTGTGTATCTGTTTTGTGCTGGTGATAATAGCCTTGATATACAGCAAGCGCAAAAAAACAATGAACCATCTGCTCGAAGTTAAAAATCAGACTCTTATGCAAAAGCAAGAGGAGATTATTCAGCAGCAATCGGTTATTACCGCCCAAAAAGAGAAGGTGGAACAATACAACTCGCTGATACTTCAAAGTATACGATATGCTCAACACATTCAGCGAATGGCACTCCCCGACAACGATGATGTGATGGCACTTTTCCCTGATAGTTTCTTGTGTTTTATGCCCAAGGATATTGTAAGCGGCGACTTTTACTACGTAACACGATGTGGTGATTTTAATGTGATGGTAATAGCCGACTGCACAGGCCACGGTGTGCCGGGCGGTTTCTTATCGATGTTTGGCATTTCGGCAATTTCAGAAATTTTGGCACGACAAAACAATGATGTAATGCCCGGACGTGTGCTCGATAGTATGAGAGAGTTTATAAAAGACGCATTTACCGACGACAGCGACACCGATGAAACCGGCGACGAATCATTCTCCACCGCCGACGGAATGGATATGTCGATATGCGCTATCAACTTTGCCACCTGCGAAATACGATTTGCAGGCGCATATCACAGCGCATTTGTTTGGAGTCAAGGCAATATTAGACGTCTCAAAGGCGACCGAATGCCTATTGGACGACATATCAAAGAAGACGGACCTTTTACCACAATTACCGACACACTCAACCCCGGCGATATGCTTTACATGATGACCGACGGCATTCAAGGTCAAATGGGCGGACTGTCGGGCACTAAATTTATGACCAAACGTCTGTTGCAATTCTTTACCGAAAATGCAACGCTGCCGTGCACTCAACAAAAAGAAAATTTTGAAAACACCATCCGCGAATGGATGCACAACACAATTCAAGTGGATGATATGACTTTGACGGGCATAAGAATGTTGTCACGAATACATTATTCGTAACAAATTAACCATCTCAAACAAATTCAGCAATTAAATTCTCACACCTGCTACAGTAAGGTCATCAACCTGCTCGTAACCCTCTACCCAGTTGTTAACAATGTCGGCAACTGTGGCTTGCTGCTGTTCGATCGACTGTGTGCCAAGCTGCTCAAACATCGACACGAGACGCTTGGTTGAGAACTTGGTGTTTTCAGGACCGCCAAACTGGTTTTGAAGACTATCGGTAGTGAGATAGAGCATATCGCCCTTGTGCACAGGAATATATGTTTCTGTAAACGGACTTTCGCCTTTAAACGACCAACCAATAGGCATACGATCGCCGTTGTAGGTGGTAAGTTGTCCGTCGGAATATACGTAAACATTCTGATTGGCACCGGCAAAGCGAACTCCGCCGCCCTTGATGTCGAATGCACAAACAGTTAGGTTCATACCATCGTTGATAGTGGCTATGCTGTCGTCGGTGCTGCGGAGCGATGATTTTACAAATTCGCGCATCTCGTCGAGAATGGCAGCAAGGTCGATATTATCGTCGTAAAAATGGCGCTGCAGCGACTCCTTAAACGCCGAAAGTCCCAACATTGTAAGAAATCCGCCGGGAACTCCGTGTCCCGAACAATCGGCAAGTGCAAATATCTTATAATGTTCAATTTCAACAGCTTTGTAAAAATCACCTGTAACTATGCTGTGAGGCTTTGAAAAGATGAAAAACTCGTTGAAAATGCCGCTAATTTCCTTGTTTTGCGAAAAAGCAGCCTTTTGTATCCTTTTGGCGTAACGAATGCCCGAAGTATTTTCGTGCTGAGCCTTCTGAAAATGAGCCGTTTGGATATTGATGGTGTTTTCCTGTTGGGCAATGGTAGTTTTCCACTGATTGATTGTATTTTCGTTGGCATCGTAGATAGATTTTAGTTGCGATACTTGTTGCTTGTTTTTAAACAGCAACAATAAACCTACTATTACTAATAGTGTAGCTAAAAAAGCAACACATACAATCAATATTACAATGATGGAGAAAGATATACTCATAGGTGTTAAATTCTTATTCCGATTAATGTTTGGTCGTCAAACTGGTCGCGACCTTTTTTCCAGTCGTCTACTATGGTGGCAATGCTGGCTTTCTGCTGTTCGAGCGGTTCTTGGCTATGTTCCAAGAGCATAGCAGCCAATCGCTTGGTAGTAAATTTAATATCGTTGTCGCTACCAAACTGATCTTGAATACCATCGCTGCAAAGGTACACTGTGTCGCCTTTCATCAAATCAAATGTAAACGACTCAAACGGCACATCTTGTTTCGGGTGACGTCCAATGGGCATTCGGTTGCCCTTGAGTTTTTCGATTTCACCGTTGCGACATAAATATATAGTGTGATTGGCTGTAGCGTAGCGTATCTGTGTAAAATCATTGTTGAAAGCGCATAGCGAAATGTCCATTCCGTCGCTTACAGTGGCAGCGTCGTCTTCCGACTCCTCGGCAAGTGATGTTAACACAAACTGACGTAGCGAGTTAAGAATATCTGCCGGATCAAAACCTTTGGAAATTTTCTGTTTCGACAGCAAGTCTTTGAGCGCCGACATTCCAAGCATCGAAAGGAATCCTCCCGGCACTCCGTGTCCGGTGCAATCAGCCACTATCGCAATTCTATATTCAGGCGACGAGGCACAAGTGTAAAAATCGCCGCTGACAATATCGCGAGGACTGAAATAAATAAAACTATTTGGAAACAAGTTTTTAAACTCTGATGTTTGTGGAATAACAGCCCTTTGAATACGCTCGGCATAGTGAATGCTGGCTTTAAGATCTTTGGAGGCTGAATCGTATGCCTCAACAATACCGTTGATTTCGGTTTGTTTCTGAGCACTAACGTTTTGCAATTCGTTGATTTGCGATTGCTGGCGGTCAATATCGGCTTTCAATTCCACCGTGGTGCTTTTGTATTTTTTTGCTTTGGAAATCATACACAGCCCTAATACGAGCAATAGAGCAGAGATTATTGATATATATATAATGTTTGGCATACTATTAATTTTGTTTAAAAATAATGCAAAAATCTTACCAAAAGTCACATCTGATACCGATAATTGCTATATCGCCGGTTTGATTATTGGTACCGAGCCATTTCTCTATGGTATGGTCAATTTCGTCTTTCTGTTGGTCGCATGGCAGAGGAGATACGCGTTTAATCATCTGTTTTACAAGGTCGGAGCTAAAAGGCATATCATCGGGGTTGTTCTGATGCTCTACTCCATTGTTGAAAACATACACCATATCGCCGGAGTAAATTGTCTCATTTTTGGTAACAAACTCAGTATTGAGCGGGTCGCCAAGGCTGTATGCACTACCGGTAAGACACTTAATATCAGATTTATGGCAAATATAAACACTCTGGTTGGCTCCTGAATAATAGAGCGTACGATTATCGGCATCGAAAGCCAAAATGGAAATATCAATGGTTTCCTCAATTCCGTCGAATCTGGTGTTGCAAAGCAGCTGACGAAGATTGGAATCGGTATTGGAGAGTATCTCTGACGGAGAAAATTCGCCTTCAGGACGGTATTTCACTAGCACCTCTCTAAGCGTTGACAATCCGAGCATAGCAAAGAAACTTCCGGGAACACCATTGCGCGAACAAGTGGCTGCCACAAGTACTTTTACGTTTTTGTATTCGTGTGTAAGGTGAAAACTACCTGTAACCAAAGAAACGGAACGTATCAAACGAAACGATTCTTTAAACAACTGCACAATATCGTTGTCTTGCGAATATGCAGCCTTCTGAATACGCTTGGCGTAGGTGATACTCGACATAATCTCATTGTTGATTTTGTCAACGGTATCGCGTTGCTTTTGAATAAGGTTGTTTTGCTCGGTAAGCTCGTTTTGCTGGTCAATAAGTTTGCGGTTGTGTTTTTCAAGTTTGCTAAAAAGAATACTCAACTTTCTGGTAGCATTCTTGTTGCGTCGAAGTACCAATATCAAAACCGAAAGAGCCGACACCAATACAATCAATATCCCCAACGCCCAATAACTGATAAACCTAACGTTGCGCAATTTTTCGTTGTTGGCAAATTCTACCAATTCCTTATCGTGTTGGTGTGCACTTATCTCGTTGTCGGCCATTAGTTTAGCCTGATACTCAAATCCCACTGAAATATTGTACTCGTTAACTGTCATGCTTTGATATTCAAGCGCCTTTTCTTTATAATCAATAGCTTCTGATAGTTTGCCAAGCATCTGCGAGGCAACGCTCAAATTTTGATACAATTTGGCAAAATCGGTGTTGATAAGAGGCATATTTGAGGATAGTTTTTCTATCTCTTTCAGTCGGAACAAGGCATCTACGGGTTTGTTTTTGGCAAGGAGCACCGACGATTCCATGATATAAGACCTCAAAAGCGTTACCCACTGAAAGCCCATTGCCTTACGTACTTTATCGATATATTTCTGAGCACTATCGGCAAATGCAAGATTATTATCGTAACGTGCTTTGAGAATATAAGCCGAGGCAAGGTTGATATATATACGTGCCACATTCTGACGGTGGATATACTCAATTGTATCGCCTGCAACTACTTGACTAAAATATTCCATCTTGCAGATAATATTGCGTAGTTGTCGATTAATTTCAGAAGTATCCTCCTCAGTTTCCAAATCCACCATATTATACTCAAACAGAGAATTGTATCCGCACGACTCTTCGTAAACATTATCGCAGTCGCCGGCAATTTTGATGGCACGGTAAAAAAATTCATATGCATTCTGATACATCTGCATATCGCCCAACGCCTCGCCAATGTATCGGTACACAGCCGAAATGCGCACCGAATCGCCAAGGTCTTTGTAGATGTTGAGAGCCTTGTAAAGATTGTCGAGATCATCAGCCACATGTCCTTTGTGGTCGCTAAACAGTGTGGCGAATATGTACGATGCAGCCAAGTACCTTAGGTCATTTTTGCTTTTAGCATCTTCAATCATCATCTGAGTACGGATATAGGCACTATCAAACTGTCCGCTGTAATAGTCGCGAAACGCCTTCTGATAGTTGGCGTCAAAACTCGACTTGCCCGCCCCAATCTGAGCCGAAGCCGAGATCGAGAGAACCAACGTAAGTATCAATATGTTAAACAAGTATCTCATAATCAAACTCTAAATCCTACTACAGTTATGTCGTCGATCTGTGGTATTTTGCCTCGCCACATATCTATCGAGGTTTCTATCTCTACCTTTTGACGCACCGTAGGCATTTTACCAACCTTCTCTAATACTACAATAAGATTGCGAATCAGAAATTTTTTGCCATCAGGTCCGCCGAGTTGGTCTTGTATGCCGTCGGTTGACATAAACACTTCATCGTTGGCTTCTAACTGATATGTTTGTTCGGTAAAGCAAGGCAGTTCTTTTACATAGTTACCAACAGGCATCTTGTCGCCTTTGAGACGGAGAACAGTGCCATTGCGCCAAACAAACGCACTCTGATTAGCGGCTGCAAAATGCAGATTATTGTTGCGAGTATCTAATGCGCATATAGCCATATCAATACCGTCGTAAATATCAAGACCGTTTTTGCCTTCAAAAGCAGAAATGATAAAAGCTTTCATCTTGTCTAAAACCAACGAAGGTGAAAAACTATCATCATCGGGCGAATGACGCAAAATATCGTTGAGGGCCGAAATGCCCAACATCGATAGTAACGCACCCGGCACGCCGTGACCCGTACAATCTGCCACAACAAAAATACTAAAAACACCCTTGCGCATAACGGTGTAAAAATCGCCGCTGACTATGTCTCTCGGGCGGAAAAGCACAAAACTATCGTAAAATATCTTGCGCACTTCGCTCTCAATAGGTATTGCCGCACGCTGTATTTTGCCGGCGTAACGTATGTTGGTGGTAATAGATTCATTGAAACTCTCCACCATATCAAACTGCATAGTGATGATGTCGCGACGCTCTTGTATCTCTTTTTTCTGCTGAATGATGCTATTGTTGAGTTTTGTGATTTCAGCATTTTTTAAAAGCAACTCTTTGTTGATACGACGGCGACGGGCTAGCGATTTGATGATGATGGCGGTGAGCAGCGAAACTCCCGCAGCAAGTATTACAATAAATACAGTGATATAGTTTTGCCGTTTGATGTCGTAATCTTTTTGTATAATGTCGCGTTTTTTGCCGGTTTCGATAAGGTCGATTTGTGCTTGCGACAAAAGATTGATTTTAAAGTCGGCGTAACGTTTGCTTGCCACAATACGGTTGCTAAGTTTGTCGTACATAGCCGAAAGGTCGAGATATTCCAACGCCTTGGCTTGGTTGCCCAATTTTTCGTAACTCATTGCCATAAGACGACACGATAGTTTCACAATAGGTGTGATATGCGGCACTTTGATAGTTTCCATATGCTGAAGCACTTTCACAGCCTTATCGTAACGTCCGTTGTAATAGTGCAATCCGGCTTCCACAAATCCGGTTTGGTATTGAAGTGTCTTGTTGTCGGTAAGAATGTCGTTGGCTTTTTGCAAATATAGGGCGCAACTATCTGCCATTGCCTTTGACTTAAGAATTTCAGCAGTACGCAGAAACGCCTGAGCCTTTGTAATATGGCATAAGTGGGTAAGCTGTCGGTGGTAATATGATTCAAGTTTCGACTTTTGATAAGTTTTGTAAACTACACTGCAATAATTTATGATTTTTTGAAACTTGCATAAACACACATCGACAGGATAGTATTCATTGTCGAACTGCTGCATCATAGTGGCAGCGTAAAACACCAAAACATCGGCGGTGTAATTACGGTTTTTTGCTATATGACTGAGGATTAGAGCTCGCACCAGATACTCGTAAGCTGTTTTGTACATATTGGCATCGGCACACGATTGGGCATACATCAAGTAAATATCCACTATGCGGGCGGTGTCGTTGAGTTGACGATACAAAGCAAGCGACTGGTTGCCATAATCCAACATTCCTGCCACATCGTCGTTGTCGTCGGCATTGGCAGCATAAAGGTAATAGGCCTTGGCAAGCGTGGGTAAATCGTGACTTTTAACAGCAAGATCAACCACCGATTGTAAATGTTTTTCGGCTTCGCGAGTTTCGTTGTTGTTGATATAGGCATACACATAGCCCAGCTCGGCACGCAACATAGCAACAGTGTCGTTGATACGTGTGCCAAGTTCCAAAAGTTCGCCGGCATAGCGTACAGCCAAATCGCGATCGCCTACATAGCTGAGAATCTGTCGATAAACAGCAATACGGGTAGAATCGTTATTTGCATTTGCCAATGCACGCTGAAGGCTGTCGAGCGTGTTGCCCATTTTGCCATTTTCAGCTTCCACATTAAAAAATGCAGCCGACAATACTATAAGCAATATGTATTTTATTACTCGCAAATCAACCAACCCTCTAATTATAAGTATAATATGGTTAGATAACTAAAATTGGGCAAATTTAATAATAATTCCGAAGGTTTTGAAGTTTTTTCCAAAAAACTTGTTGTTTTGGTGCAAATATTAGTATTTTCGCACTCCCAATGGTAGCAGATATTATCAAAACGGTAAAGCAGCGACTTCGCTCAAAAATGGCCGGCGATGTTATTTGGACGTTTGCCGGTCAGGTGCTCGTGCTTTTGGCGGCGTTTGCGCTCAACAAGGTGCTGAGTGTGCGCCTTGATGTGGATACTTTTGGTGAATACAATCTTGTAAAACGCAGTGTTACAGTAATTTCGTTTGTTATGCTTGCGGGCACGGGTATAGCTATGCCACGCTATCTTGCTATTTATATTGGCAAAAACAATTTGCCACAAGCCAAAGCGTTTGTAAGGGCTTCAATTCTTTTTGTAATTACAGCCACAGTAGCGGTGAGCCTTATTGCAACAATCTTTAAATCAAAACTTTACCCATTGGTAACGGGCAACGATAATACCCTACTCTACATCACCGCATTTGCCTACGCCGCTATGCTCACGGCTTCTACCATAGTGTATGTATATTTCAGAGGCAAAAACGATTTTAAACGCTTTTCGATTTCTAACGTGCTGATACAATTGCTTTTGCCAATATCTGCACTAATAATTCCGGGCATCAACACTCTCAGCATTTTTGTTTGGTGGACAATTATAACAGGCATCCTCACTCTCATATTTGCCTTGGGCGAAACCATGCGCGGAGGATTAAAATGCAACGAACCCGTTTCAGAAGCTGCCATCAAAGCTGAATATAAAACCGTTGCCAAATATGCCTTGCCACGACTTTGGGGCGATTTTTTCTTGTTTGCTTTTCAGGCGTTTCCACTAATTTATATTAGTCAACACTTTGATTATAAATCTGTTTCGTATTATTCGGTGGGCATTACAATAATAACCCTTGGCACGGCATTTTACTCGTTTTTGGGTTACATATTGCTGCCCTACGTTTCGGAATGTCTTGCCAAGGGAAGAATTGACGATGCAGTTCGCAAGGTCAACTATTTTACTGTAATTTACATACTTAGCGCATTGGCGGTGATGGCTACATTTTATTTTCTCACCGGTTTTATGATAAAATTGCTCTTCACCGATGAATACCTTGCAGCCGAGCATCTTACGCAAATAATGATACTTGCAATATTGCCACAAGCGCTCTATCTCCTTTACCGCAACCCTGTGGATGCCATATCGGTTTTTCCGTTCAACACTATTTTATTAGGTGTGGCATTTGCCGCCCTTGTAGCCGTTTTTTACTGTGCCACCACTATGGAAGGCTTAGCTTGGGGCTATGTGGCAGTATCGTGGCTACAAGGCGTTGGGGCATTTGGAGTGTGGAATGTGATAAAACGCAAGGCGAAAATCACCCCTTCAATTTCTTAACGCACACCTTCAAACTCTCGTACCAATGTGGAATGGTAATGCCAAATGTATTTTTGATTTTGGTTTTATCTAACACACTGTAAGCCGGACGGTTGGCTGGTGTGGGATATTCGTCGGTATGGAGAGGTTTGATGCGACAATTGAGATTGTATAACCCCATGATGGCAACGGTGAAATCGTACCACGAGCATACGCCTTCGTTAGAAAAATGGTAGATACCTTTTACAAAAGCGGCGGGGTCTTGTGCTGTTTTGGCTATGATGGTGGCAATGGCATTGGCAAGGTCGGCGGCGTAGGTGGGTGTGCCTACTTGGTCGAAAACCACGCCGAGTTCTTCTTTGGTGGTGCCAAGGGTTGCCATGGTTTTTACAAAGTTTTTTCCAAACGACGAGTAGAGCCAACAAGTGCGGATTATCACATATTCGCAACCCGAGGCAACGATGTTTTGCTCGCCGTGATATTTAGTTGTGCCGTAGGCAGATACGGGGTTTTCTTTGTCGGTTTCTTTATAAGGCAGATGAGCCGAACCGTCGAAAACATAATCGGTAGAAACATGAATAAATTTTGCTCCGTTTGCCTTGCAACATTCCGCCAAAATTTTGGGTGCGGTGGCGTTGATAAGTTCAGCCTTTTCGAGGTCAGATTCGGCACGGTTAACATCGGTATATGCGGCACAGTTGACTACAATGTCGGGAGCATTCTGTTTAAAAAACTCGTTTACAGCCACTTTATCGGTGATGTCGAGTTCTGCCACATCAGTAAAAAAGAAAGTGTGCTGTTTTAATTGTTCGGACACAATACGCATCTCGTTGCCGAGTTGTCCGTTAGAACCTGTTACTAATATATTCATTTTCAATTATTTATTTTCCGCTAATTGGTAATAGATATAATCTGTTATAAGGCAGTTTTCTTCTTTGGTTTTAGGGTCGGCGGCACAATCGGCAGCAAACGAATCTTCAAGATTGGCCATTGTGAAACCTTCAAATCCAAACGCCTTTATATAATAATCCACAGCCTTAGAAAGCTGACGACTACTGCGCATTATGTTGCCGGCAAGCACATAATCCTCGGCTTCAGGATTTACAGCCAATAGTTTAGAAAGATATTTTTCGGCTTGTTCGGTCTTGCCCGACATATAGCAACACCAGCATATAGGCCGCAGCACTTTGGTATTTTTGGGGTCGAGATACTCCACTTTGAAATAATACTTGAGAGCGTCTTGATAATTATCCAACTCCAAATGACAACGTCCTATGGCAGTGGCAATAGAGAGATTGTCGGCATCGAGAGCCTCAGCCTTCTGATAGTATTCCAACGCCTTGGCTGGATTTTTCAACCGACGGTAGCACCAGCCAATTTTTTTAAGGTTCCACAATTGCGAATCGTTAAACAATTGGGCGTGGAGATAGTTGTCGAGGGCAAGTTGAATGTCGCCGTTTTTCTGGGCAGCATATCCCATCTTTTGAAAAATCTCAAAATTTGGATCCTCAAGCGAAATCTTTTCAAAAATGCCGTAAGCCTGTGTATAATTTTCGTTTACAAAGAAAAATTCGCCAATCTTGCGCATCTCGCCGGCATTGTAAAAAGCAGCATCGTACAAGAGTGTGGTAGATGGATTAAACTCTTTTTCAAACACTTCGGGAAAATCTTCCTTAGCCTTGTTGAGTTTAAAAAATCTGTAAAGATCTTGAATATACTGAGTGATAATCTTGTAACTAATTTCGGGTTTGTGCAGCAGTGCATCCTCGTCGGAAATCTCGTTCATCTGTTCCACCTCAGAGAGAAAATATTTGCCCATAATCTTGATTTGTTCTTCGGGCATACTGCTGATACTCAAACAAAAAGAGTATTTGTCGGAATTGCACATAAACGGAGCACGCTCCAATCCTGTGGCAAAGGTTTTCATCTTAAACTCACTATCGTATTTTGACGAAAGTCCAGCTATACTTGAGTTTTGACGATAAAAAGGCACAAACCAATTGCTCAGCGTATTAAAAAACTCAAAACTTTTGAGCATAGCAAACGAGTTGAGAAATACGTCGCTACCTTCGAGTTGAAGTTTAGAAATGTCGGCGAGCTTGTCGAGCAAACCCGGATTCTCTTTAAAATAGTCGCTCCAATCGGGATTCTTATCCTCGAAACCTTTGTCGTCGCTGCTACGCGAATCGGCTTTCATCTTGTCGCGGATGCCGGGCATTAGTTTAGTTACCTCGGGAATAATCTCCTGATTGATTTTTTGGGTGAGTTTTTCGGTATTGATAGAGCGGATAAACTGTATAATCATAGTTTCGTAACGCTCGGTAAACTTAGGGTCGCGTTTTAGTCCCGAAAGAATCTCGGCGGTTTCGCTGTAAAGTCCTATCCTATTGTTGTATACGTAAAACACCAAGAATAATCCCACCAAAGCCCTCTGCCAGATTTGCTCTTGATTGGCAAGATAGCATTTGTAAAGCAGTTTTACCTTGGCAATATCGAAAAATAGCAACAGGCTCAATGTCAATGCAGTAACTACGAGCGATTTGGCATACCACGGAGTGTTTTCGTCTAAAAGGATGCTTTCAATAAGTGTAAAAGTGTCGCCTTCGGCCTTCTCGTTTGCCACCAAAAATGAAAACCATTCGTTGAGGTTGTTTTTCGAGGGTTTATCTTCGGGTATCACCGCTTTGCCAGCAAATACAGGTGTAGAAGTGTATTTTTTCAAAAAACGATTTTTGTACGAATCAGCCATCATCAGCAGCGAAATCTGCAACTGTCGCAAGATAGCATTGCGGTTAGGATCGTTGGCACCTTGAAGAGTGTAGCCAAGCATCAAACGATAGGTCTGCTCTGTCATATCTATATCGCTGTTTTGTGGCGACAATCCGCTATGCTCTGCAAGTTGCTTAACTAAGGCTATAGCATTGTAAATCTTTTGATTCAAAATATGCGATACAGCCTGTGCGTGTATAGTAAAAATCTCAAATTTGTTCATCGGTTGCTAAATAGTTTTTCATCTGCAAATATAAAAAAAGGTTTTTAATAACCGACATAATAAGCAACATAATCTCCAAAAAACACGAAGGGTGATTTTTTTAAAATAAAATGTAAACGAATGGGAATGAATGAAAACGTATTTTTACAACTTTTTGATTTCGGAAAGGGGAAGTTGAGTGATTTTGGCAATTAAATTGATATCAAGACCTTCGGCTTTCATACGCTTGGCGGTGTCAAGTTTTTCGGATTGAGCGCCTTCGGCAATGCCTTCTGCACGACCCTCTTCTCTACCTTCAATCTTTCCTTCGATCTTTGCGGTGAGGATAGCCTCTTTTTCGTTGGCTACAGCATCAAGGTGGCGAATGTAGGTGTCTTGTTCCTCTTTGGTCATGCGGTCGAATTTCATAACTTCCTTGGCTTCAACAAGTCCGGGAACTTTGGTGTCGGATTTTATTTCAGAGTTTTTAAGGAACTCCATCCATTCGTCCATGGCTGTTTTGATGGTGTCGTCAAACGCATTAACACGTATCATATAGTATGTGGTCATAATGTTGCCCGCATTGTGACGTTCGTATTTAAACTTGCGGTCTTTATTTTTGGCTTTATCTTGTTCTTTTTCAAAGAGGGTAAGTTCTTCTTTTTCAGATATTAATAACTCATCGTTGCAATGTACGCCTACAAATTTGGTTTCTCCAACATAGAGGTAATCTTTACCAACACCAAAATCGTAGTAAACTATTGATATAGAGTATATTTTTTTGATTTTGCCGTAATCGTCACCATCGTTGAGTTGCTCAGTAACGGCTTTGGCTGCACCAAACAACACACGCTCCATATAGTTGACGTAGCGAGTAAGTTGAATCTCCACTATGAATATTTCACCGTCGGCATCTTTGGCTTTGATATCCACACGGTTGAACTTATCATCATCAAACTTCTGATTAGATTCGCTTTCAAGAATTTCGATTATCTTACAGCCTTCCTTTTTAAGAAATACCTCAATAAACCCTTCGAGAATACCAAAATTAGCCTTGTCGCGGAGGAGTTTCTTGATTGCCCAATCAAAACGGATGTAGTTGATCTTATTCATAGTGTAGCGTTTTATATTCCACCGCAAATATAGTATTCTTTTTTGTATTCTCCAAATATTAATTCACTACGGCGATTTGCCGTCACCGCCAAGGCGGTGCGGTGGGTGTTTTTTTATAAACAAAAATTTAAGCGAATGGGAATGAATGAAAGCGAATTGTTATTAGGCTGTTTGTCAAGGTTTTATTGATATCCAATAATGGGGTGATTGGTTGTTTGAAAATAAATGACCTTATTATTATAAATCAAAACGGAAATAACCATCGTATAAATACCAATTATCTTCTAACTTAACAATCCAATGTTTAGAAGATTTTGGAATTTCGGGGTATACACAGTATTACATAGAATCTCGAAAATGACTGATAAATTCTTCTTTGGAAAGTTTTGTATATAACAAATCAGCACCTGTCCGATTACTATAAATGCCTAATACAATATAATTTTTATAAAACGCACCTGGAATTTGTTCTCCATTCCATATTCTAAACATTTCGGTTTCAAAAAAAGGAAATAAAAGTCTGATAGATTTGTCAAGGGTTTAGTCATATAACTCATACGGTATTTCTTTTTGTGAAAGTGCTGCTGCAATACCAATGGGATGATTATAGTCGATTTTATTAATTAATTCTATTGTAGAATTATATTTCCTTTTATTTTTATTAAATGTGGTTTCCAAGTCTTTAACAACTTCGTCTATTGGTCTTTCTTGTGGCGGAAAGATAGTATAGTATAGTATATTATATTAAATGCAAAAAAATTAAAAATGAATGCAAAACATCCTATAAAGATAATTTGCACCACTGAAAGTTTTCGCCGTGCTTGTGTGTTATTATTAAAATGTTCCACTGTGAGATGTTTTAGATGGTTTGGGATATTGTTTGGGCTTGTAATAGCATTTTCATTTCGGTAAAGATAATCATTTTTTTTATTACAATAAAACAAACAAAGGCTACCGCTCCGGTAGCCTTTGTTATTTATCTTCCATTCATCCTTATTTTACTACCAAAACAAATCCGCCACGGGGTTGCATTTCGATGGTTTGGGGTAAGGTGGTGAGGGTTTCGATCGACCATTTGGTGTCGTTATCAGCATCATAAAAGGCTTGAATGGTTTTGGGACTTGGAATGAAACTTAAATCAAGGTTTGCCTTAAAGTTTTCTTCGGTGCCGTTGATGCCGGCTAGGTACCAAGTGTCGCCTTTTTGACGGGCTAAAACTGCATATTCAGCGGGATAACCTGCCACAAATTTGGTATCGTCCCAAGCGGCGGGTAATTGACCAAAAAATTCTTGAACTTCTTTGGGCTGCGCCAAAAGACTTTCGGGACGGTCGGCTATGTGCTGCAATGCCGATTCAAACAATACCGTAAGTGCCAATTCGTGAGCATTGGATGTGATGTGAGGATTTTGCGAATCAGAAAATGCACAAGGCGTGTAATCCATAGG
>JAEEGL013335415.1_pt1 | contig 23785 bp, 10 predicted proteins | sample 9134231 | NCBI WGS metagenome assembly JAEEGL01 (sample SAMN16246548, study PRJNA631951) | gut metagenome | biome: gut microbiome; feature: rumen; material: fiber-attached | host: Bos | place: Iran: Karaj | collected 2018-10 | reverse complement strand
GCAGCATCTCTTCCCTTAAACTTATACATGTAAATGCCGTAAGCGGTCATGGAAGAAAAGTAAGTGGTAAGAACTGCACTCATTACAGAAACAAAGACGCTGTTAAAAAGTGCACGCAGAATCGGAGTATTTTTGTCAGCAAGAAGATTTCCCAGGTTGCGGAAGAAATTTGTTCCGGGGAAGAAAGAAAATCCCTGCTGAATCTGGGCGTGTGTTCTGGTTGAGTTTATAATCAGAACATAGAAGGGAAAGAGTGAAAGTACTGTAAGTAAAATTAAAAAGAGATAGCAAAGATTGCGGCGTACAACTAAACCGCGGATTTTTCCATCGTTAATCATTTCATGCCCCCTTAGGATTTTTGAACTGCTTCATTGTGATTGAATAAACGGAGAAGCTGAGTATGCCTGTTACAAGGAAGGTTACAACAGAAACTGCTCCTGCCATTCCATAGTTTTTATTTGCAAGATGTTTGTTCAGATACATGATGATTGTCATGCTGGTACGATCAGGTACACCTTCGCCGTTGGTAAGAATCTGCGGAATGTCGAACATCTGAATACCACCGATAAGGCTTGTAATAATTACGTAAACAAAAATCGGAAGAAGAAGCGGGAGTGTTATTTTAAAGAAAATCTGTAAGGGAGATGCACCGTCAATGCGGGCTGCCTCAAAAAGACTTTCATCTATTCCCATGATACCTGCCATAAGAAGAATGGTTGTATTTCCGTACCACATTAAGCAGTTCATGCCTGCCACCAGAGTGTGCACCCATTTTGTCGATTCAAAAAAGCGGATGTTCTCCGTAATAAAACCTGCTTTAAGAAGAATGCTGTTCATTGGACCTTCGGGAGAGAAGAGGGTAAAGAAAAGCATTGCAAAAGCACTTGCCATAATCAGGTTTGGCATGTAGATGACTGTTTTGAAAAACTGCTGGAACTGAAGCCTTAACTCTGTGTTTGTAAACCAGACGGAAAGCAGCAGTGAAAAAATAATCTGTGGAAGGAAGCCAAGAATCCACATGACCAGTGTATTTTTTGCATACACCAGAATGTTGTCGGAAAAAATATTCTTGTAGTTTGCAAGACCGATAAATTTTGGTCCGACGATTTTTAAACCAACGCGGTAGTTTTCAAAAAGACTGTTTGCAAAAGTAGAGATAAGCGGAACAAGTGAAAAAATTGTGAACACGATGAAGAATGGCGCGATGAAAAAATAGCCCCACTTATCGTATTTAGTCGCTTTAAGCTTTTTCTGTTTAATTTTTTCTGCCATATAAACCTCATCAAGATTAAATCTAAACCACCAGGGAAGGCGGGTGTCCATGGTCACCCAGAACTTATTTCAGGATTTCGCTCCTTCCCCAGTATTTTTACAAAACTACTTACTCAGGTTTGGATAAGTTTCCTTAATTGAGCGGTAGAAGTTTTCCCATGCCTTTTCTTCTGTGACAATGTTATTGAAGTAATCGCTCATTGCCCCCTGAAGTTTTTCTGCCATGCCAAGGTCGTACATGGAGATGCAGCTTCTGTCCACGGACTTTGCAGATTCAAGGAAGAAGAGGATGTGGTTCTGTCCGCCGAGGAAGTCATTCTTGTAGTCACTTGCGGCAACTTTTTCCATTGCACTGATGTTGTTTGTAAAGTCACCCTTTTCCATTGCAAGACGGGTCATTGTATCTTCGTCACAGCAGACTGTGTAAAGAATGTCTTTAATCAAAGCAATGTTGTCTGAACCCTTAGCACCGCAAATCCAGGTTCCGCCCCATGAGTAAGACTGAGGTCCCTTGCAGAAAGCCCAGTCACCATAAGAACCGTTACCAAACTTTTTCTCGCCGTTGGGATCTTCAAGTGAGTTTGGTGCCATAACAAAATCAATGAACCAGGCAGGACCGAAGTAACCGAATACTTTTCCAGTCTTTGTCATGCCCTTACTGCTTTCAGGACTCCAGAGACCGGCGCGGTTGTTGTAACCAAGTTCTGTGTAGCGCTTTGTCTGCTCAATCCATTTTGTAATCTGGGGGTCAATCATAATCTTGTCATCAACAACCCAGGGAGTAGACATGTTGTCGCTGAAGGCACGGAAGTCATCTGTATAACCGGAGAGCATGAAATAACCCTTTGCCTTTGCTTTTGCAGCCACAGCGTCAAACTTATCCCAGTCACTTAAGGCTTTTCCAACTTCGTCAGGATCATCTGTTCCAAGCACATCTTTTGCAATTGAACGGCGGTAAACAAATCCACCTGGAGTTGCCTGCCATGAAAGTCCCTTGAGGGAACCGTTTGCATCAGTCATCACATCTTTGGTGTACTTATACTGCTGTGCAACATCTGCTTCTGAAAGACCAATATCTTTAAAAACATCAAGTGTAAAATCAGAATCCACATACTTAAGGGCATAGTCTGCTTCTACCAGGAAGATGTCAATCTTTTTGTCAGCAGGAGTTTTTGCCTGGCGCAGAAGAGCTTCATCAAGTTTTTTCTGATAAGCACTGTCTGTTGTTGGAGTGATAACCCAGTTCACCTGAATATCAGACGGAATATTTTTTGCACAGTAAGAATCAAATCTTTCCTTAAACTCAGTGTTAAAGGCATAGATATTCAAAACCTTACCGTCACCTGTTGTCTTAGTGCAGGAAACACCAAGACCCAGCACACAAAGCATTGCAGCCAAAACTGAAATAACTGTCTTTTTCATATCATTCCTCCTTAAGAAATGTTTCTTAGTTTTGTCTCATCATTAAAAATTGTAAGTCTGCTATTATTGAAAAAATATCAGATTTTTGTTAAAAATATCAATCAGCCCCCCTTTTTCGCAAATTTTTGGAGACTTTTATGGGAATAAAGGAAGACCTTACTAGAATTGAGTTCAGAAACAGAGAGCATCTCATAAATCATATCCCCTACGACAGAGAGATGGCTTTTTACCAGAGCATCCGCAACGGTGATATGGAAGAAATGAAGCGTCTCTTTAAACCCATTTCAGGCGAAGGCTTTGGAAAGTTAAGCGAAAATCCCTTAAGAAACCTAAAGTATCATACAATAATAACTGTTTCTTTCATAACCAGATACTGCATAGAAGGCGGACTGGAAATGGAAGCGGCCTACAACCTGAGTGACATTTATATCCGCAAGATAGATACCTGTAATTCTTTTGAAAGCGTTGCAGAAATTCACAAGGAACTTTGTGAAGCCTACGTTAAAAGAATGCAGCAGGTAAAAACAAAACACCTCTATTCCAAACCCATTACCCTTTGCATTGACTACATTTATGACAACCTGCATTCCCGCATTCTTCTGGAAGACCTTGCAGATGCCGCAAACTTAAGTCCTTCCTATCTTTCAAAACTTTTTCATGCAGAAGTGGGCGTTACAATTGCCCAGTACATTGCCGACAAAAAAATAGATGCCGCAAAGAACCTGCTGGTATTTACCGAATACACAACTACAGATATTTCCAATTATCTCTGTTTCAGCTCAGAAAGTCATTTCATCAGTGTGTTCAAAAAAAGCACCGGACTCACTCCCAAAAAATTCCGCACGATGAATTTCCGGAACAAACTTACAGATAACGAAAGTAAAAAATAATCATCTGAAAAAAAGAATAAAAAAATGATAGTTTTCTCACCGCATCCATTCATACAATGTTGCTATGACCAAGGAAATTTTAAACCGCATTGCCATAGCAGAAGGATGCGTTCTTCTAAAAAACAAAGATTCTGTTCTCCCCCTTAAAGGTGATGATGAAATTTCCATCTTCGGCCGCTGTCAGCTTGACTTTTACAAAAGCGGTACTGGTTCAGGGGGCTCAGTTCATGTTCCCTATTCAAGAAATCTTATTGACGGATTTGATCGCTTAAGGGAAGAAGGGGAAATTATTCCTCACATAAACCAGAAACTTCTTAACACATATAGAGAATGGATAAAAGACAATCCCTTTGACAATGGAAACGGCGAATGGGCAAGTGAACCCTGGTTTCAGAAAGAAATGACTTTTGACAAAAAATTTCTTTCCGCCAACTGTAAAAAAACTCAAAAAGCAATTTATGTTCTTGGCCGCACAGCCGGTGAAGACATGGATAACAAGGCAGAAAAAGGAAGCTGGTTTCTTACTGATGATGAAAAAAAATGTCTTGAAGAAATCTGCACTTTTTTTTCACAGGTCATTGTCGTCCTGAATGTTCCCAACATCATTGACTTGAGCTGGCTTTTAGAAAAACCCTTTGCAAATAAAATAAAAGGTCTGCTTTTCTGCTGGCATGGAGGCATGGACGGAGGAAGCGGACTTGTAGATACCCTCTGCGGAAAAAGATACCCCTCCGGAAAACTCACAGACACAATTGCCCTTTCCATAGACGACTATCCCTCTACACAATATTTTGGTTCTGCAGAAAATGAATTTTACAAAGAAGATATTTTTGTTGGCTACAGATATTTTTACACTTTTGCAAAAGAGAAAATTCTTTTTCCATTTGGTTTTGGTCTGGGCTACACAAGTTTTTCCCTTGAAGCAGAAAGTATTTCCTACAGCGATTCTCTTTTCTGCGTAAAAGTTTCCGTTACAAATACAGGAAATGAAAAAGGAAAGGAAGTGGTACAGGTTTATGCAGAGTGCCCCCAGGGAAAAATCGGTAAAAGCAAACGAGTTCTCTGCGGTTACAAAAAAACACCTGAACTTTCCCCTGGTGAAAGCTGCAGAATAGAAATTTCATTCTCCGAATACAGCATTTCCTCTTACGACGACAGCGGACTTTCAGGTTTTGCAAACGCTTATGTTCTTGAAAAAGGAAACTATCATTTTCTTTTTGGAAACAGCAGTAAAAATCTTTCTGAAGTTTTCTTTGACGACAAAAAGACTTTTAAACTTACAAGCACTAAAGTCATAAAAGAATGCAGTCAGTCCTGTGCCCCCCGCATTTCCTTTGAACGACTGTGCACGGTGGAAGAAAACACAAAGGTTCCCCTTAACAAAAGCAGCCTCGTAGAAAAAATAAATCAGAACATTCCTAAAGAAATAAAATTCATCGGCAACCGGAACCTTCTTTTTGAAGACATACAGAGAGACCCCAAACTCATTAACGCTTTTATTGCACAGCTTACGGATGAAGAACTTATAACTCTTGTCCGTGGCGAAGGAATGATGAGCCGTAAAGTTACTGCAGGAATTGCCTCGGCTTTTGGCGGAACAAGTGATGCCCTTCATGACAAGTATCACATTCCTGTTGCAGGCTGTGCAGACGGTCCTTCCGGAATAAGACTTGATACGGGAGAAGAAGCCTCTCTTATTCCAACAGGAACACTTCTTGCCTCTACCTGGAACGACACTCTTGTGGAAGATTTATATGCAGTGGTGGGACAGGAACTTTATGAAAAGAACATAGACCTTTTGCTGGGACCCGGCTGTAACATCCACCGTAATCCCCTTAACGGAAGAAACTTTGAGTATTACTCAGAAGACCCTCTTCTAAGCGGAAAAATTGCCGCTGCGGCAGTGAGGGGACTTTCAATGAGCGGTGCGATAGGAACAATAAAACACTTTGCCTGCAACAACCAGGAGAGCCACAGAAGAACAGAAAACTCAATTGTTTCAGAGAGGGCACTCAGGGAGATTTATTTAAAACCCTTTGAAATTGCTGTTAAAGAAGGAAACGCTTCTGCCATAATGACTTCCTACAACGGACTAAACGGAATGTGGTGCGCTTCTAACTACGACCTTACCCAGAGCATTCTTCGCGGAGAGTGGAATTTTTCTGGCATTGTGATGACTGACTGGTGGGCCGGCATGACTGACTGTGTTAACGGAAACAAAGAGTCAGCCCCTTCTACAAAAAACCTTTCTGCAATGGTAAGGGCACGTACAAACCTTTACATGGTTGTTCCAAACGACAGCGCAGACAAAAACGGTTTGGGAGACAATCTTTCCTCTGACCTTGCAGAAGAAAAACTTTCCCGTGCAGAAATACAGCGTTCTGCAAAAGACATTCTTTTATTTCTCATGAAAACAAAGGCTGCAAAAAATCCCTTAAAGCCCCTGAGGAATGAAATGGAAATTCAGGCTGAAGAAAAAAACATTTCTTATGGGGAAAAAGTTTTTACCGGAGAGGGAAACTTCTCTTTTGCAGAAAACAAATATACATGGATAAAAATAGAAGAAGAAGGCGTTTACAACATAAGCGGAACTTTTGTAAAGGAAGCAGATGATCTTTCCCAGTCTGTAACAAACCTTCTTCTTAACGGAAAAGTGGCAGGTTCTTTTTCATGCCGCAGCACTCAGGGAAAACCCATGTCCGCTACAGTGGGCCAGCCGCATCTCTTTAAGGGCTTTTACAAAGTGGAAGCAAAGGAAACAAAAGCAGGAATAAATCTTCTGGAAGTTTCAATTCGTTCAGACAAAAGACTTCCTGCAAACACAGAAAAAGATTTGGGACTTAACACAAACAAATAAATAAGGAGCAGCATTATGGAATACGGTTATTTTGATGATGAAAAAAGAGAGTATGTGATTACCCGCCCGGACACCCCTTCGCCCTGGGCAAATTATCTTGGCTCTCCTGAATATGGAGCAGTTATTTCCAACAACGCAGGCGGTTACAGTTTTGCAAAGTCAGGCGCAAACGGAAGAATACTCCGTTACGTTTTTAATGCAGAAGATAAACCCGGCCGTTACATTTACATCCGTGACAATGAAAACGGGGACTACTGGTCTGCATCCTGGCAGCCGGTTGCAAAAAGTCTTTCTGAATACAAAAGTCAGTGCAGGCACGGAACCGCCTACACAATAATGACCGCAGATTATTCTGACATTCATTCACAGGCCCTCTATTATGTTCCGCTTGGAAAAAGTCATGAAGTATGGAACCTGAAGCTTGTAAACAAAAGCAATAAAAAACGTTCCCTTACCGTTACAGGATATGCAGAGTTTACAAACAATTCAAACTACGAACAGGATCAGGTAAATCTTCAGTACTCACTTTTTATCGGAAGAACCCTTTTTGAAAAAAACAGAATCACACAGCAGGTGCACGGAAATCTCTCTGACGTAGAAAAGGATAAGCCTGTAGACAACAAAATCGTAACCGAAAGATTTTTTGCCCTTGCAGGAAATCCTGTTTCCTCTTACTGCGGAGACAAAGAAGCCTTTTTAGGACTCTACCACAGTTACAATAACCCCACTGGCGTTGAAAAAGGAAACCTCGGCGGAGAACTTTCTTATAATGAAAATTCTTGCGGTGCCCTTTCCACAGTGATTGAACTTGAACCCGGGGAAGAAAAAGACATTGCCTTTATTCTTGGAATGAAATATTCCGACGAAGCAGAAAAATGCATTCTTCCTTATGAGAATACAAAAGAGACTTGTTCTAAAGAACTTGCAGAACTTAAAAACTGGTGGCATTCAAAGTTTGAAAACTTTCAGGTAAATACTCCGAGCAAAGAGTTTAACACAATGATTAACACCTGGAATGCCTACAACTGTTTTATGACCTTCATCTGGAGTCGTGCTGCTTCCTTTATTTACTGCGGTTTAAGAAACGGATACGGTTACCGGGACACAGTGCAGGACATTCAGGGAATAATTCATCTTGCACCGGAAATGGCTCTTGAAAAAATCCGCTTCATGCTTTCGGCGCAGGTTGATAACGGAGGAGGACTTCCTCTTGTAAAGTTTACGCATAATGCAGGACATGAGGACACTCCCGATGATCCTTCCTATGTAAAAGAAACCGGACATCCCGCTTACAGGGCAGATGATGCTCTCTGGCTTTTCCCGACTGTATACAAGTACATTTCAGAAACCGGAAACCTCTCTTTTATTGATGAAGTAATTCCCTTTGCAAACAAAGATTCGGCAAGTGTTTATGAACACCTAAAAAGAGCAATAAATTTTTCCATGGAACGCTTAGGTCCCCACGGACTTCCTGCCGGTCTTTACGCTGACTGGAACGACTGCCTGCGCCTTGGTAAAAACGGTGAATCAACTTTTGTTGCCTTCCAGTTCTATTATGCAATGAGTGTGATTAAACATTTTGCAGAATACAAAAAGGACAGCGAATATATTTCCTACATAACAGAAAAACAAAAGGAGTTTGGAAAACTTTTAAACAAACTTTGCTGGAATGAAGACAGATTTATCCGTGGCTTTACGGAAGCGGGAGAAACAATCGGTAAACGGGATGATGCGGAAGCAAACATGTGGCTTAACCCCCAGAGCTGGTCTGTCATTTCAGGACTTGCAAATCCCGAACAGGCAGAGGCAGCACTTTCTTCCGTAGAGAAAAATCTTAACACCGAATACGGTCTTCTTCTCATGGATCCCCCTTACCATGCCCACGCCTTTGAAGGAGCACTTGCAGTTATTTACAATGCAGGCGTAAAAGAAAATGCAGGAATATTCTCTCAGTCTCAGGGCTGGATTATTCTTGCAGAAAGTTTGTGCGGTCACGGTGAGAGAGCCTTCAGGTATTTTATGGAAAACGCACCTGCTGCCCAGAACAAAATTGCAGACATAAGAAAACTTGAACCTTACTGCTACGGTCAGTTTACGGAAGGAAAAGCAAGCCCTCACTTTGGAAGAAGTCACGTGCACTGGCTTACGGGAACGGCTTCTACAATCATGGTAGGCTGCGTAGAAGGAATTCTCGGCATAAGGCCTGACTTTAACGGACTTAAACTTTCTCCCTCTGTTCCAAAAGAATGGAAATCCTTTACAATGAAAAAAAGCTTCCGCGGAAAAAAACTTAACATCACCGTGGAAAACCCAGAAGGAAAAGAAAGTGGTTTTACAAAACTGTATGTTAACGGAAAAGAATTTTCTGAAAACTACATCAGTGAAAAAATGCTTTCTGAAGAAAACGAAATAAAACTTGTAATGTAGGAGAGAATTATGAAACGCTTCATTTGCAGTCTCTGTATTTTTCTTGCCGCCTCTACACTTACTTTTGCAAAATCAAAAAAATCAAAAGAGTTTCATGACATAAGTTCAGAAGAACTTGTGTTAAAAATGGAAACAGGCTGGAACCTGGGAAACACACTTGATGCAAATGCAAGTGCAGATCTTTCCTCTGAAACAAGCTGGGGTCAGCCTCAAACAACAAAAGAGATGATTGACGGAATTGCAGCGGCAGGTTTTAAAACAATCCGCATTCCGGTGAGCTGGTCAAATCATCTTGAAGCAAAAAACAGAATCATTGACCCCAAATGGATGAAGCGGGTAAAGGAAATTGTAGACTGGGCCATAGAAGACGGACTTTTTGTAATAATAAACATCCATCACGACAACTACTCATCCCCTTCCGGTATTTCTTACGGTGACGGATTTTATCCAAACATGGTCTGCTGGAACGAAAGCATGCTCTTTATAAAAAGCGTGTGGAGTCAGATAAGCAAAACCTTTAACAACGACTATGATGAACATCTGATTTTTGAAGTGATGAATGAACCCCGCCTTAGAGGTCATGCCCATGAGTGGTGGGTTAGTGCCGGCTGTAATGACTGTAAATACGGAGTGCAGGTCCTAAACAAGTTGAACCAGCTTGCAGTAGATACAATCCGATCTTCCGGCGGTAACAACGAAAAACGTTTTATTATGATTCCTGGTATTGCAGCCTCTCCCCACAGTGTACTTGATTCTGCAGCATTTAAAATGCCGGACGATAATCTTTCTCACGGCAAAAAACAGAGGCTGATTCTTTCCGTTCACATGTACACGCCTTATTCTTTTGCAATGGAAGCACCAGGTGATTTAACTTTTGAAAAAAAACACAAAAGTGAAATTGACGGAACATTTGCCGACCTGAATGAAAAGTATATTCAGAAAGGAATACCTGTAGTGATTGGGGAATACGGAGCAACAAACAAAAACAATCTGGAAGAAAGGGTTAAGTGGTTCAGTTATTTTATTTCACAAAGCAGGCGTTACGGAATGTGCAGCATTCTCTGGGACAACGGAGATGCAAATGCTTCAACCGCTGTCTCAGAAAAATTCGGCTTCTACAACAGGAGGGAATGTAAGTGGTACTTCCCTGAAATTGTAGAAGCCATTGTAGAAAACGTTATGCCGCAGTAATTGCAATACGCTTAGGTTCGTTTACAACCTTGTTGCGGGGAAGTTTTACTGTAAGCACACCGTTTTTGAAAGATGCATTCACAGCTTCGGCATCCACATCAGTTGGTAAAGTAAAACTGCGGGAGAAAGAAGTGCGGGTGCGCTCGTGAATAAGCCATTCGTTCTCTTCCTTCTTCTCTTTTTTATCTGCCTTGTCGTCCTTTACAGAAGCGATTGTGAGCACCTTGTCTTTAAGGCTGATGTCCACGTCGTTTTCGGTGCGGCCGGGCAAATCCATCTCAAGAGTGTAAGCTTCTTTGTCTTCCTTTACGTCCACTTTTGGAACACCGTAGTTGCGGGCAGTGAATGCCGGAAGATCAAGACCAAAGCCATCATCAAAAAGTGAGTTGAAAAGTGCCAGTTCGTTCATACTGAGCCTCCGAAAATTTATTTTATTTGAGCCGCTCAAGCAGCCCGTACCTTGTTGGCATTTCTGCTTTCCTTGGTACACTTAGCATAATGCAGATGCCGTGCCAACTTTTTCATTCCGATATTTTCTGCAAGACACACAAGGTATAAAGGGCTGTTAAAAAGAAATTCTGCCGTCATGTTTTTTTCCCACATACATAACAGTATCATTTTGAAACAGCGGGATTTTTTTTGAATAATAAAATGTATCATTTTGACTCATAGTTAAAACTTTTTTTTTCAAAAATGATTCATGAGATTTTTTCCTGACTGCACTTAGACTTGCGCATTAAATAAAATAGATTTATAATTGCATATACATTTATTTTATGGAGCCGGATATGCTGGAAATTAAAAACTACTCTAAGAGTTATGGAAAAGAAAAAAAAGCCTGTGACAATGTGAGTCTTTCAATCGAAGCAGGTGACATCTTTGGTTTTATCGGTCACAACGGTGCCGGAAAAAGTACAACCATAAAAGCAGTAGTGGGGGTTCTTGATTTTCAGGAAGGTGAAATATTCATAGACGGTCACTCTGTAAAAACTGAACCCATGGCCTGTAAGGAAATTACCGCCTACATTCCTGACAATCCGGATCTTTATGAATACCTCACCGGCATTCAGTACCTTAACTTTATTGCAGATGTTTTTAAAATTTCAAAAGCAGACCGCGAAGAAAGAATTAAAAAATATGCAGACCTCTTTGAAATTACCTCCTCACTCGGCGACATGATTTCTTCCTACTCACACGGAATGAAACAAAAACTTGCCATCATTTCTGCCCTCATTCATGAACCAAAACTTATGGTGCTGGACGAACCTTTTGTTGGTCTTGACCCCAAGGCAGCCCTTACCTTAAAAAACATCATGAAGGACCTGTGTGCAAAAGGAAGTGCAGTTTTCTTTTCAACCCACGTGCTAGAAGTAGCACAGAAACTCTGCAATAAAATTGCCATCATCAAGGCAGGAAAAATTGTTGCCTCCGGAAAAACAGAAGAACTTACCGGAGACAAATCTCTGGAAGAAGTTTTCATGGAGGTAGTTGAACATGCAGAGTAGCGTCTTCTTAAAAAATCTTCTTCTCTCTACAAGTTCCATAAATAAAATCCGCCATGAAAAAAATAAAAAAGTCCGCGGTAAATACATTGGAAACTTTGTAGGAGTTATTATTCTTGACATAATTCTTCTTGCATACTGTATCCTCACTTCACTTGGTTTTGGAATGACCAGTCTTACAGAAGCAATTCCTGTTTCCTGTGCAGTTATCATTTCCGCAATGGAATTTATTCTCTGTCTTTTCAGGACAAACGGATACATCTTTGCACTGTCAGATTATGAAATGACAATGTCTCTTCCGCTTTCTGTAAAAAACATTGTTTCCTCAAGATTTCTTTACATGTACATAAAGAACCTTTTTCTGGTAATGTGCATTTCTCTTCCAATGATGGTTTCTTATGGAATATTTACAAAAGCAGGAATCCTCACATACCTTCTCTGGATTGTCCTTACATTTTTTATGCCGCTTATTCCAATGACTGCAGCATCTCTTCTTGGAACAGTGATTGCAGCCTTTGGTGCAAGGTCAAGACACAAAAATCTTGTTCAGACCATTCTCATGTTTATTCTGGTACTGGCACTTTTTTCACTCCGCTTCGTAATGGAAGATATTTTTGCAAACGATAAAATCGAGCAGACCATGCAGACCCTTTCTGCTTCAATGAACAAAGCTCAGTCTGCCTATATTCCGGTTCAGTGGTTTGTAAAGGCAGTAACAGAAGCAAACTTTTTGAATGCCCTTTTCATCATTGCCGCCTCCCTTGTATTTTTTGAAATTACCTTTTATGTAATAAGCCGTTTTTACAGACAGATTGTTTCAAGACTCATGGTTGGCACCGCTTCAAAAAAATATACCCTTAAAGGACTTGAAGTGCGCTCCCCTGAAGTGTCTGTTGCCTTTAAGGAACTGCGTGCCATGCTGGGTTCTACAAACTACATGGTAAACAACGGACTGGGCTTTATTCTTCTGTTTATTCTCTGTCTCTTTGCCCTTGTTTTAGGTTTTGACAAAATCATTGCCTTCTTTACTCACGGTGCTCCGGTGAACACAAGCATTCTCATTCCCGCCATTCCCATGATTGTATTTTTCCTTGTGGGCATGACAAGTACGACAAGCGTTTCCTACTCCATGGAAGGAAAGAACATCTGGATTTTCCAGAGCCTTCCCCTTTCGCTAAGAACTTTTGTCAGCGGAAAAATGCTTTTTAATCTCTGCCTTACAATTCCCTTTGCAATTTTTGGAAACGTGATTCTGTCACTTAGTGCCCATACTTCTTTTATAGAACTGCTGCTTTCTGCAGTCTGCGGAATCGTTCAGTGCATTTACGCAACAAACGCAGGTATGATAATAAACCTACTGTTCCCCAAACTGGACTGGAAAAATGACATTGAGGTAATAAAACAGGGAGCTTCTGTTGCAATTTATCTGCTTCCCAACATGTTCCTTACCATGGGTGTCGGAGTTCTGGCAGTGATTGCAGGATTAAAGCTGGGTTCTGTAACTGCAATAATTCTTGTTACCGCTCTCTATGCAATTCTTTCCTTTGTTGCATGGGTTGGCATACGGATTAAGACAGGGAAGTAAAGGTCGCTTATGTTTGTGGGGACTAACGCTTGTAAAGTTCTGCCATCTCTAATATACTGTTTCAAAGACTAGAAACGGAGACTATCAGCGTATGGCAAAAACATTTGACGACAAAAAGATTATTTACACCATGGACCGTGTTTCACGAAGCTATGGAACAAAAGTTGTTTTAAAAGACATAAGCATTTCCTATTACTATGGCGCAAAAATCGGTGTGATTGGTGAAAACGGTGCAGGTAAATCTTCTCTCTTTAAAATTTTTGCCGGCATTGATACAGACTATGTTGGAGAAACTCACCTTAGCGAAGGCTACAGCATGGGTTACCTGGAACAGGAGCCTAAACTCGAAGCAGGTAAAACAGTTCTTGAAGTTGTAAAGGAAGGAGTTAAACCCATTACAGATCTGCTTGAAGAATTTGACAAAGTGAACGAAGCCTTTGGTGACCCGGATGCAGACTTTGACAAACTCTGTGCCCGTCAGGCAGAACTTCAGGAAAAACTTGATGCCTGTGATGCATGGAACTTAGATGCAAACCTTGAACTTGCAATGGATGCCCTCCGCTGTCCTCCCCCAGACCAGATTGTAGATGTTCTCTCCGGAGGTGAACGCCGCCGTGTTGCCCTCTGCCGTCTTCTTTTACAGCAGCCGGATATTCTTCTTCTTGACGAACCTACCAACCACCTGGATGCAGAAACTGTTGCATGGCTGGAACGTCACCTTCAGAACTATCCTGGAACAATCATTGCAATTACCCACGACCGCTACTTCCTTGACAATGTAGCCGGATGGATTCTGGAAATGGATCGTGGTGAAGGTTATCCTTTCAAAGGCAACTATTCTGAATGGCTTGAAGCAAAACAGAAACGTCTTGCACTGGAAGAAAAACAGGCAAGTGTCCGCCAGAAACAGATGCAGGAAGAGCTTGAATGGATTCACGCAGGTGCAAAGGGACGTCAGGCAAAACACAAGGAACACATTACAAAGTATGAGCAGCTTCTTGCAGAAGAAAGCAAAAGGGTTCAGCTTAAGGACAGCCAGATTTCCATTCCAGCAGGTCCCCGCCTGGGTAACGTTGTTATTGATGCAGAAAAACTTACCAAGAGTTTTGATGACAGGGTTCTCTTTGAAAATCTTGACTTCCACATTCCCGCAGGTGCCGTGGTTGGCATTGTAGGACCAAACGGTGCAGGTAAAACAACCCTCTTTAAGATGATTGCCACTGCCGCAGGACAAAAGGTTCAGATGCCGGACGGATCTGACGGAGAAGAAAAACCTGATTCCGGAAACATAAAGATTGGTGAAACAGTAAAGCTTGTTTACGTGGATCAGATGAGAAGCAAACTTGACCCCAACAAGACAATTTATGAAACCCTTTCCGATGGTTCAGACCTGATTAAACTTGGTGCAGTAGATGAAAAGGGTCGCCCTGTAAACGGAGCAGTCCGCGAAATTAACGCTCATGCCTACTGTTCCTGGTTTAACTTTTCTTCTGCCGAACAGAACAAAAAAATCAGCGTACTTTCCGGTGGAGAAAAGAACAGGCTTAACATGGGCATGATGTTTAAGGAAGCAGGTAACGTTCTTCTTCTTGACGAACCTACCAACGACCTGGACATTACCACTACCCGAAGTCTGGAAGAAGCAATCAACGAGTTTGCTGGCGTCGTCATGGTAATCAGCCACGACCGCTACTTCCTTGACCGTATCTGCACCCACATTCTTGCCTTTGAAAACAACAGCGAAGTAAAATGGTTCGAAGGCAACTGGAGCGAATACGCCGAATGGAGAAAGAAAGAACTCGGAGTTGATGAAGATCATCCCCACAAGACAATGTACAGAAAACTTACAAGATAACTGTTACGAGTTTTTGTGTTTTTTGCAAAGCAGGGGCTGACTAAAAACAAATTTCTCTTTTTTCTATGATAAAAGTGATTATTTTCTCTTTTTTCACATATAAATTTTGACACAAAAAATACTCCATAGTAGTCTATATATATGAGAAAAATTGTTAAAATTACCACTTTTATCACCTTTTTTACAGCCCTTTTATTTACACTTTTTTTTACAGCAACCGGCTGTGACGTAGGACTTGGTTCAGCCCTGGACATTGAACCGCCGTCAGTAAAAATCTCCTACCCGCCCATGGGTTCAGTTATCCGCGACTGGTTTATTCTTTCAGGCAGCTGCAGTGACGACGTGGAAGTTTTAAAAGTCCAGGTTCAGCGGGAAAACACACGCACGCAGGAAGAATCAAAAGTTTACGAAGCAGAAATTTCAGAAGACGGACAGAGCTGGAACATCAGACTGAACGAAAAAGAAGAAAATACTTTCCCCATTGAAGACGGAAACTACAACATCCTTGTTACCGCAAAAGACAAGCTCCATTCTTCCACAGACAAAAGACAGGTTACCATAGACAATCATGCCCCTGTCCTGCTTTTAAGTTCCCCCCTAAAACTTGTTAGTGACGCAAGCCCGAGCATTTACGGAAGAAACATAAAACTCGCAGGTGACATTGCAGACGACAACAGCATCTCTTCCCTCACTTTCATTCTCAGGGATTACACAAACGGCACCCTTTCTCCGGAAGATTCAGAAATCAGCATTAAGGTAGAAGACTTCGGTCAGATGTCAGCAGACAACCCCCTTCTGGTTGCCAAATATTACACAAAAGCAGAACTTGCCCAGGCCGAAGAAGAGGCTGAAAAGGAAATCCTTGCTAATTACAGAAGACTGAGGGAAAACTATTTAAAACTCTACAACAACAATCCCTCTTCCACTTACGAAGACGACGACATTGACAGTGCCGCCTACACAGACAAAACCTTCCTCTGTACAGTTGTTTTAAATGACAACGCCCTTCTTTATCAGGACACAAGTTCAGAAGAAGGAAAGGGAAGCGGAAACACAACTGAAGATTTTTACATCAACACAACTGAATTTTACAAATCCCTTATGAACGTAAAAACCTATTCCCTTACCGCAACAAAACTCAAAGACCTTTACAAGGGAAAAGGAAGTTACAGCGAAAAAGAAAAGGGAGAAATTCTCGAAGCCCTTAATTCCATTAACTGTAAGGTTTCAAGCAAAAACATTTCTGAAACAAATGCATTAAAAATTCAGATTAACCCCGACAACGTTCCCCACTGGAAGGTAAGCGGCTACGAAACTGGACTTGACGAAAGCGGAGAACCCATAAACAGCATGGCAAAAAATGCCAACAAGGGTTACCGCATCACCCCAACAACGGCTTCTCTTTTTGTAGATCTAAGCGCAGGTTTTGACAATGCAAGAATTGACGCTTCTTCTGTAGAAATTGACCTTTACTGCATGGGTCATGATCCTGAAGCCCTTTCAAAAGATTTGAGTTCAAAACAGACTATCCTTGCAAAGGGAGAATGGAATGTTGATGCTGCCCTAAAACAGAATTATGAAATTCCTTTAGGAAATGAATCCCGTCCGCTTGCACTTGAATCCAGCTACTATTACCAGATTGAAGTAAGCGGCTGTGACGAAGACGAAAACCTTCTTGTTCCCGAAAACCAGCAGGGCTATGGCATTTTAGTTTACTCAGGCTACACTGCCCCTACCCTCTTCTTTAAAAATCCAGACGTTACTTTTTCAGGCAAGTGCTTAAAGAACAAGGGCTTTGTAATTGAAGGCCAGATTACCACAGACGATTTAAACCTCGCAGCAGAGCCCATGAAAATTACTTCTCTAAAAAGAACAGATGTAATCTCCGGAGAAGAAGAAGAAGTAAGCCTTTCTGCAGATTCATACACAGTAACAACAAACGGAACAAAACCCTCCTTCACCTACTCAATTGCAATTGACCCTTCAGACGCTCTGCTTCCACTTTCAGAAGGAAGATACAAGTATGTGGCAGCAGTTCAGGTGTGTGATGAAAAAGCAGATTTAACAAATGAAAAATACACTTTCTACGTAGACACAAAAGAGCCTTCCATAAAACTCGGAACTTCCCAAAGCCGCTATGTACGCGACTCAATAGAAATGGAAGTTACGGTGAGCGACAGTTCAGGAATTCAGAATGTGTGTTATTCACTCTATGAAGAAAGCGACCCTTCTTTTGAAAACCCCATTGCCTTCTACCCGGAAAGTTCTTCAGAAAAAACAATCACTTCCTTTGATTTAGGCGAAGCGGAATCTGCAGTAATTTCCATTCCACTTACAGGAAAAAATGATCCTATCTTTACAAATGGAAAAAGCATTGTACTTGCAGTTACTGCAAACGACAAAACTTCTGACTCTACCACAAACCAGACGGATAAAGTTTATGCAAACAAGAGCACTGCCGTAAGTCAGGCATTCCTTGTAGACAAGGAAGCGCCTGATTTTTATTCTTACAGTTCTTGTGCAGAAAACATCGGCGGCACTCTTTATGCAGAAAACAGCTGGTGCAACCAGACATCCCTTTCTTTAATAGGCTATTGGAAAGAAAATGGAAGCGGCGTTAACGAAGTTACTGCAAGCCTTACCCCAGCCTCAGGACAGACAAGAAAATCTTCTTTTGGAACAAGTGCAGTAGAAAACGCAAACGGTCTTGAAAAGTTCAACACTACCCTTTCTGGTTTTGAAGAAGGAAGCAATACAATAATTCTTAAGGCAAAAGACAAAGCCGGAAACGAAAGTACATCCGTTACAAGAATCATCAACCTTGACACAAAGCCGCCTGTAATTTCTTCTGAGGCAGATACCACTCTCCTTACAAGCGGAAGCATCAGCGGAAACTATGCCTTTACTGCAAGCGACTCCAACACTTTGCAGAACGGAAGCAACATGTCCGGAATAAAGAGTGCAACAGTTCAGGTGGGTTCTGTAAAAATTGAAAGCGGAACAGACACTTACGGCACACTGCTTTTTGAAAACGGAAGCTTTACTTTTACTCCAAACGATGCACTTGTTACTGCCCTCATAGGAGGCCGCAGTAATTTTACGCAAACCTACAGTGTAAGTGCCACAGTTACAGACAGGGCAGGAAACACTTCTGCAAGCACAGTTATCGGTTCACTGGCACTGGACTGTCAGGGACCTTCACTCACAGTTTCTTCCCACAAAGAAAATGACGTAGTGAACAAAACTTTCACTCTGTCAGGAAGCACAAGTGATCCCAATAAAATTGCCGCCATTGAAATTTACAAGGACACAAGCCTCAAGTACACCCTCACTTCTGAAAACGGATACGACGAAGAAAGCGGCATCTGGAAAGTAAACATTGACTCAGGCATTTTTTACAGTCTGACAGATACACAAAATCTCCCGCTGCGAATTGTGGCAAGAGACAGGGCAGGAAACGAAAGTTCTCTGGAAAGAAACCTTATCATTGATCAGAAAACAGACAGACCTCTCATTAAACTTACAAACCTTGAGTCAAGGAGCGGAAGTTCAATTAAGAGCACGACAGTTCAGGGAACAATCTCTGATGATGACGGAGATGTAAAAGGTTTCTGGTTCATTCCAAAAGATATTTTCGACCCGTCTAAACTTCCGTCAGAGTCAGATGCAAAGAACTGGACAGAAATAGAAGTTGAAAGCGGAACCGGAAGCTGGTCTTTTGAAACCGCAGAGGGCCCGGAAAATTATTTCTTCTACGTAAGAGACGGAGAAAACAGTTCTTTCTACAGCAAGGCAGGTTCTCGTCTTGAAGCAATTATGATTCAGGGCAAAGGTGATGTCTCTGCTTCTGAAGACTATGCACTTTCTGCACTGCAGGGAATTTCCTTTACCTCAGATTTAACGCCGCCCGAAGTAACACAGATTCAGTTTACCCACGGAAACGAAAGTTCAAGTGACGGTCAGTGGAACAAGAGTGTAAATGTTTTTGGAAGCGCAGACAAATGGCTTTACCTTAAGGTGACTGTAAAAGAAGCAGTGGGCATGAAAAAAACAGGCGAAAACTTTACGCCGCCGGAAGTTACTCTTGGAACAAATACTGTAAATGTAAGTCTTCTTTCTGAACCGGACTACGCTGACGGAACCTACACCTACTATCTTTCCGGAATAAACCTTGGCTCACTCTCGCTCAGCGAAGGACAAATATCGGTACGTGTTTCTGTATGCGACAACTCGGGGCAGAAGGGACAGAGCAATGTAAACATCATCTGGGACACAAGCGCACCTACAGTGCAGATTATTACCCCAACCACCAACATAAGTGATGCAGTTACAACTTCCATTACAGTAAAGGGACTCATGCAGGACACTTACTCTTCACTCAAATCCCTTTACTGGCTCATTCCAAAAAATGGTGAAAGTTACACGGGAGCAGAGAATGAAGAATGGAACGAGATAAACGCTTCTACTTCATGGGAAATAAAATTTGCTTCCGGTGCATCTGATTCTTCTGATAGTTTGCTCTACTATGTTTCTGTAAAAGAAGGTAATGACTTTGTTTATGCTGTTGAGGAAACTGATACCGAGAACGTTTACAAAGTTCCTATCTGGTTTAAGACAGAAGATTCTGTTGGTAACCTTGCGGTAAGAAAAACTTTCTCTGTTTCAGCTTCAGCAGAAAATGAACTTTATGTTCTTGTGGACCCGGAGGGTGGTAAACCCAAGGCTTGGATTTCTTCTCCAGAGAACGGTGCAACCACAAGCGGTCAGGTTACTCTCTATGGCGGTTCCAGCGACAACGTGAGCGTGCATGATGTTCAGGTGCAGATTGATGCAGACGGTGACGGACTCTTTACGGATGCAGACTACACAATTCTTTCTGGTAGCACTTGGAATGATAGTGCAGTAAAGGCTGCTTTGGTGAATGAAAGCCGCAGCTCAACAAATTCCAACGGAGAAACGGTCGGTGGTGACTGGGGCATCACTTGCACAGGAACCAACAGCTGGAAGATTGTTGTGGACACAGATAAGATTCTTTCTTCCAATGACGGAAAGAAATATCTTCGTGCAAGAATCCGCGCTTGGGATGACGAAGACTACACCCGCGACTGGACTTCTCCGATTGTAATCAATATTGATAACCAGGTGCCTGTAATCAGAAATGTCAAACTTGTTCAGTATGGAGCAGGTAAGGCAATCGGAACTCCTGTAACAGAACGGGAGTATGTTAGCGGAATGTACATTAGCCACAACAGCGTTTCTGAAAAAGGTGAGTGGTATCTTGTTGCAGACATTCACGATAATAACAAGGTCTCTTCCATTTCCTTTGAAGATAAGAATATTTCGGGAGGCTCCATTTCAATTCCTCTCGGAGCAAGTGATATTACTAACGACACAGACAGTTATTCTCTTAACATAAAAGTTCCTACAGACAGAACCGGTACAATTTATAATGTCTTCAAAGCAATGGATGACAACTCAGGTGAAGCAAACCAGTCAATCCAGATAAACATAGATAGCACGGCTCCAAGTTTGTACAACACCAGCAATGCAGAAAGCACAAGCGTTGGAACATCACTTCGCTTAAAGAGCAAAAGCAAAATGTTGGGAACGGAGTCTTCAAATTCAACTGTGGTAAACAACAACGGCTGGTTCACTTTCGGAGACACAGTTAAGGAAGACGGCTCAGGACTTTCATCCATTCTCTTCTACTTTACGAGAAGCGGTGCAAGCGAGACTCGGGTTTACAATCCAATGTTCGGTGAGGAAAATAAATCTGTTCTTGATACAGAGGTTGAGTCAGACACGGCGGAGAACGGAGATATCTTCATCAACTCGGATCAGCTTGCGGCCCTTTGTGTGAAGAATGCAAGCCGAACTTCTGAGGATTCTCTTACATCCTCACTGATTGTGAGTAACAAGAATGTTCGTGTTGGTGGACTTGTGAAGATTGCAGGAAGTTACTCCCGCATTACTTCTGTGGATTCAGTGAACGGAACAATCACCTTTAGTCCCACGGCTTCTGCTTCTTTTGCTGATGCGGAAATCATTTACGCACAGGTGGTGGATCACGAACTTACCGAATCAATTGCAGAAGACAATGTTTCTGTTGTAAATGATGACGGAGATGAAATGGTAGAATCAATCAGCAGTTTAGGTTCCAGTTACATGTGGACTGCAAGCCTTGACTCTACAAACATTCCTGACGGCCCCATAGAAATATGTCTTGTGGCAATGGACAATGCAGGAAACATCACTTCAGGTTCAATTGCAACAAAAGTAGAAAACAACAGACCCCGCATTGCAAAGGTTTTGCTGGGAACGGATTTAAACCACAACGGCAAGTTTGATTTTAATGCAAATGCAAAAACCGTTACTTCTCTGGATGAAGACAAGGCAACTGCAAACGGAAGGGCATTGGGTGAGTTCAGCTATTACTCAACAATAAATTCACAAAGCGGAAGTGCCCAGTTCAACGTAAAAACCGATTCTGCTTCTTTCAAAGTGAAAAACGGTCTGTGCCTCATCCCTGAGTTCATTGGCGGAAACGGGAACCTCTCCTACATTTTCACAAGCGGAACTTCTGACTCGGAAGAAAAAGCAGCGGGAAATGTAACTGCCCTTGCAACAAAAGAAAATCTTCTTGCAAACACCAGCAGCAGGGGAACTTCTTCCATTGAAGATGAAATTACAGACAAGGGCGGAATCATTCTTTCTTCCGACAACAATGCCTTAAAGACAAACGGAGAAAAATATCTCTTCTTTACCTTCTGGGATTCAACTGAAGAAAGTGTTGCAGGAAGCACAAGCCAGTGGGCACACTTACGCCTTCCTGTTACAGTAAGCACCACAGATGACCATGCACCGGTTCCAGTCATTGATAATTTCTACTGGAAGGGCGCAGACGACAACAGTGTACTCTACAATGGAAGTATAAGCGGACACATTGAACTGCCGGAAGAATTACCCGCTGAATCATTTACAGAAAACGGAAGCGGAGTTTATGACAGGGATGCAAAAGTAAGCGGCATCATCACCATAAAGGGAAGCGTTACCGACGACAATCTTCTTTCTTCCATTTCTCTTGGCTTTACAGATATCTTCTCTTCTAAAGTTCTTGCAAACTACACAAACGGTTCATGGGTAAATACTGCTAATGTTACTTCTACCGCAGCAATAAAAGCCTTTGAAGTTTCTGATGTAGATGTAAGTCAGGAAGGACACACCGTTAACTGGACTCTTGTTGTAGACACGGAAAAAATCACCGGCAGCGCAGGACAGAACAAAACCATCACTGTTACTGCAAGTGACTATAATTCAGTTCACACAAGTGACCCGGTTACAAAACAGGTAGATGTTGTTCCTTACGTAGAAGAAATTGTTACTCACTTAAGTGCCTTTGACAAACAGCATCATTCTGTTTATGCCCGTACCGCAAAAGGACACTACCCGGTTTATGAAGGAGAAGTTATTCAGTTTACAGGATACAACCTTGGAACAAACCTTGCAAAGGTAAGCATTCCCGGAATGACTGAAACAACTCTTTCTAATGGAAGTGTGGGCGGAAACTCTGTGTCAAACACTGTCACCCTTAGCGTAAACACAAACTCTGCAACAGGTGCAAAGAGCGGAGAAGCATCTCTTACTGTAAGCGGCATTCCTGCTTTGAACAACCTTAACAAAAATGATGCAGCGGGTTCTTACTCAGGAGAACTTTCTGATGATTCTTATGCAAATGCCTACAACAGAAAAGCAAACGGAGTAAACAACAATACCCTTACTGATGACCTTTATCTTGACGTGTGGCAGTTTAAGAATGCGGCTGAACCTGTAAGCGGTGGGGCTTCTTACGTGAACATGAAGATTAACCCCAAGACTGGAACTCCGGGCTTTAGTTTTGCAAACAGTATTCTTTACTTTAACATGCCGGGTTATAACTCCGACAGCGGAAATGCAAATGCCTGGGGTGCAGAAAATACAACAGTTTCAGGAACTAACTATTCTCAGATTCCTTTTGGCATGAACTATGGAGGCTTTAGTCACAACTCCTTTACCTTTGACTCCTTTGGTTATGCCTATGGTGCGGCAATGTGTACGGATACCTCAAGGGCAGCGGAGAGTGCTTTCTTCCAGTTCTTCAGCCGTGAAACTCCAATTGAATACAGCACTTACGACCAGAACATGAACTACTGTAACTCTGCAAATGCAAGCCGTCTGGATTCATCTTCTCTGCCTTTGAACAGTGACACTACCGGCTGGACAACGGACATTAACCGCATTCAGTCAATTTCCATGGACACTTCTTATGCAGGAGCAGTAAATACAGAACCAAGTCAGACAACTCCTGTTTATGTTTTCATGGCTTACTATGACCAGCCCGTAAAACAGGTTCGCTTCAGGTGGGGAACTGTGGGTGATGCTTCTGACAATATTGACGGAAAGGACTCAACCAAAAATACAAATAGCTTTAACAGCGGAAAGGTTGCAAATGCCTACGGCTTGAATGATTTTGTAAGCGGTCAGGGGTCTTATACAGGTGAATACACAGGTTTTGCCCATTCTTCTAAAGGTGATTACAATATTCGTCCAAACAACCTTAAGGAATCCTTTATCTACTATAGCAACAGCAAAAACAGCGGCATACCCATTCAGGTTGTTGCGGCAAGCGGTGTGAGCGGTGCAAGAAGTGAATATGCTTCGGCCAAAAATGGAGGAGCCGGTAAATATGTTTCTCTGTCAATTGCAAACAAAGATACTGCAAACCCTGTTGCAATCGTAACCTGGTAT
>JAEEGL010823497.1_pt1 | contig 23785 bp, 26 predicted proteins | sample 9134231 | NCBI WGS metagenome assembly JAEEGL01 (sample SAMN16246548, study PRJNA631951) | gut metagenome | biome: gut microbiome; feature: rumen; material: fiber-attached | host: Bos | place: Iran: Karaj | collected 2018-10 | reverse complement strand
TGTCTATTCTGTGTTAAGCTGGCAGGCTTAGGCACAGTTTAGCACATTAGGATTTTTTTGTTCATCGCTTAAGCTCTACGGAACCACGCCACTATGGCGTGGTTTTCTATTAACAAAAAAGAGCGGCTTACCGATTGTAAACCGCTCATTTTCATCAAAATGTGGAATTACTGAGCCATCTGCTTTGCAACTTCTTCTGCAAAGTTTTCCTGCTTCTTTTCGATTCCTTCTCCGACTTCGTAACGGAGCATCTCCACTACCTGAATGTCCTTGCCGATAGCCTTTGCTACGGAATCAACGTATTCCTTAACGGTCATGTTGGAATCCTTAACGAAAGCCTGATCTACGAGGCAGGTTTCCTTGAGCTGCTTCTTGAGTCTTCCTGTGATCATCTTTTCAATGATTGCCTGAGGCTTGTCGGGCGCTTCTTTTGCTGCCTGAGCAATAAGAACTTCTTTTTCGTGCGCGAGATATTCGGGATCTACGCCGCTCTCGTCTACGAACTGCGGGTTCATTGAAGCTACCTGCATCGCTACGTCCTTGCCGCATACTGCGACTTCGGATACGTCTGCATCTGTCTTAAGACCTACGATAACGCCGATCTTTCCGCCCATGTGAAGATAACCTACATACTTGACTCCGGGAGTTTTGAACTTGGTAAGTCTTCTGATGTTCATGTTCTCACCGATCTTTGCGATCTTCTGTGTAAGAGCTTCAGCGACTGTTCCCTCGTTCTTGTACTGCTGATTCATAAGGCAGTTCTCACATTTTACGTCGTCTGAAAGAGAAAGCTTTGCCAGGTCTTCTACGAATTCGATGAATTCGGGGTTCTTGGATGCGAAGTCTGTTTCGATATTGACTTCAACTGCCGCCGCTTTCGTAGCGTCTTCGTTGAAAGCAAGTCTTACGAGACCTTCCGCTGCAATTCTTCCGGCCTTCTTAGCTGCCTTGGAGAGTCCGTTCTCTCTGAGGTAGTCGATAGCCTTTTCCATGCTGCCTTCGCAGGCAACAAGTGCTTTTTTGCAGTCCATCATTCCTGCGCCGGTTGTTTCACGCAGTTCTTTAACCATTGCGGCTGTTACTTCTGCCATTTGTTTTCTCCTTAAATTACTCTTCTGCAGCTGTTTCTTCTTCGGCTTCGGGTGCGTTCTCTTCGGCTTCGGGAGCTTCTTCAGCTTCAGCCATGGATTCGCCCTGTTTTCCTTCGATAACAGCGTCTGCCATCTTTCCGATTATGAGTTTGACTGCTCTGATAGCGTCGTCGTTTGCGGGGATTACGAAATCGCAATCGTCAGGATCGCAGTTCGTGTCGCACATTCCAACTACGGGGATTCCGAGTGTATGCGCTTCCTTGACGGCTATCTTTTCCTTCTTGGGATCTACTACGACCAGAGCGCCGGGCATTCCGTGCATGGTCTTGATTCCTCCGAGGTACTTTTCGAGTTTTTCAGCTTCCTGTGTGAGCTTGATCGTCTCTTTCTTGGAAAGCTTGTCGAATGTACCGTCTTCGGCCATCTTGTTGATCTCAGCAAGTCTTCTGATTCTGGAAGAGATTGTCTTGTAGTTTGTGAGCATTCCGCCGAGCCATCTCTCGTTTACGTAGTACATATCGCAGCGGAGAGCTTCGTCCTTCACAGCCTGCTGAGCCTGCTTCTTTGTTCCTACAAAGAGTACCGGCTTGCCTTCAGCTGCAACGCTCTTTACGAAATCGTATGCTTCGTCTACCTTGTAAACTGTTTTGGAGAGATCGATGATGTAGATTCCGTTTCTCTCAGTGAAGATGTACGGTTTCATCTTGGGGTTCCATCTTCTTGTCTGGTGTCCGAAATGAACGCCTGCTTCAAGAAGGGATTTCATTGAAATTACTGCCATTTTGATATACCTCCTAAGGTTGATTACTTCCATTGCGGAGTTGGCATCGCACGCAAACCCCCGGGTTAAAGGGCACCTTGTGCTGTCCGCAATGTGACTATTGTTACGCTGCAGCTCTGCCGCTCACATAAATGCTCCGGATCTTAGTTTACTTGAATTTCAACATAAAAAATCCGTTACAGCAAATCTGCAACGGAATGATATTACACTAATAATTATTTTAATGCAAGAAGAATTTCATTGAAATTCCAATGTTTTTTGTGCCGGACGCACTTAGGTCATCTCTTGTAGGAGATAAGATCTTCAGCCGCTTCTATCGTAGCTACGGAAAGAGGTTTTTCTTCTTCTTCGGTGACTATGAGTTCGGGCTTTCCGTCTATGATATCTCTTGCTCTCTTGCTTGTCATAGTGCAGAGAGTGTATCTGCTGTCGACCTTTTCTTTAAGTAAATCGATGGATGGGTATAGTAACATTATTTTTGTGCCTCCTCGTCATATTTTTTAATCATCTTCAGCGCCGCTTTGCCGACTTTGTTCCTGCGCACAGATTTCTTTGCGTCTTCGTCGCCGTGTACGGCCTTCATTATATTTTTTACGGTACTTACGGCATCTTCGAGCTCGCCGTTTATAACGTAATAATCGTATTCCTTGATGCGGTGTATTTCACTGAGCGTCGCCTCTGTCCTTTTGTTGATCTGCTCTTGGCTGTCGGAATTTCTTTTTTCCAGTCTCGCCCTGAGTTCTGCAAGTGACGGAGGAAGAACGAAAATAAGGACCGCGTCTTCATAATTTGACTTGACCTGAGCTGCCCCCTGCATCTCGATCTCAAGGATCACGTCTTTTCCCTCGTTCATAGCCTTGAGCACGGGAGCTTTCGGCGTTCCGTACCTGTGCCCGTATATGCCGGCATATTCAAGGAAACCGCCCTCTTCTATGGTTCTGTCAAATTCTTCATCTGAGACAAAATAATAACTTACGCCGGGAATTTCTTTTCCTCTGAGCGCTCTCGTAGTCATGGACACGGAAAGCTGAGCGCAACCGTCTTCGATGACTCTGTCGCAGATTGTGCCTTTTCCCGCTCCGGAAGGTCCGGATAAAACAAACAATCTTCCCTGCTGCATAACGTCTCCTGAAAATCTTTTATGTAGTATACAACTACCTTGCTTGAATATTCAAGTGGTAAAATCAAAAATCCTGTCTTCCGGCAGACAGGATTCTGTTTAACGGGTCTTATTAAATTATTACCGGAACTGAAGCGCTTTGCTTCATCAGAAATATATGATATTTCCCATATATTGTCAATTCTTATTCTCCGGTTTTTCGGGTTTTACCCAAACTGTTCTGTTGTTAGTAAAAACAACCATGCCGGGCCTTGCCCCGCCCGGTTTTTTAACGTATCTTATCGGAACGTAATCTACGGGTACGTTATCTGATTCTTTTCCCTTGCTGTACCATGCCGCAACAGAAGCCGCTTCATATATATCTGCTTCTCCGGGTTCGTCTCCGTTCAATCTGAGCACGAGATGCGAACCGTGGATATCTTTCGTGTGCATCCAGTAGTCGCCCTTCTGCGCCAACTTGAAAGTTATATAGTCGTTTTCGCTGTTCGACCTTCCAACTAGCACTTCATGACCCGTGCTCAGCGTGAACCTTCTCGGCTGGGGTTTTATCTTTTTGTTTCTTTTTTCAGCCTTATTGATCCTTACGAATCCCTGAGAGGACAGCTCCTGACGAATGACGTCGAGTTCCGAATAACTTTCGGCAAGAGAAACTTCCGCCGAGACCTCACGGAGATACTCGAGCTCCGATCTGCATTCCTCCAGTTGTGCAAGTTTCTCCTTCTTCGAGGATTTAAGCTTAGAATACTTTTTAAAGTATGACTGAGCGTTTTTTGCAGCCGATATTTTCTCGTCAAGTTCTATTTCTATATTCTCTCCGTCGTAGTAATTCAACAGGACTACGCTTTTAGCCCCGGGTTCTACCATATGGAGATTTGCGTTGAGGAGTTCTCCCTTGATCCTGAAAATATCCGATTCTTCGGATTTTTTGATTTCGTCGAGAAGCCTTGATATTTTGAGCTCGTGCTTTTCTATTATCGCATTCACCTGTCTAGTTAGAGCGGCGGCTTTCTGAGAGACTCTGTTCGTGTCGAATCTGTTTTCGTAATAGAAGTCCAGAGCTTCCCCTATACTTTCAAAAACTCTTTCTTCATATACTCCCCTGTACTGGCAGAGATCTATGACGTGGAAATCTTTGACGCTGCCCTTTTCGTCTACCCAGACAGTCGGTATCTTTCTTTCGGGGTCCGCCCCAGCCTCTACTGCTACCTTCGTCGAAGGTCCGTATCCGAGGCTGTTCGCAAGATTCCCCTTCGGCGGTTCAACGTAGGTGACGCCGGGAAGTATCTGCCTGTATCTGTTCATGTCTATGGAGATCCTCTTTACGGAGTCTATTATCCTTCCCGTAGCCCCGTCCAGAAGAATTATGTTGCTGTACTTACCCATAGTCTCGCATACAAGCTTCTTGTTTACGGAATAACCCATTTCGTTAAGGGTTTCTATCCCGAATACTATGATCCTTTCCCTGTCCGTCTGATTTATCTCGATAATCCTTCCACCCTGTATGTGTTTTCTCAGCAGCATACAAAAAGCAGGCGCTTCAGAAGGATTTTCAAAGTCCTTACCGGTCATCTGTACCCTGCTGCCCTGGGAGGAAACGTCTATAAGGAGCTTTATTCTTCCGTCCGAGCATCTGATCTGAAGAACGAGCTGATCGTTTTCGGGCTGATATATCTTTTCAATTTTTGAATCCTTAAGTTTTACCTTTAGCTCGTCACATACGGCTTTGGCAAACAATCCGTCGTAAGCCATTGAAGTCAATAACCTTTTCAGTTCTGTTTTTATCTGTTAAAATGATACGGGCTGTTTGAAATACAAACGCGAACAATTTGCAAACAGCCCTTTCAATTATCATACATCTTAACACGAAAAGAAAGGGACTTCCATGATTAAATCAATGACAGGCTACGGCAGAGGAGAATCGCTCTGCGGCAGCATAAGCTTCAGCGCCGAGATAAAATCCGTAAATCACAGATACTGCGAAATCTCGGTAAAGCTTCCCAGGCGCTTCAACTATGCGGAAGAAAGCATCAAGAGCGTCATAAAGAAACACGCAAGCCGAGGAAAGATCGAAGTGAACCTGAACGTGACCGACGACGGATTCGACGCAGGTTCGATACATCTCAATATAGAAGCCGCCAAAGCGTACGCTGCAGCCCTCAGAAAACTAAACGACGAGGTGCTGGAAGGAAAAGGCACCATAAGTCTTTCGATGCTTTCTTCAAATCCCGACATTCTCAAGACTATTGCTCCCGAAGACGATGAGGAAGTAATAGCAGGCGCAATATGCGAAGCGGTGGAAAAAGCCTGCTGCAATTTCGATCTCATGCGGAATACCGAAGGAGAGAGGCTCATTTCAGACATTCTTGAAAGAGGAAAGTTCATTGAAGAAACCGTGTCTTATATAGAGCTTCACGCCCCCGAAGTAAAAAAGGCATATTATGAAAAAATCAAAAGCAGGATCTCGGATCTTCTTTCCGGAAGCGTTGAGATCCCCGAAGACCGTATAATGGTCGAAGCAGCCGTATACGCCGACAAGGTCGACGTTACTGAGGAAATAACGCGACTTAAGAGTCACTGCAACCAGCTGAAACAGATAGCTTCGGAAAGCAGCGAACCTATCGGGAAAAAACTCGACTTCCTCGTACAGGAAATGAACAGGGAATCGAATACGATAGGTTCCAAATGCAACGACGTCTCAATAACGAAACACGTGCTGCAGCTGAAAAACGAAATAGAAAAGATCAGGGAACAGATCCAGAACATAGAATAAAAAAACGGGCGAAAGCCCGTTTTTCATTATAGTCTTGAACGTATCAGTTCGAGGACTGTTTTTACACCCTCTTCGTTAAGATGCAGTCTGTCTGAATGTAGATAATGTCTGAAATCTTCCAGTTCGTCTTTTACTGACAGATATTCAGCACCTTCGACAAGAAATTGATCGTTTCCCGACATCGAAACTATAAGCAGATTTTTCCCTTCCATGATGCGCCTGAGCTTTGGAATATCGCTTTCGTTCAGAGCGAAGCTGTGATCTGTAAGTATCACAACGTTTTTCGCAAGAGTCCTGTTTTCTGCATCTTCTGAAAGCAGTTTTATGATCTCACCTGCTTCTTTGTTCTGCAGAAGCCTGAAAGTCGATTCCGGATAAAGCTCGGAAAGTCCCTTGTTTAGGTTTGCAAGCATATCGCCTCCGTAAAAACTGTATCTGCGGCTTTCCGCTTCTTCAATCTCAGAAAGAACTTTTTGCCTTTCTTCCTCGAACTTTTCCACATAATATCCGTGAATCGCATCATATACGAATTTGGCGTATTTCGGACCTCCGTATCCGTTTACGTGTATGCCGTCACCAACGAACCAGTCTGAATGTCCGGCGGACAGCACTTCCCAATCTATGAGATGAATATTATCGTATCCCGCGCATCTTTCCCTTATTCCGCTGTTGCAGTAAACGCTGTAGCTCCTGTCGTTGGTCACCGTGACCCAGAAGAGCTGGAGATTGTTTGCGTTGACGAAATTGACTATATCGTTCATCTGCGGAGCCCACAGTCCCCCGTTGGAACCTATGTGGACAAGAACCGCCTCCTGAAGTATACCGTTTCTTTTCATTGCGGCCATTATATCCCTTACGTAAAGTCCGGGTCTGCTGACAACGGCGTCGCAATAGAAGTTATCGAAAGCCGAATACAGATAAGGGCTCGCTCCGAGAAGGACGGAATCCCCTATTCCGCATACTCTTACTGCAGAAGCCGCCTTTTCCGCATAATCTTCATCACCGTAGGATAACATAAGTTCATCCCATTTCATATTCTCTTCGCTCAGTCTGGCCAGATATTCCTCCTGCCTGTCATGAATGTTCTGCTCTTCTTGTGTAAGCTGCTCCTCAAGCGCTTTCATTTCTTCCGTATGGTCTTTTTCTAGGACATACAGACAGCCGCCGTATATGGTGACGAAACCTAAAACACAGCAGGCAAGTATTATCAGGGGGTTTGATTTGCTGCTGACGCCGAACAGAGTATGAAATACAAATGCTGCGGCAAGGCTGAAGAACAGAACCCCCATAAACTGAAGATCCTTCGGAGGATTGCTGTACCATGCCCGGTTCATTATGACCATTAGAGGATAATGGATCAGATATATTTCATATGTCATAGACGAAACGGTCCTTATTGCTTTGAATATTGCGCATCCCGTTTCTCCTATGCCTGCTGCCAGAAGCACTTCCGTCATCGTAAGCAGCGAATAAAGGATCATCAGTTCCGGCATCAGAAGGTCCGAAGAATCAAAAATATACATACCGGCGCACATAAAAAGCAGTATGACTGCAAACGCCGCTTTCTTTATTTTTATATTACCGCCTGAACTTCCGTTCTTCTTCAGATAGTAGGCAAAAATACCGAATGCGAAGGAATAAATCCTTTCCACGCTTCCGTAATACGCGATGCTGATATTGTTGACTGAATAACTGACGTAAAAATATATGATTCCGGCAACCAGAATCAAAAGTGTCAGAATCAATGGATCGACTCTCTTTTTGTTTCTGTTTATTCTTTTTACCAGCAGAAAGATAAGAGGATAAATAATTTCAAATTGAATAAGTATGGAAATATACCACAGATGTGTGAAAGGCGAATCCTCGGTTCTTGCGAAGTAATCGTTATTTACGGAAATCTGATAATAATTATTGTACCCGGCCAATATGGAAGTGGTTTCGGGTTTCAGGGTCACCCAGAAAACGTCAAGTACGGAGCATAGTAATATAACAGAGAGAACTATAACCGCCAGAGGCAGATATAGCTGTTTGATTCTTTTTTTATAGTAACTGAAAACGTTCAGATCTTCTTTATCCAGAGACGCTGTGATAAAGTATCCGGAAAGGACGAAAAAACCGCATACTGAAAGGAACCCGCCCTTCATTACGCCGAGATGATAAAAAAGAACGCTGAGGCAGAAAACGACCCTCAGCAAGTCAATATAATCAAGTCTTTTCTTAGTTTCAGGTTTAACCATCCGACTTTATCGTATCATTCCTTCCGCCCGGAGTCTTCCGTTTATGGCGTTCAGTACTCTTTTTTTATCCGCGCTCCACAGAGGAGCGATAAGCGTCTTTTTTGGGCCGTCTCCTGTCATTCTGTGAACGACCATATCTTCCGGAAGAAGTTTAAGACAGTCTGTAAGTATGTCTATGTACTCGTCCATTTCAAGCGTTTTGAATTTCCCTGCTTTATAGTCCTCCGCAAGGTCTGTTCCTTCCAGGACGTGGAGAAGCTGAAGTTTGATACCCCTGCTCCCGGATTCACATACATGCTTCACGCTTGAGAGCATATCTTCCCTGTTCTCCTTGGGAAGACCGAGTATCACGTGAGTGATAGTATGAATACCGGCTTCGTTCAAAAGCCTTATCGCACGGTCATATACCGTCGTATCGTATCCCCTTCTTATATATTCAATCGATTCCTTTTTAGTCGTCTGCAGTCCCAGTTCCACCCAAACGGGTTTTATTGTATTAAGATCCGCAAGATAAGCTATCACTTCGTCAGAAAGGCAGTCGGGTCTTGTCGCTATTGAAATCACGGCTATATCTTCTCTTGCTGCAGTTTCGCCGTACAGGGAGCGTAAATAATCCAGAGGAGCGTAGGTATTTGAAAAAGATTGAAAATATGCTATATATCTGTTTCCTCTGAATTTTTTTTCTACTCTCTTTTTGGCTCTTTCTATCTGATCGTAAACCGGAAGCGAGCCGTTTTCGGCAAAATCTCCGCTTCCTCCCTCCGAGCAGAAAATACATCCGCCGTATCCCAGACTGCCATCCCGGTTCGGACAGGTAAATCTGCCCGAGAGAGCAAGTTTGTAAAGTTTCTCTCCGTATTGACTTTTACAGAAATCGTTTGTACTTATCAATGTTTTCAGTCTTCTATTGTTTCAGCTACGAGCCTGTATCTCGGTCTCTTGATGTTCGACGTAGCCAGTACTATTATGGCAACGTAATAAGTGCCGAGAGAAATAAGGTGACTTATGAAGGTCGTCCCGTTGACTTCGTTGTTAATGAGCAAAATGCCTGCTACAAAAAGCAGTACCGAGCCGGCAGCGATCCTTCTGTCCTGTCCAATGGACAAGATAACCATAAGTATTGCGGTTATCACGTATGCTATCGCAAAAGCCCTGAGCCCTCTGTACTCACCCTTAATGAGCATCAGGCCCGTTACGGCGATGGCAGACACTATGATCCATACGATCACCTGCTTCTTTTCGGGCTTTTCATCTCTGTAATAAGCGTAGCTCAGCAAGAGATATGCCAAAATATGCAGTACTGACCCCACGTAGATATTCACGGACATTGAAACGTCTGCAACTGCAAGCGATACAAGACCAAATAATATCATCAGTGAGAGAGGTCTCTTTTCTTTCCTGTAGCCGTACAGAGCTATCATTACTGATATGAATCCGATAATTGATTTGAATATATATATTCTTGTTTTGTTATCGGGCAGTATCTGCTTATAGAATTCCATAATGAGGAACAGAACGAAGATTGCGCTTGCGCAGATAAGAGGTATGGCATTGAACTTCGTTCCCTCCGGTATCCAGCCTTTTCTGACTCTTCTGTTAAATCTTATCTTTCCAACGAAGAATACCGCCTGGAAAGTAAGGAATGACAGAATGATAATAATTGCCGACAGGAAGAGCATCACAGCGTCTTTCCAGTAAAGTCTGCTTGACTGTTCCTTATATATTGTCGAAATCTCCCCTACTTTGACACCGTTTTCATATTCAATACGGCTAAATGAATCCTTATCGAGTCCTTTTTCGGAAAGGAACTCGGGTTCCAGCAGATCGGCAAGTTCAGTTTCTTCGATCTGCTCCGGATTGGGTTCGCCGTGTAACCTTACGGTAAGATCGTGTCCTTCCGGGATCCTTATAGTGTAAAGAGTTACTTTTTCGGGATTTAAATATCCGAGAGAATAATCCATTTCGATGATTAGGAAATCATCCTCGCTGTCCGCATCAACGTGAAGATCGTAATCCGTGTCTCTCGGAATGGTTATATGCATAGCGTAGTCGGTATAATCCATATACCTGAGATCATCCGCTACTTTTCTTTCGTCTTCGTCTATCAGATCATACTGGCGCTTTTTTTCGTTATATTTAAACATTGAAGGCAGCTGTTCTATAGTTTTACCGTCTCTTTCAAGAGAAAGCGACGACCTTGTTGATACGTATATTTCTGAGTATCTCGAATTGGAGTTATAAAGCTCTTCGTAGGAATCTGTTGAGAAAAGCCACGCTATATACATCTCCGGCGTATGGAAATGCGCCAGATTTACTCCCGATGAAGCGTTTGGATTCCACTGCCTGAATATGCTTTCTCCGGTATCGTAATCCTGTAGCATCCATATGAGATAATTAAGCAGTCCGTTGGCAGATTCTTTGGTGTCCTCGTTTATGAGTGCTTCGTCATTTGCCAGATCGAGCAAATTCGAAAGCACGTTTACAGGCGTCCTGTCCGCCCACATATGAATTATATTATTCTGAAGATGCTCGTAGTAATCGTTTACCGTAGGGCAAATTTCAAGAATGTATCCCAAAACGGTTTTCAAGAACTGATAAGTATTACGGTTATACCAGAAATCTATGCCCGTCAGATTCTTATATATTTCTGCGGCCAAATCGTTCATTTCATCAAAATCAGAGTCTGTTTCAAGCGCCGGCAGATAGAGAGTATTGCCGTAACGCTGATATCCCCATTCAGCGAAAGGTACGCAGGGTATAGGGTCAGTTTTACCTACAATATTGTTGATGTTCGGATACCTATCGTAATTGGGATCCCGGACATATCTGGGCGTTGCGAAAGTATAGGCAAAAACACTTTTCTGATCGAGCATCGAAGAATCTGAGAGCATGGAAGCGGTAAGGCTCGAAACCGCAGCGGCTCTGCTGAATCCGGATATCCAGACTTTATACGGTCCTTCCAGATGCATACTTGCAATATATCCGAAAATCCTGTCATATACGAGCTCTGAAGAGCGCCAGAATCCGTCGTGATATATTCCGTCTCCTATCGAAAAATTAGACTCCCATTCGTCTATATATCCCTGTCCGCATACTCCGACGGCGATGAGTTCGAACGCTTCGTCCCCTTCGCCGACTTTCTGATGTCCCATAACCGTCGATATGGAATAAATATTGGGATTTTTATCGTAATCGTTACTTCTTAAATCTTTAAAATGTGCTTGTGTGAGAAAATCCTTGAGGTTCATATCATTGCTGGAAATACCCTCAAGATGATTGAGATTCGGTCTGAATGCAGCGGTGGCAAGACCCATTGATAGCTTTGCTATCCTATGGTCGTAATGATCTGCATCTTCCTTGAACCAATCCGAACTGAATTCCACGGGCAGGAGATTGTATTCATCCTTCGTGACCGAATAGTATTTTGCGTTAATTACTTCTACTCCTGAAGATCCGCTTTCTGCAAATACTCTGCAGGGAAAAGCGCTGAGAACAAAAACAATAACGATAACTAATGCTGAGATTCGTTTCAGAAATCTTGACCTATACACTGATATAACTTCCTTTTGATTTATTAATTGCGCAGCTTTTCCAGAGTCTCCGTATAGATCTTCGGAGGCTCTGATATGAATTCCATATACTGCCCCGTTACGGGATGAATGAACCCCAATATGCCCGCGTGCAGCATCTGTCCGCAGGTTTTATACGGATGTTTTCTTACGTTCCCGTAAACCTCATCCCCAAGAAGAGGATGATTGATATATGACATATGCACTCTTATCTGGTGCGTCCGTCCTGTTTCAAGTCTGGCTTCGATCTCAGTAAAGCCTTTGAAGCGCTCTTTCACCTTCCAGTGCGTCAGCGCCCTTCTGCCGTCCTGAACGACAGCCATTTTAAGCCTGTTTTTGGGATCCCTTCCTATCGGAGCGTCGACAGTTCCGCTGTTTTCGTCGAAATCGAAATATACGACTGCTCTGTAAACTCGTGTGATACTGTGCTGTGCGAACTGTTCCTGCAGTCCTCTGTATGCGGCGTCGCTTTTTGCGCATACGAGAAGACCGGAAGTATCCTTATCGATACGATGCACTATTCCCGGTCTTTCCGTACCGTTTATAACGGAAAGCGATCCGCAGTGATAAAGGAGAGCATTGACTAAAGTTCCGTTCAGATTGCCCGCAGCCGGATGAACTACCATTCCTTTCGGCTTATTAACAACTATCAGATTATCATCTTCATAAACGATATCCAGTGGAATATCTTCAGCCTGGGCTTCACAGGGCACAGGCTCCGGCATCTCGACTCTCACCGAATCGTTTATCGAAAGTAGATAATTTTTCTTTACGTAACTGTTATTTACGTATACATTATTATTTACTATGAGTTTTTGGATATAACTGCGTGAATAGCCTTCTAAAAGCAAAGAAAGCACGCTGTCGATCCTCTCTCCTGCGTACTCTCCTGTAATTGTAAAGATATATTCCTGCATTCTATTGTACGGTAGAAGCTACGCTTTACCGGATTTCATTTTTTTAGGTTCAATGATAAGCACCGACACAATCAGCATGGCGCAGCCTATACAGATTGCTATATCGGCAACGTTGAACACCGGCCAGAAATAGAAATTGAAGAAATCAACCACGTAGCCGTACATGACCCTCGTAATCAGATTTCCAAGTCCCCCTCCGACGATGAGCGCTAGAGCAGCGGTTTCCAATGCGGGGATCTTCTTTCTCTGACTGAACGCATATATAGACAGTGCTACAAGCAAAACGGCAGTCACGACCGTAAGAAAGACCGGTTTCCCCGTAAAAATGCCGAACGCAGCCCCGGTATTTCTCACGTAAGTGATGTCAAAAATACCGTCTATAAAAGGAATGGTCTGATTTTCCACCATGTGGCTCGAGATAAGGTATTTGGTATACTGGTCGGCAGCCAAAACAAGAAACAGAATAATAGGATACAATTCCGGTTCTCCTTATTCGTCTATGGAATTCAAAAAATCGTCGAATTCGTCCGATACCTTCTCACCGAGTATATCCGTATCCAGTATCTTGAGACTCTTGAGTTCTGATTCGAGAAGATACTGAAAACGCATACGCGAGGAGATGACCCTGTCCTTGAGCAGCTTTTCCTGCTGCTGCAGTTTGGACAGATTCTCCTTTGTGGAACTGATGATCTCCTCCGCTTTTATCTGCGCATTTTCGACAAGCATTGCAGCCTTTTTCTCCGCAGCAGCCGATATATCCGCCATAAGCGTCTTTGCAGATTCAAGAGTCGTGTACAGTTTGCTCTCGAGCTCTCTGTACTGTTTGTCAAGCTCCTTGTTGGATTCTATGAGCGCATCATATTCAGCCTGAAGTGCCTGATGCTCCTTTAACAGCTTGTCATAATCGGAATTAGATCTCAGGATCCTGTCCTTAAGACTTCTGTTTTCAGAAAGAAGATCCTTGAACTCCTCGATTACTTCGTCGAGGAAAGCATCTACCTCAGTATCTTTATAGCCTCTGACACCTTTTGTAAATTCTTTTTTTTCAATATCGTTAGGTGTAAGCATAAACGTATACTCCTATAGTTTTAAAAGCAGCTGAAGTAAAAATCTGAATATAAACTCTAATAGTATAACGGTTAACCACGGGCTGAAATCAATAGGAAGCGGCCTGAAATTGGGGAATATACTCCTCAGGCCTCTACCTAGTAATTCCAATATTGCTCTTGCAGGTCTGAACAGAGGTTCGAGAAAATATCCGAGCTTTCGCCAGTAATAATACAGCTTGCCACCGGGATTCACGAACCATGATCCTATACAGAATACAAGTATGGCAATATTAATTACTCTGTAGAAATAGTACAGAGCGTAAAAAAGTATAGTTTTCATCAGTTCCAGGGACTCTTAACGGCAGACTCTTCTCTTCTGACTCCGTTCGTATAGGTCACGTCGACATTTTCGGGTGTGAACAGGAAAATGTTGTTCGCAACTTTCTGTACGTTTCCGTTAAGCGCATATGTTGCACCGGAAAGGAAGTCGAAAATCTTTCTTGCCGTATCTGTTTCGAGATCTTCGAGGTTGATGATAACAGGCTTCTTTGCTCTCAGGCTGTCGACCAGCTTGGGGCTTTCTTCAAACGACTGGGGTTTAATTACAACGAGCTTTACCTGCTCAGTGTATCTTTTTGCACTGGATGCAGGCGCAGCCTTTTTCTCCGCAGCCGGAGCCGGTGAAGGAACTGATTTTCTTTCAAATCCGGACGGGGCTTTGGCTTCTTCCTGTTTTCCGCCGAACAGAGGTTTTCTTTCTTTGGGTTCTTCGAATTCTTCTTCTAATTCTTCATCCTCGTCATCTTCTTCTTCAAGACCGATTAGATTTGACCAAAAACTCATGTTTGCTACTCCTTTAAACCTTAATATATTTTCGTTTACCGAATATTGCGCTTCCTATACGTATACAGTTGGCGCCTTCTTCGACAGCGACTTTGTAATCTCCGGACATCCCCATCGAGAGAACGTCCAGATCATATTCCTTAAACAGACTGAAGGTCTGTTTGAAGTACACTCTGACCGTTTCGGCATCGTCGGTTTCAGGCGCTACGAGCATAAAACCCTTCACCCTGATATTTGCGCATTTTTCATTGATCTCACTGAAAAGCGTCCGCGCGCCGTCTATACTTACTCCGCCCTTCTGGATCTCTCCGGCAGGATTTACCTGGATGAGTACATCCTGCACTATTCCTGCTTCATCGGCCCTTCTGTTTATTTCCAGGGCAAGATCCATGCTGTCCAGAGAATGTATAAGAACTGTCTTTCCGACAATTTTTTTTACTTTGTTTTTTTGAAGTCTTCCGATGAAGTGCCAGTTCAGTTCCGGGAGAACCTCATATTTACCGCACAATTCCTGAGCTTTGTTTTCTCCGAAATCACGGCATCCGGCCGACACCGCTTCTTTTATCTCCTCAACCGTTCTTGTTTTCGACACTGCTACGAGAAGAACGTTATCAGGTATCGACTCCTTTATTTTCAGGTAATTATTTTTGATCCTGCTCTCCGACATCTCTCAATATCTCATCATATAAAGAAACGCTTTGGATAACTTTTTCAGTTCCGTCGTCCTGAAGTTCCGTGAACCTGTCTTCGCTTACAGCATAACTTTCTTCATTGCGGTCGAGAATCTCCACTCTTGTAAAATGGTATTCTCCGTCTGTACCGAGTACGAAAACCCCTGCTTTGCCGTCTCTGTAGGCAACGGCAGTCACCGGTATTTCAAGACCCTTTGTCTGCTTCGTGGACACTCTGGCCTGAAGGGTCCTTACTTTGCAGAAATCGGGATAATAGCTCAGCACTTTGGCCATGACCGAAAGCTTGTCGCTGCCCAGAACCCTTTCAGCTTCTGCCTTCAATACCGTTCCGTCGTCGAGAAGGACTTCTATATTACTTCCTATTCTGAAACTGCTAAGCTGCTCTTCGTTTACGGGAAGAATCAGATACCAGTTTTCGCCGTCGACGACCTTGTATAGGAAATCGCCCGGAGAGACGCTGTTTGCCTCCGTAGAGCGCGACACCCCGTTAAGATTCAGGTATTCGCCCGGATCCATATCCAGTATTTTCTCAGGATCGAGTACATCCTCGTACCCGTCCTGATAATAGCTTACGAAACCAGTGACCGGACAGTACTGACCGATTTTATCGCTAGGCGTGTATATATCGGCGACCTTGGTGCCTATACGCGTCTTCTCGCTTTCTTCGATATAGTAAGAGACATTACCCGAATAATCACTGTAAACGCACTGCTCATATCTTACCACTATGGCCTTTCCGTAGTAGAAGTTGTCCATCACTACGGAGTTGACTATATAAGTCGGAGTAAGAGCTACGTTGATATGCGGTATCAGATAGACGAAAGCGTACAAGCCTGCTGCTATGACAAGATATATTATTGAAATTGTGATAAGCAGCGTACGCTTTTTGTTCTTCATTATCAAAATACTCTTTCAGTATATTATAACAGAAACAGCCCCTTATTTCTACTTTTTATCATCTTCGACTACGGAATGAAGTATCTTCTTTTCCTGCTTGCTGAGACTAGTTTTATCAAGGCTTTCCAGATATGCTTTAAAAAGATCAGGACGTCTTGATTTCGTCAGTTTCAGACTCTGTTCATATTTCCACTCGCGTATCTTCTGATGATTTCCGCTAAACAGAACCTCCGGGACGTCCATTCCTTCGAACTCCCGCGGTTTTGTATACATATCCGCTTCCAAGAGCCCGCTGTATATGCTTTCGTCCAATGCGCTTTCTTCCGAAGAAAGCACTCCCGGAACAAGTCTCGCCACAGCGTCTATGAGTACCATGGCAGGGAGCTCGCCACCTGTAAGGATATAGTCTCCTATGGAAACCTCCTCCATACCGAATGAGTCGATTATTCTCTGATCCACGCCTTCATAGTGACCGCATAGTATATACAACTCATTTTCCGAGGACAGATCTTTTACAAGCTCCGGTGAGAGCATTTTTCCTCTCGGTGACATATACAGAATTCTCTTTCCTTCTGCTCCGCTGCCGCGAAGAGCGTCAAATGCAGGCTGAGGCGTCATTACCATACCTGCTCCGCCTCCGAAAGGAGTGTCGTCCGTTCTGTTATGCTTATCCCTGGTGTAGTCCCTTATATTTACTATCCTGAACTCTATGAGATCTTTTTCCCTGGCTTTTTCAAGGATGCTTGAGTTCAGAACGTTTTCGAACATCTCGGGGAACTGTGTGAGAACTGTGATGACCATTGCGTTCACTCTCTCAACCTATCAAGCCGTCAATAACGTGCACCGTAACGGTTTTTCCGGCGGTATCCACGTTCTTTATGAACTCTTTTACCGCAGGTATCATGAAAGTTTTGCCTTCCGGCGTTTTTACGACATAAATATCCTGAGGTGAATTCTGATTTACGTCATCAAGAATTCCGAGCATCTCGCCTTCCTCGGAAAAAACACTGCATCCTATAAGTTCGTCGACAAAATACGAATCGTCGTCAAGAACGTACTGTTCCTTATCCACGTAAAGGTTTACGCCTCTTAGAGTCTCCGACGTGTTTCTGTCGTTTACCTCGTTGAATTTAAGAACTACCAGACCCTTGTCGTAACGCACCTTCTGTATCGTATAACGGGTCTCTCCTTCTCCGACGTATACCTCTTTTATATCAGAAAATCGCGATTCCCTGTCTGTATACGGGAAAACGCGAATTTCACCTTTTATGCCGACCGGAGCAGTGATTTGTCCGATTCTGACTTTTTCCATGAACTATCTCCTAAGACACTATCTCGACAACCACGCTCACGCCTTTGCGAACTGCGGCTGCTTTTACCACTGTTCTCAGAGCTTTGGCAATACGTCCTTGTCTTCCTATGATCTTGCTCATATCGTCCTGAGCGACCTGGAGAGTTATGACAATTTTGCTGCCGTCTTCTTTAGTTTCCGTAACGGTAACCGCATCCGGGTTACTTACCAGGGATTTGGCAATAGTTTCAACTAAACTAACCATCTAATCCCTCCGACTACTTGTCGTAAACGCCGGCTTTCTTTAAGAGAGCTTTTACAGTGTCTGTAGGCTGAGCACCGTTTGCAAGCCATTTCTTGGCTTCTTCAACGTCGATCTTGATTGCAGAGGGTTCCGCAAGGGGATCATATGTACCGATTTCAGCAATAGCGAAACCGTCTCTTGACGTTCTGGCGTCTGCAACTACTACTCTGTAGAAAGGAGCCTTCTTCTTGCCCATTCTTCTAAGTCTGATTTTTACCATTTTTATTTCCTCCTGAATATTGTAACTAAATGGTTGACCTGATTTATACAAACGAAGGGCGTATGCCTTTCGTTTTGTTCATTATGATTGATCACATTCCGGGGAAGCCTCTTCTTCCGAATCCGCGCTTGCCCTTCATGCTGTTCATCTGTTTCATCATCTTTTTTGCGTCTTCGTATTTCTTGATCAGCTGATTTACGTTGGTGACGGAAACTCCAGCGCCTGCTGCGATGCGTTTTCTTCTGCTGGCATCGAGAATTCGGGGATCTTCTCTCTCCTTTTTTGTCATGGAACAGATGATCGCTTCGGTTCTTATGAGTTCGAGTTCTGATTTATCGAGCTGCTCGTCGGTGGCTTTTGCTCCTCCCGGAAGCATTTCCAGGAACTTACCTATACCGCCCATGCTTTTCAGCTGTCTCATCTGGTCGAGCATATCGTCGAGAGTGAACTTGTTCTTGGAAAGTCTCTTCTCAAGCTCCTTTGCCTTCTCTTCATCTGCGGTTGCTGATACTTTCTCTATAAGAGAAAGCATATCGCCCATTCCGAGTATTCTACCGGCCATGCGGTCCGGATAGAAAGGTTCCAGAGCTTCTATCTTCTCTCCCATTCCCGCGAAAAGTATGGGTTTGCCGGTTACGGATTTGACTGACAGCGCTGCACCTCCGCGGGTATCGCCGTCGAGCTTCGTCATGATTATCCCGTCAACTCCTATGGCATCGTTGAAGGAAGATGCGGAAGTAACGGCATCCTGTCCGGTCATTGCGTCGACTACCAGTAGTATCTGGAATGGTTTGACCGCTTTCTTTATCGTCCGGAGCTCTTCCATAAGCTCTTCGTCGACATGGAGACGTCCTGCCGTATCTACGATCAGAATGTTATATCCTTTTATTTCAGCGGTGTTCTTTGCATCGAGCGCTATCTTTGCAGGATCCTTGCAGTCTCTGTCCGTATATACTGGAACGCCGACCTGTTTTCCTACTATCTCGAGCTGGTCTATGGCAGCGGGTCTTTGAACGTCGCAGGCAGCGAGCATCGGCTTCTTTCCCTCTTTTATGAGGTATGCGGCAAGCTTTCCGGCTGTAGTCGTTTTTCCTGTACCCTGGAGACCGGCAAGCATGATGGTAGTAAACCCAGACGGGCTGTAAGTAAGTTTTCCGCTCACGCCTCCGAGAAGCGAAATCATTTCGTCGTTTACTATTTTGACTACCTGCTGTCCCGGAGTCAGACTCCTGAGCACCTCTTCGCCCAGAGCCTTCTCTTTTACGGCTGCAACGAATTCTTTGACTACCTTGTAGTTGACGTCGGCTTCGAGCAGAGCGAGCCTTATTTCACGCATCGCCTCGTCGATGTCTTTTTCAGTAAGGACTCCCTTGCCTCTGAGCTTTTTGAAGGTGTTATTCAGTTTTTCAGATAAACTTTCGAATGCCATTTATATACCCAGTTTCGTGATGCCTATTTCGTTTTTCCATCGCTCGACCAGACCGAGCTTGTCTTCGTATTTCCTAAGAGCTTTTTCAGACTTCTTGATTCCGTCGGATACGGCCTGTTTCGTAACGCCGAACTCCTCCGCTATTTCACTTAGGGAAAGATTTTCATTGAAATACAAATCGACAAGGGTCTGCTGTCTGTCTGTAAGGAGCGGACCGTAAAAGTCGAATAAAACGCTGATTTCCAATGCTTCCTGTAACATAAATACTTCCCTTCGTGTCAAGCAGATGTACTTGACTCACGTCAAGTACCGCTATATTCTAAACAGTAAAGAAGTATGTGTCAAGCACTTTTGCTTGACAGACCTATTTTTTTGTAAATAATTGTTGTTAGAAAATCAGAAAGTGCTATAATCTTTTGGCTGTATAACTTATATCTGATAATCAGGCGGTAAAAATGGAAACAAAACAGAATCTTGCAAGGGATCTTTGCTTTGCGATAGTCGGCGCATGCATCGCCGCCGCAAACATAAACACGTTCGTTAATTCAGGCGATCTGGTACCGGGAGGTTTTTCCGGTATATCTTTGATTCTGATAAGAGCCGCCGCCAAATACTTTAACGTAACGCTCAACTACTCGGTTCTTTATCTCCTGTTCAATATCCCCTGCGTCATACTGGTTTTCAAATGCGTATCAAAACGCTTTACGCTGATTTCCTTAGTATATATTGCGACCGTCAGCGCCATGGTCGAAATAATCCCCTTCTTCGAAATAACGAACGACCCCCTGCTCGTATCGGTATTCGGGGGAATAGTAAGCGGAGCCGCCTGCTCACTAGTTCTCAAGGGAAACGCATGCTGCGGAGGAACAGACTTCATTTCAATATATTTTGCCAAGAAAAAGCAAAGATCCGTTTGGAATGAAATATTTGCATTCAACGTGATCATGCTCATCGTTTCCGGACTGCTCTTCACTTGGGAATCTGCGCTCTACTCAATCATATTCCAGTTCGTAAACACCCAGGTCGTAAAGACTTTCGACAACAGATTCAAAAGGTCCAACTTCGTAATCATCTCGGACAAGGCTCAAGAAATAGCCCACACAATATACATCAAGTATCATCACTCCGTCACTCTTTTCGACGCGATCGGAGGATATACCAACACGAAGAAAACCGTTCTGTATACCATTGTCGGAGAATATGAAGCGAACAGCCTCATAGCGACGATACTCGAGATCGATCCGAAGGCCTTCATAACCATAGACAGCAATCAGAGACTTGTCGGAAATTTCCACGAGAAACCGTTTTGATTTATATAAACAATACACAACAAAAATGCGGCTGAAGCCGCATTTTTTAATTCAATATTAGATTATCATTAAACCGTACAGAATATGTTCATTCCTCGTATATTTGCGTCCCTGATATGGTCGTTAACGCTGTAAGCGTGCTTTTCCATGTCGTCGCACTCCATCGAACTGATATCCTGCTTTCTCAGTTCGTCCTGAACCGCATGGCATACTTCGCCTATCGTAAACAGTTTTCCGTTAATATCCCCGCTGTCCCCCATAAGAAGATATTCCAGAGGTTCATAAAGAGTATTGAGAACCGGGAGCGCCTTCAAAGCTCTGAAGCTCCATTTATAGTAAGGCATATATGAACGGTTCAGAAAGAATACCGCCTCAAGTCCCGCTTTTACAAATTCGTTTACCGCAAGCTGTGAAGCAGCCGTCTCGCCGTGTTTTATACAGCGTTCGAAATTGTACTGTCCGCTCTGAGCCATAACCATAAGCTGTCCCGCAAGGCGCTTGAGTCTTACGTCTTCCGGCATGGAAGCTACGTATCTCCTTATATCCGTCAGTTGACCGGAGCCGTCGTACCATACGTCGCCGTTTATTACTTCAGCAAGATTGTTGGACGGAAGTCTGAGCCACTGCTCAGCTGACAAAGGGAAACCTCCGAGTTTTTCATTCAAGAAGTCGCCCAGCCTTATCACTCCGTGTCTTTTACCGCCCACAGGATTTACGAGGCTTCTTCTATAGCCTTCGAACTCCTTCGGCAGCTTGTCGTATGCCCTCTGAAGGAGAAAAGCGCTTCTTCTGTCGACGACGTCTTCGCCCGGAATAAATAGACAGAAACCCGGTTCGAAATCGTGATCTTCGGAGACCACGTCGTCAAATCCAAAGCATTCGGATCCGCTCCCGCATAGTCCTGCGGCGACTTTCGAAGCTATGTCGGAGAACTCCGAGAAGAGTATCTTCCTGAAACAGTCTTCATAATACTTTTTTGAAAGCTCCAGTCCCTTCATTTTTGATTTTTTGAATAGATCTCTTCAGAGCGCATCTTTAGCGTGCCCGCATAAAACTGATATCCGAAATACTCGAAACCTGATGCGCATTTATCGCATACGAAGGCGTAGTTTCCGTCTTTGGCGAGTCCCGGTTTGTCAAGCAGCTTCCACGCTCTGTCTATACATTTTGAAATCGTGTCGAATGCATCTGTGCGGCCCTTTGCTGCTTCTTCGCAGGAGGCGATATTGAGATATGTAACCGCCTGTTCCGGTTCGCTTCCCTCAACGCCCGAAAGCACGTCGAGCGCTTTGAGGAAAAGCATCTCCGCTTCGTGGAATTCACCGAGATCCGTTTTTACAAGAGCCATATTGTTATACAGCCCTGCAAGTCTTTCATCGTTTTTGGGAAGATATTTTTCGTACAGTTCCCTGGCCTTTTCGAAATACGGAAGACCCTCTCCGGCCCTTCCGAAGGCCTTGTATACCGTTCCTATGTTTATCATAGCGGTCGCGCCGTCGGGAGATTCATTATTGCCGAGTTTTTCGCAGAGCTCAAGTACTTCTCGAACCGTATCCATGGCCTTTTCTTCTTTTCCCTCTTTGCGGTAAATGCCGAGAAGTTCGTTTTTCATACTGAACTCTCCTCTGGTATCCCTCAGCGCCTGCGCTTCGGCGACCCAGTAATTGAGCAGTCTTTCAGCACCTGCAAGATCGTTTCTGTCAAAGAACTCGTCGAGTTTGGCCATGATCCTCATCACAGGAATGGGTTCGACCGGTGTTTCACTCATATACATACTCTTGTCGAGTATGCATCTAGGTTCCTCATAGTCTTTTTTATCTACTGTCATATATCCTTCCTCTAGTTGATGGTTATTGAAACGTCGACTCTGATTCCGTCTACTGAATTAACAAATCCTATTATATACGATCTTCCGCTTACCGCCGCTCCCGTTATATGCAGCATTCCGTAAGGCTGGCCTGCGTACTGCTGATACTGGAAACATGGATCCGCGTCTATCGCGCAGAGTTCTGATACGTATACTTCCTTTGACAGTCCGAGGTCGAAAAATTCATCCTGGACGAGCGTGATCTGGTACGTAGCGTTCTTGTTGAACTTTGTTCCGGGTTTGACCTCTTCTCCGTTGTAGAAAATGTGTATGACTTTTCCGGTTACGTATACGTCGCACTTACCTACGCGTCCATAAGTATCAGTAGCGGTTATGACGGCGTGTCCGAGCGCGCGTCCTTCTATTCCTCCGTTTTCATAAACGTAAACGACTTCAGGGTTACTGGACGACCATGTGATGGTCTTGTCGTCCGGAACTGCTCCCCCGAAATCCACCTTAAGATCCTGCGTGTACGGCAGGAACGGCGCTGCGGCGTTGTAATCAAGTACAAGGTGCTCGGTGCTGAGGCTCAGCTTGGACCCGGGGGTCGGTCTGATCTCCAGAGGCAGCTCGGCGGATTTATCTCCGCATTTCATAGTGATGGTTACTCTTCCCGGTTTCACACCGTAAACTATTCCCTTGCCGTCAACCGTGGCGATCTTTGTGTCGGATGAAGTGAATGTTATCTTATCTCTGGCCGATTCCGGAGAGATGATTATTTCCGGATCTCCGTAGCAAAGTTCCTGTACCCAGTACCAGTTGTTGACCCATCTGAGTTCGCTGACCTGAACGCTGTCGTCAGTAGGTTTCGGCGGGTCTACCTTTCCGTCGTCCGGCTTACTGCCTTCGTTCGGATCTATCCACGTCGCCTTGAGCGTTATCGATTTGTCTACAGGTGAACCGAATTCATACTCTTTGCCGTCACAAAGCCACTTATCGAAAATATATCCTTCTTTCTTCGGAGTAGCGGGCTTGACTATTGCCGATCCCTTTGCAACTGTCTGGGATTCAACTGCGCTTCCTCCGTCAGTATCGAAATATACGGTAATTTTGTCTTCTGTATTATCCTTGGGTTTACCGCATGCAGCCAATGAAAAAACCATCATCAAAACCATGATAACGGCAATAATCTTTTTAATTCTCATGCTATTACCTCCGCTGAAATGAAAACTGCTGCTTTTAATCCGTATATATTATACACCAAATAACTAATATTCGTAAAATATGCATAAAGAAAAAGACTTCCATATAGGAAGTCTTTTCTTTCCGCTGGTGCCCAGAACCGGAATTGAACCAGTGACACGGGGATTTTCAGTCCCCTGCTCTACCGACTGAGCTATCTGGGCATATATGGTGGGCCTTCAGGGACTTGAACCCGGGACACACCGGTTATGAGCC
>JAEEGL014020710.1_pt1 | contig 23787 bp, 14 predicted proteins | sample 9134231 | NCBI WGS metagenome assembly JAEEGL01 (sample SAMN16246548, study PRJNA631951) | gut metagenome | biome: gut microbiome; feature: rumen; material: fiber-attached | host: Bos | place: Iran: Karaj | collected 2018-10 | reverse complement strand
CTTAGTAACTTCGAATGTACCGAAGCCAACGAGCTGAACCTTGTCACCCTTCTTAAGAGCCTTCGTAACTGTGTCTGTGAAAGCCTTAAGAGCTGCCTCTGCGTCCTTCTTAGAAAGCTTAGAAGCCTTAGCCATAGCATCAACTAATTCTGTCTTGTTCATGGAAATTCTCCTCTCCTATAAATCGTTTATCTTGTGCGTTTTTCGCACTGCCTATACTATATATAGACCTTTTTATTTTGTTTGTCAACAATAAAATGCGTTTTTTTGGCATTTTTATGGGATTTTTGCGGTTGTTATACCGTTTGTGTGCCCATTTTTAGCCTTCTGCGGAGGGTGAGGTTAACGTAACTCCGCTTGTTGTCTCGGTTTCTTCGTCATCGCTGTCTCCGTTTGCCGAAGGAGTAACTGCAGAAGTGGTCTCTTCATGTTGTGCTTCCGGTGTCGACTCAGGTTTTACCGTGGGTTCCGGTGTTTTAGTCGGCTCAGGTACGGGTGTAGGGGTCGGAATAGGAGTAGGCGTGGGTGTCGGCGTTGGCACAGGGGTCACTATCGCAACGGTTCCCTCATTAGGTACCAGATCAGAGAAGGAGAATGTCTCATCCTTAGTCTCCGTATCTATGGCGATAGTATAACTTCTTGTAACATAACCTTCCTTACGCAGGATAAGTTCATGCTTGCCGCTTACCTTGGTAAAACTTATGGGTGCTATTCCGATATAATTACCGTCAAGATATACTTCCGCACCCACAGGTGAACTGACAGTGATCTTATGTCCGTTTATCGTCTGTCCCGTCGTCACGATCGCAGTCGATGCAGATGACGTCGGCTGAGGCGAAGGCGAAACAGCCGGTGATACATAAGGAGATGTTCCCGGAGATGCCACAGGAGCATTTGGATCCTTCTGTCCTTCAAGCGTGATCTCTAATGTGGCATTCTCGGCTCCCACCTTGATATACTGCGTTAAAGTCTGGTATCCTGTTGCTCTGGCTATCAGCTGATGAACTCCGTATTCTACCGATACAGGTTTAGTTATGTCAACCTGTTCTCCGTCTATGAACACTTCCGCATCTGCCGGATCTACAACGAATATGATATTTCCGAACGTTTTAAGTTCTTCTACCTGGATATCTCCTATATCGAGTTCGGTCTCCCTGTTCCTGTCTATGCTGACAGTCTTAAGTCCTTCCACTCCTTTGTTGGACAACTGCACATCATATGTTCCTACAGGCACGGCTATTATCATATCCTCACCTATGGTCTTGATGATCTTTGAGCCCGCGATCTCTATCCAGCCGCCGACAAAATATTCCTCGTTCTTAAGCCTTAAGTATCCGTGTCCCTCATCAATGGACATGGAGTATACCATCCTGTCAACACCTCTTACAGTTATCGTATCAACAGGATTGATGTCCATAAGCTCAGCCTTATTGCCGTCTGCATATACGGCAAGAGTCTTGTCAAACCAGTAATTGCTTCCGGCTGCATAAACACTGTTCTCAAGTTCATCTATATCAAAATCCGTGATCTGACTAAGTTCCCATGCATCCTGTGATCCCTGCATGGAGTTCAACAGCCTCTTTGTCTTAAGAAACGTGATATCTACTATCGTGCCGACATCAACCTGTTCCATTGACATGGCCGTACCGTACTTATCATATATCTTACTGGTGCCGTCATAATTCAACGTATACTTTCTGTTGACTTCTCTGTTATAAAATGTGATCGTCTTACTCGCAGCGTTCTTATCAATGATAAGCGCATTCGTATCCGCACTGTCATACATCCCTGCCTTAGTCACTATAAAACCGGTGTCCTTTTTACCGGCTGCACTGTAGGATGAGGAAGTACCGCATGCGATCAGCATGGTCATTGTAAGACATGCTGCCACCAGGATACATTTCTTACCATATTCAGTTTTGAATGTTTTGATCATCCTGCTCATGGCGTTTCTTTTTATAAATCTCAGATCAGCTTCTTTGCTTCTGTCAGCAGTCTTTCTTTATTGTTGATCTCCGGATCATCCAGTACCAGTTCCAAAAGCTGCTTAAGGATCTCTCCGATACCGGGCCCCGTAGTAACTCCGAGAGCTATTATATCACTTCCGTCTATCATAAGATCGCTTATCTGTGTTCCCTGATCTTTTTCTATGATATCGTTATAGATCTTTTCGAGTCTGGCAAGGTGCGACAGCTTCTCCTGTCTCATATAATCTGACTGAGCCAGCACATCCGCATGTTTGACCTTGATCAGCAAAGGAAACATATCCTTTCCCAGCTTATTCATGGCACGGCGTACAGCCCTGTGGTCATCCGAAACACTCAGATCATGATTTCTTACTAAGGTCTCAACTTTCTTCAATGTATCATTGTCAAACTTAAGCCTCTTCATTATATCATGAGACAGCTCTGCTGACACTACATCATGACCGTAATAGTGTTCTTTGCCTTCTTCATCCACCACCCTGCACTGAGGCTTGGCTATATCATGAAAGAGCATGGTATACCTCAACGTCCTGTCCGGTTCCGTATTCTCCATGGCATGAAGGATATGTTCGCCAACAGAATAACAATGATGGATATGATGCTGCTCCTGCTTCATACATCTGTCAAATTCCGGCAGTACAACTGACGTGATCCCCAATTCATATGCGATTCGCAGATGCGCAGGATTGTCTGAAGTGATAAGCTTGCATAATTCGATCTGTATCCTTTCGGCGGAGATCATATCAAGTCTCGGATACAGTTCTTTTACTGCTTCCCTGGTATCATCATCTATCTTATATCCCAACTGCGCCGCAAATCTGACAGCCCTCATCATTCTCAGCGCATCTTCCGTAAATCTTTCTTTGGGATCACCGACACAACGTATGACCTTATTCTCAATATCTGCAAGACCACCATATTCGTCTATGAGTCCTTCTTCATCATTATATGCCATTGCATTGATGGTAAAGTCCCGCCTGAGAAGATCCTCTTTAAGATCACTTGTAAAAGTGACCCCTTTGGGATGCCTTCCATCCTCATATATCCCGTCTATCCTGTAGGTCGTCACCTCATATCCCACATGATCCTTAAGCACCGTCACAGTTCCGTGCTGTAACCCCGTGTCGATCGTGGGTCTGAAAAGCCTCTTGACTTCCATGGGTTTAGCCGAAGTGGTTATATCCCAATCATCCGGCTCTCGTCCGAGGATAGAATCTCTCACACAGCCACCCACGGCATACGCCTCATATCCCGCATCATGAAGCCTGTCTATTATGAACTTTACGTCTCTGGGTAATGCTATCTTCATAACCATATCATTCTAACACAAAAAACAGGGAGATGCACAATACGCATCTCCCTGAACATTGATCAACTGAATTATAATTATCAAGCCTTGGTCTTATCTCTGTTGTTCAATATCTCAAATACAACTGCTGCCAACAGTACGACACCCTTGATGACCTTCTGCCAGTTAGGGTCAATACTCATGATCGACATACCCAGGTTGATAACACCGATAAGCGTAGCACCTACTATCATGCCGAATACGCTTCCGGATCCGCCGTATGCAGATACACCGCCGACGATACAGCCTGAGATCGCATCCAGCTCGAAGTTGGTACCGGCCGTAGGATTGGCTGCGGTAAGTCTTGCCATGGTGATCCATGAAGCAATGACTGTAAGGAACTGCATGTTAAGGTATGCAAAGAAGAGGACCTTCCTTGTATCGATACCTGAAAGCCTTGTGGCCTCCATATTACCACCCGTAACATAGAAGTATCTTCCGAGCGTTGTCTTGGATGTGATAAAGTTATATACCAACGCGATAACAGCTACCCAAACAAGCGTAAAAGGAATACCCTTATTCTGTGCAAGCTTAACAGTAACCAGTATTATCACTGCTGAAATGATCACGCATCTTGTAAGAACCGATGCCATTGAATCGGCTTCGTAACCCTTGCTGATCTTGGTGGCCCTGTCTCTTAACTGAATGACAAACAGTACGATACAAGCCACGATACCTATAATAAGGCTCGTTACATTAAATCCGGGAATCCCGAAGATATCCGGAACAAATCCGTTGAACAGATTAGTAAATCCTGCATACTCCTGATTACCTATACCGATCGTCAGACCGTCAAGAACCGCAGTACCCCATCCTCTGAATGCCAGGAATCCTGCCAATGTAGCTATCCATGGCGGAACATTGACATATGCGATAAGGTAGCCCATAAAAGCACCTATCAGGAGACCTACTATAAGCATTACAAGCATAGCTATCGGAACTGCCACACCCTTATTGACCATGAGCTGTGCGCCTATCGCATCTAAGAAGCAGACAACTGCTCCGACAGACAGGTCAATGTTACCTTTGATGAGCATACACATCATCATACCGGTTGCAAGAACATATACATATGCATTCTGCGCGATGAGCGCGTTGAAGTTGGCCGGAGTCAGTATTGATCCGCTGGTTGTTATAGCGAAGAAGATAACTACAAGGACCAGGATGATCTGCATTGTATGTTCTTTGAAAATCTTAGCAACACTATTCATGTTTTCTTATCCTCCTATCCCTGTATTATTTCTTTTCTTTCTTTGATACCACATCAAAGATGATAGCTATCAGTAAAACTGCGCCCTTAACAACTTTCTGCCAGTTCGCACTTATACCCATGATAGACATACCCTGGTTGATGACACCCATAAGAAGAGCACCGACAATGACACCGGGAACCGTTCCGATTCCGCCGTATGCAGAAGCTCCGCCTATGAAGCAGGCGCCGATGGCATCCATCTCATAACCCTGTCCGAATGTAGGTTGTGACTGGGTGTTTCTTGCTATTGTAAGGATACCTGCCAAACCTGACATAAGACCCATACATGTGTAAGCAAAGAAGTAAACGTTCTTAACATTTACACCGGATAACTGAGCGGCCTTTTTGTTACCGCCGACAGCATAGAGATAACGGCCTATACGTGTCTTACTTGTAACATATCCGAATACAAACGTTACCAATAATACCCATATAAGAGAAGTAGGAATACCCTTATAACTTGCAAGTTTGTATGTAACCCAAAGGGCAACCGCACATATTATAACCAGTTTTACAAGCTCACCCAAAAGAGGCTTGGTCTCATATCCGCGCTTCTTGATATTGGCACGGCTCATAAGGAATGAGACAACATATACAGCAACACCGATTATTCCGACAGCCATACAGAGCATATTTATGCTTCCGCCGCCAAACAGATCCGGAACATAACAATCAGCACCGCCGCCGAAGATATTAAGGAAATCCTTGTTATCAATTGATACTGCAAGACCCTGCAATACAACGTTAGATAATCCTCTGAACGCGTACATACCTGCCAGCGTTGCAATGAATGGCGGTACGTTCACATATGCGATCCAGAATCCCTGCCAAATACCTACCAGTGTTCCGATGATCAGCATCACAAGTACGGCAACCCACATATTGACATCTTTGTCCAGAATGTTGGCACCTATCGCACCTGCAAAGCAGACTACCGAACCAACGGCCAGATCGATATTACCACCTGTTAAGATACACAGGAGCATACCAACTGCAAGAACGAACACATATGCATTCTGAGATAAAAGGTTATTGATATTCTGCGGAAGAATGATAGCTCCGTCTGTTCTCCATGAGAAGAATATGAGCACCAGTACCAGGGCTATAGGCATGGTGTACTTTCTAAGTACAGCACTTATATTACTTTTTTCCATACTATTCACCCCTTCCTGTCTTGATTATGTAGCTCATTACGGTTTCCTGAGTAGCACCTTCTGCCTCAAGTTCACCAACAAATTTGCCACCGTTCATTATGTATATTCTGTCACTCATACCGAGAACTTCAGGAAGCTCGGATGAGATCATGATCACAGACTTACCTGCAGATACCAGATCATTGATGATACAATAAATCTCGTATTTAGCTCCGACATCTATACCTCTTGTAGGCTCGTCCAGAATAAGGATATCCGGATTGGCGAACATCCACTTGGCAAGGAGCACCTTCTGCTGATTACCGCCGGAAAGATTACCGACATTCTGCTCTACCGAAGGAGTCTTGGTACGAAGTTTGTCCTTATATTCCACAGATACCTGATATTCCTTATCCTTATCGATTATTCCCTTGGAACTTACCTCTTCCAGATTGGCAAGAGTGGTATTGATCCTTATGGGATTGGTAAGTACCAGTCCGTTTCCTTTTCTGTCTTCAGTAACGTAAGCAAGTTTATGCTTGATGGCATCTTTGATAGTCTTAAGCTCAGTTACCTCACCGTTTAACTTAAGTGTTCCGCTTATTCCTGTTCCGTAAGACTTACCGAATATACTCATTGCAAGCTCGGTACGGCCTGCACCCATAAGTCCGTAAATACCTACCACTTCACCCTTGCGCACATTAAGTGATACATCATCGACCACTTTACGCTCCGGATATAAGGGATGATATACTGTCCAGTTATCAACCTCTAAGTTGATATCTCCGATCTTGACATCATGTCTCTTGGGGAATCGGTCAGTGATCTCTCTTCCGACCATGCCCTTGATTATTCTATCTTCTGAAATCTCATCAACTTTCTTATCAAGAGTCTCTATAGTCGATCCGTCACGGATAACCGTGATCTTGTCTGCAACATAAGAAACCTCATTAAGCTTATGAGATATAATTATCGAAGTCATTCCTTCTTCCTTGAACTTAATTATGAGGTCAAGTAATGCTCTTGAATCCTGCTCATTAAGAGAGGAAGTAGGTTCGTCAAGTATAAGAAGCTTCGCATGCTTTGCCAATGCCTTAGCTATCTCGACAAGCTGCTGCTTACCTGTACCAAGTTCCTTAACGAGTTCTCTTGAAGATTCTTCAAGACCAACCATCTTAAGATACTTGTCAGCTTCACCATAAGTCTCGTTCCAATCGATAGATGCAGCGCTCTTACCACGCTCATTACCAAGGAACATATTCTCACCTATGGTCAGATACGGAATAAGTGCCAGCTCCTGATGGATGATAACGATTCCTTTTTCTTCGGAATCCTTGATCTTGTTAAACTGGCATATCTCACCATTGTAGATAATATCGCCCTCATATGTACCATACGGATATATACCGCTTAATACATTCATAAGTGTCGACTTACCGGCACCGTTCTCTCCTACAAGCGCATGGATCTCTCCTTCTTCTACCTGCAGGTTAACATTATCAAGTGCCTTGACACCCGGGAAGGTTTTGGTGATATTCTTCATCTCAAGTAATATTTTAGCCAAAATTAATCCCTCCTAAAAAACCATTGATCGCAGTTTTGTACTTTAAATGATCATTGCGAATACTCTGAAATACGTCTCTTAGAATAAACAGGCGGGTAATATACCCGCCTGCTATTACATTAGACTGTTGTCTTAATACTACTTAAGCTGATCCTCTGTGTAGTAGTTAGAGTCGATAAGAAGCTCCTTGTAGTTGTTGATATCTGCGAATACGGGCTCGCAAAGGTATGAAGGAATAACGCCTGTACCATTGTCGTATGTTGTTGTATCGTTAACATCAACTGTAGAGTTTGAAAGGATCTGACCAACCATCTTAACAACCTGTGAAGCAAGTGTACGTGTATCCTTGAAGATAGACATTGACTGCTTGCCTGCGATCATGTTCTTAACTGAAACGATATCACAGTCCTGACCTGTTATGATGGGCCACTCACCAGAGTAGTTAGCATCAAGTGCTGCTACAACGCCCTGTGCTGTAGAGTCGTTAGAGCAAAGCCATGCATCGATGTTAGAGCCGTCAGCGTAGTTAGAAGAAACGATGTTCTCTGCTCTAGCCTGAGCTGCGTCTGATGCCCAGTTAGCTGTTGCAACCTTATCGAAGTCAAGCTGGCCTGACTTAACAACGAGCACGCCCTTGTCGATGTAAGGCTGAAGAACGTCTATAGCGCCCTGATAGAAATATCTGGCATTGTTGTCACCGGGATCACCTGTGGTAACCTCAAGGTTGAAAGGACCAGCTGCGCCGTCCTTAAGACCGAGTTCCTTCTCGATGTACTCGCCCTGCTTTGTACCTACCATGTAGTTATCAAATGTAGCGTAGTAAGAAACTGCATCTGTGTTCATGATAAGACGGTCATAAGCGATAACGGGAATGTTCTTCTCCTTAGCTGTTGCAAGAACTGTTCCGAGTGAATCACCATCGATAGAAGCGATAACGAGCACTGAGCAACCACCGTTGATCATGTTCTCGATCTGAGAAACCTGAGTCTGAACATCGTTTGAAGCGTACTGAAGGTCAACCTCATAACCTGCTGCCTTAAGTTCCTTCTCCATGTTCTCACCATCCTGGTTCCATCTCTGAAGGTCCTTAGTGGGCATTGCAACACCAACCTTCTTTGCGCCTGAACCCGAACCTGCTGCAGATCCGCAGCCTACTAATGTTCCGGCAACCATTGCTGTGGCAAGTAAAATACCTAAAAACTTCTTTAACATTTTTCTTGTCCTCCCTATTTATTTTCCTGGGCAACGTCTCGTCGCCCTGCTACGTTTAATACTCTAACACAGAATAAATAGCAACAACTTGTTAAGTTCTTCAATTTTTTAACAGGATATGAACGGCCTGTGAACAAAAACAGGACAATTTTGTTACGGGTAGCACAAAATTGTCCTGTTGCATAAAAACGCAGTTAATTTAATGTTCTTTCTATGTTATTCCTTTACATTCAGGTATATCTCATTCCTCTGATGATAGGTTCCGGTTATGATCTCGTCCATATTCTGAGCCGTTACGGCTATGGGATCAAGCTTATCATAAGGTACATCATATGTTCCGTCATTTAAGGTATCCGTGATACCGAGTTTTTCTCCTTTTGCCATGGCAACTGCATCCTCTGCAGCGGATCTGGCAAGTTTTTCAACGGGCTTATAGACTGTCATGTACTGAGTTCCTTCCACTATCCTCTGACAGGCTTCAAGATCCGCATCCTGACCGACTACACATACCTCTCCGGCCAGCCGGTTCTCAATGAGGGCCTTAATGGCCTGTGCCGCCAGATTATCATTTCCGCACATTATGGCATCCGGCACCTTTCCTGATGCCAGGTACTCACTCGTTACTTTGAATCCGTTTTCCGCTACCCAGTTATCTGAATATTCCGCATAATCTATCTTTATATCAGTATCTGCAAGCACACTTTCAAATCCATCCTGAACCATCTGTACATTATAATCAGTAGGAGATCCTTTTATCTGGATTATGGAACCGCTATTTCCTATATCCTTCATAATATACTCGGCCATAAGCCGGCCCACCTGCTCATTATCTATTGACATATACAGATCTACATTTGCATTTCTTATCAGTCTGTCATAGGCTATTATCTTTATTCCGGCTGCCTTGGCTTTTTTAACAGTATTAAGAAGCGCTTCGTCATCGATGGCGATCACCACGATAACGTCTACACCCTTATCGATAAAGTATTCTATCTGTTTTATCTGCTCATCAACTTCACCGTTTGCATTCTGGACGTTGACTTCCGCTCCAAGTTCGGTAGCCTTTGATACAAAGAGATCTCTCTCCCTCTGCCACCTTTCTATGACCAGAGAGTCTATGGATAAACCTATCTCTATCCCGTCTTCTTTCTCGGGTTCCTGAACATTATTCTGAGACGCCTCATTCCCACAGCCCGCCATGAGCATGGCAAAGATAAGGAGTATCGATATGTGAGTTACCATTCTTTTTTTCATATATATCATTCTCCGTTCTTATCCTTATACTCGGTAGGGGTCATTCCGGTCGCCTTCTTGAATATCCTTGAGAAATAATTCGGATCGGAGTAGCCGCAGGCTATACCCACTTCCTTGATACTGTGTTCAGGACTCTTGAGCAGTTTCTTGGCTTCCTCGACGCGTCGCCCCGTCAGATATTCCACAAAACCCTCACCTTTTTCTTCCTTAAACAGCTTTGAAAAATAATATGAACTTATTCCGAGCTCTCCTGCCAGTTCATCTAAGGAAATATCCTTATGGAAATTATTGTCTATGTAATCCAATGCTTTCTTTATTAAGTGATGCGTTCTGTCTTTGCTGCCTGTCGTCACATTGCCTGCTGCCGCACGGAACTTATCCATATACCAGTTCTTGATGGAATCCGTATCCGGTGCATTCATTATCTCCTGAAGATATTCTTTACGGCTGCTGAATTCATATGTGGGGCCTCCGCTTCTGTACATGAGAGATTCCGCTCTTAATACAAATTCAAGACACTTGAGTTTGATGCTCATTATATCATCCGCATAACCTGTTACCATCCATTCAAAGAATTCTCCGGCTTTTACAAGGCAGGCATCAGCTTCCCCGTCCTCCAGTTTCTCGAATATCTCTTTCTCCAATCCGACCGGATAATTATCTTCATATGAAACGGCTATGGGTAAGTCATCCACATGGGCCACGCTTCCGTTAGTCGAGATCAAAGCCTTGATCGCCTCCTCATAAGACTCGCTGGCCAGCTTGATACGTCTCATACCGCCTATTCCGATCCTGTATGAGATATCCGTTGCACTTCTTAATGCCCTTGTAAGGCTCCTGCACTTCTCGATTATGGCTCCGCGCTCGGATAATTCCATCTTCGAATCGGCTGAGGGAATGAACATGGGTATCCTGTTGGCTGAGACCGATCCCACGACTGCTTCCGGGAAAGCATCCTTGATCAGTTCTCTTACCTTATTATAATAAGTAGTCTGTGCTTTGACCGAACTGCCTACTACATTTGTCATCAGATGTCCCTGCTGGTTCTCACCGAATACTACTACCATCATGTAGCCGTATGTTGAATCTATTCCCAAAAGGTCCTTGTAATTGGCTATATCCTCATCTATCTGCTCTTCAAATACGATCGAATATATGAAACCATTCTCAATGATGGGCATAACGGTCTCCATACGCTCCTTGGTCTGAAGATCCTCTCTCCTGCGTTTCTGTCTGTCATCGATCTTTTCGATCGCTGTCTGAAGAACAGCCACCACATCCTTTTGATTAAAGGGCTTGTTAAGATATTCCATCACACCGAGATTGATCGCTTCTTTTGCATAATCGAATTTGTCATATGCCGTCAGGACGACAAAGATCACCCCCGGGATGATCGTTCTTATCTCCTTCATGGCTTCTATACCGTTGATGCCCGGCATCTGAATATCCATGAAAATGATATCGGGTCTGAAACTCTCGGCTGCCTCTATGGCCGCACGACCCGATTTGGCTGTTTCTATCTCAAACTTTCCTTCAAAGTTCTTTTCTATTAAGAAGGTCATTGAGTTTAGAACTATACCTTCATCATCTGCTAATAATACCCTGTACATTATGTACTGCCCTTTCTGATTACTTTCGTCTTCCCTTTTTAAACATGCAGAGGCACTTTGATAATGAACTCCGTTCCTTTATCAGTACCTTCGCTTATGATATCCATAACGTTATCTCTTCCGGTGAACAACCTGATACGCTCTATAACGTTCCCCAGGCCTATTCCGTTGGAGTCGTTCTTCTCCGGATCAGCTAACATTCCTTCTCCCTTAAGGATCCTGTCTATCTTCTCTTCAGACATTCCGATACCGTTATCTGATATTGAGATATAGGCAAGATCACCCGATCTGTATGTCTTAAGATAAATATGTCCCTCTCTGTCTATGTCACGGATGCCGTAGTTGACTGCATTTTCCACAATTGGCTGTAATATCATGCCCGGCACTCTGATCTCATTAAGACTCTCATCCGTATCCTTATGATAATGTATCTCTCCGTCAAATCTAACGTTCAGAATATAGATATACTTATCAACCAGTTCAAGTTCTTCGCTTAAAGATACATCCTTATCCATACTCTTGATATTGTATCTGAAGAAATCCGCCATGTTCTGGATAAATTCGGTAGTCCTGTCAGCATCTTCCATCATTGCAAGCTGAGCACCTGCATTAAGCGTATTAAACAGAAAATGCGGATTGATCTGAGCCTGAAGCGACCGTAGTTCTGCCTCTCTCATCCTGGTCTGCATCTTAAGCTCGGATTCCTTCATTTTGCTTTCTCTTAGCATGCTCTCCCGGATCTCGGATATATAACGCTGCATGCTGTCCACCATACCCGCAAAGGCCCTGGACACTTTGCCTATTTCATCTTCACCCTCGGGATTGACTATGGTGACATTGAAATCTCCGCCTGCCACTTTGTCTGCAGCTTTGGATAATTCCATAAGCGGTTTGGTCATGGAACTGGTCAGCATGAACAGTGCGATTATATTTACGAGCCCTATTATGATAAGGATCACTATGGATATGATCTCCATATAACGAAGAGATGATAAGAGCAGATAGTAGTTGTCCGTATTGACCTTGAACTGCTCATTGTTCAGAAAATAAATGCAGTTCTGAAGATCGGCATACATTATCTGGGCCTCTTCAAAACCGCTCCTGTACTTCTCTACATTACGCCCGCGCTTTGCCTGTACGATATCATCAACAACCTGAAGATACTTATCCGACTGATTAAGGATATTCTTCTGCATGATCGCCATGTTACCGTTGTAACTGCTGCCTATATCGGCAATACAATTTCGATAATCCTGGTCAGCCTTATAATATGCATTAAGCGCATTGGTACCCTTGTTCTCAAGGTATTCCTTCATTGATGTATGAAGTACGGTAAGCTGTTCTGCAAGATCATTCAACCTGACATTATTGTCATAAACTTCATCTATACGTGCGATCATCGAATTGACATTGACGTACATATAGACATTCATTACAAGTATGATCGTTATGGGTATGAGGAAAGCCACCATCAGTTTGCTCTGTATGGAAGCCTTGTTCCATAAGCGCTCTATCATGATGTTCCTCCGTCTCTGGCTAAGAGTTTTCCGGCTTCTCTGTATCCGATAACCTGTGTGCTGACCGGCATATATGAATTCGTATAACCTGTCTGCCTGAACTCATTAAGTGCCTGTATACTGTACCTTCCCATCTCCCATGTATCTATCGAAACCGTAGAATATATTATCTGTTTATTGACAGCCTCCAAGACCGATCTTCCGGCAAAGTATCCCACGACCTGAACGTCACCGACCTTGTTCTGGTCCACTATGGCCTGATAGGCACATTGTGTATACAGACTGCTTAAGCACAACATTATATCAGGAAGATTCTCTTCATCCAGAAAGAGATTTCTGATATCCTCTTCCACGCTGAAAGAATCTTCCGTATTGATCCCTATGATGTTTATATCCGGAAGAGGAAATCTCGGATATTTCTCCGAAAAATAATCCTCTATCGCCATCGTGATCACGTTGGTCGCGCCCTCACTTGCATTCCTGTCTGTAAGTACGTACACCTTCTTCTGTGCAAGTTCATCTTCAGAGGCCATGATCTCAACGATCTGCGAAGCATACATCTGCCCCAGCTCGTAATTGTTCACACCGACAAAGGACTGTCGTAAAGTAGATTCAATATCATTCTGCAAAAGAACAACACCTATACCTTCGGATACGGCTTTATTTATAAGTTCTTCTGCTTTTGTATCTGTGACGCCCCCGTAAATAATGCCATCGACCTTGGAATTGACAGCAACTCTCAACAGATCCGTATCGCCGTAATTTACACCGAGCGAGTCACTCATGTCTTCCAGATATACTTTACTCTTGGAAGCCTCATCGAAAGCAGCATTGTAAACACTTTTCCAAAAGTCCTCATCCTCTCCGGTCACGATATAAGCATAATGCCCCTCGTATTCCAAAGCTTCATCCTGCAAGATGCCGGGCATCCTGTCCCTCAGACTGTTATAGACGACAGCCGAACCTATAGCTACTATGACCATGAGTAAAATACTCAAAGCGATTATCCTAAGAGCTCTCTTGCCGTAATCGTTATTCGGTTTTCTGATGACTCCGCTTTCATTCATAGTTTACATAACTCTGATGTCCGTCAGGGCACACTGGTCTCCCGTAAGAGCGGCATATATCTCCTTTGTTCCATCTTTTATGACTGTGACATTCTTAATTGATATTCCGTTATTCTCGGTAGTGGTCGTAATGATCTTTCTGAACATGCTGAAGGATATCTCACACTCATAACCCTTCTTATTTATCTTTTTCCATTCTTCCCATCCCTTAAAATCATCACTCTTGATGGTCGTCAGTTCATTCTCGGCATACTTTGATGCCTCCTGCTCCTCTCCGTCAAATCGAATAAATGCATACTCTCTGTAATTCGGTCCGTTTATCTTCTTATCATCGGAATAAAAGAGTATTACCGAAGGACAATGCCAAACAAGATTAGCTGCGGGAAGACTCATGGTATGAAAGAGCAGTTTTGTCCCGTCTTTAATTCTTACGCCTTCGGTTGCAGTCTGTCTGAATGCCTCTATCTGAACATTAGGAAGATCACTTTCAAGCCGATTGATATAACTGATCTCATCCGCTATTCGTGGTATATCATTTTCGCCCACGGATTCTCCGGTTTTTTCTATGCTAATTTCACAGATATGACAGTTTTCACCGGTAAGGGCGATATATGCGAACCTTGAACTGTCTTCAAGCGCTATCACGGATTCGGTAGTCTTCTTTCCGTTTATGAGTCTTATCCTCAAATGATCCTTATATCTGGCAGTTTCAATAATATATTCATTGTCAGAGATCGCTCCTGTCGTATCATCCGACACATTAGTTTCCATATTTCTGGCTTCAGTACATATGGCACGGCCGTCAAACCACATCTCTCCGTATTCGATGTATCTGGTATCCTGTATCGCTCTCTCCGTATCATGAACGCGAGAATCCAGTGAATCAAATATGATAATGGCAGGAGAATGATACTTTCCTTCCGAAGTATCTGTCGGCTCACTTAAGAAACTTATCCTTGTGACCTCGGAAGTGACGGGTATGCCGTAAGATACGACACTTCTGTATTCATCGCAGGTAAATTCACTGTGGATTATCGCATCAACGTTCTCATTCTCCTCTTTCAACTGATAATTGGCATCAGTATCGATAAGTTGTACCATGAGCGATGCATATTTAGGATCAAAACCGTTACCCGATTCCTTAATGAATTCCTCCCTGACTACCTGCTGAGGAAGAGGATCTCTGTATTTGTTCTTGGAAGACAACTCATCATACAGATTTGCTACAGCGACTATCCTGGCTATTTCCGGGATGTTTTCACCTTTGAGCCTCTCCGGATATCCTGTTCCGTCAAATCTTTCCTGATGATAATGTGCTCCCACACTGAGATAAGGGAATTCAGAAATGCCCGACAATATCTGATTGCCTATAACCGGCTGCTGCATTAAAACATCCTTCTCCGAGCCGGTAACATCCCTTCCTTTTTCCAGTATGCTGTCCGGAAGTTCGATCCTTGCTATATCATGAAGAAGAGCCGCGTAATAGACCTCATGGCATTCATCCTCGCTTTTACCGGCCATTTCCGCAAGTTTTTTTGCATACGTGGCAACCCTTTCGGAGTGTCCGTGTGTATATATGCTCCTGGCATCTACGGCTCCCACAAATGCTCTTGCTGTCTGGTCGAACATCCTGTGAGTTCTCGACTGACCTTCTCTCAGATACTCAAGTTCGATCTGATTGGCACGCTCAACTTTTTCATTAAGATCAAGGTAAGCGAACACATACAGAAAGACGGCAACAAACACCATAGCGATATTAACCATGGAAAGACCGTATGCCCATATCTGAATGATCGCCGAGATTATAGGAAAAAATATAAACAGAAGCAGAGAAATATAAATAAGCCGACTGATAAGTCTGCGATACTGCCTGATAACTGTAAAAAGAATAAGAGGGCCGACCACCGGGATCACATAACACAGAAGGAACAAAGGACCCCTGTGATATCTGTTGGCTTCGTCGAAATAGTAATACATGCCGGTAAACTGTGAGATGACGACCATAACCATCTCTATAACAGACAGGATCCCCACAACCCTGACTCTTGTGGGAATCTTTTCCATCCTGCCTTCATCGGTAAGAAGATCATATATGTACATATCAAAAGCAAAGACTATTCCGGCAGTCATAAAAAAGACTATGAAGTTACTGAGTCTGACCATGACATATCCGGTCCTGCTGACATCACCTGAATAAATATAAGCCAGTCGGTCAAAGTAGATCAGCGAAGTCGCCACCAGTTCCATTAATATCAATACGGCCCGTCTTCTGCGGGACAGAGCTTTGGCGATCGACAACAGCAATGCCAGCGCGACACAGATCCCGCTTAATGCAAGCATAAAATTCAATTGATGTTCGGCCAGAAATTCCATCATTTTAACTGTTACTTTCCTCTTGATTATTCGCGTTTAAATTCAGATCACCTGTGTAAAATGAAAAACTCTCTGAGATTCTCCAGCAGTTCTTCTTTGCCTATGGTCTTAAGGAAGTATCCTTCAGGCTTAAGGGCAACGACTGCCATCACGCTTTTCTTATCGCTCTTACCCGTTAAGAACATGACCGGAATAGACTTGGTCTCCTCTTCGCTCCTTAACATTTCAAGTACCTGCGGTCCGCTGGTGACAGGCATCTCATGATCTAAAAGAATAAGATCCGCCTTATTTTTTCCAAGCCATTTAATGGCCTGCAGACCGGAATTGGCCATTGCTACTTTATATGTACCTCTTAGCCATTCTCTTACAAGACCGAGATAACTGGGATCATCATCTACTACCAGTATCGTTTTCTTGAATTCACCCGATTCCATCTTGCTCATCAGATCTGAGATGCAATTGGCAAATTCACCGTTATCCACCGGACGGACGAAGGTCTTATAGATCATCTCACCCGGCATATTATCCAAAACAAACTGGATCTCCGTCTTCTCTCCGATAGGGATAAAGAGAACTCCCTCATCATCCAGATGATCCTTAAGAAACTGTATAACATCCTCCGGAGGCCTCTCATTATCCTCCATATACATGACGATAAGATGTGTCCCTTCCCATTTGGCATTAATGGTATTAACGCTCCATGGAACAAATTCACATTCTATCCCGGTATCCTGCAATTTCTTGCTTAAGACTCTTGTGATGAAGGATTCTTTTTTTCCTATCATCATTACACGATTTTTTGCCATAACCGCTCCTTTTCCCTTATCTATCCTATGAGTTTCTCCATAGCCTCCCAATCAAACAGTTTAAGATTCTTCTCCAGTTCAGAGAACGTGACAGCATCATCTTCAGGCAACCTGTATTCCTTAACCTGTTCTATTATCATTTCAACCGAGTCATAATCCATCTGAGGGATCACATCCTTAAGCGCCCCGTATGCATCCTTAAGAACATCTTCGGGGATGAGTTCTTTAGAATCATCCTCAGAATCCTTCTTCTCAAGTCCTGCCAGTCTGTCCTTGAAGATTCTATAATCGCTGAGCAGTCTTTCATTGTTTTCATTAATGAAAGTCAGATTCTCATTCTTACCGGCTTCTTCAAGTTTCTCAGCAAGAACCGACAGTTCATTTGCTCCCACGATACGGGCTGAAGTCTTAAGTGCATGGACCTTGACCGTATAGAGCCTTATGTCGTTCTGTGCATAAGCTTCTTCTATGATTCCGGAATTATGATCTATCGTCTCATAGAAGTTATTGATGCTTCCCACATATGTGGTAACACCGCCGGAACACTTTATTCCGTCTTCTATAACCAGGCCCTCTACATCTCTAAGCCAGCCAAGCTCTTCAGGCAATTCTGTAGGCTCGTAAGAAACATCCTTCTCCGTAGGCTTCATCATGATCTCTTCCGGCAGATGCTGCATGATGGCTTTCTCCAAAGCTTCACTGTCGATCGGCTTTGCCAGATATCCGTTAAAGCCTCTGGACTTGTAGAATTCCTCTCCGCCCGCAGTGGCATTGGCTGTCAGGGCATAAACCGGAAGATCCGGATCCGTCTCCCTGATCTTGGCTATGGTCTCCAGGCCGTCCATTCCGGGCATCATATGATCGAGAAGAACCACATTGAAACTGCCGTATTTGAGTTTCTCCAAACACTCCTCACCGCTGGCGGCCGTGGTAACAAACATCTTGGTGGACTTAAGAAGTCCCTTGATCACAGTAAGGTTCATGGGATTATCATCAACCACAAGTACATCTGCATCCGGCGCTATGAACTGAGGAACATAAGGACCTTTTGCAGTCTCACTGTGTTCCGTGAATACTCCTATACCTACGGGATCGATTATCTTCTGCTCCAATGTAAGAATAAATTCAGAACCTTCACCGTAAACACTTTCACACCAGAGCTTACCATTCATCAGTTCCGCAAAACGTCTTGATATATCAAGTCCTAAACCTGTGCCCTGTATTCCGCTGTTCTTTTCTTCATCAAGTCTCTCGTAAGCCGTAAAGAGCTTGTCCATATCTTCAGGTTTAACACCTATTCCCGTATCCCTGACCGAATAACGCAGCTTACAGATATCATCCGTAGTATCCGTTACAGATACCGTAAGTGTAAATCCGCCCATCTCGGTATATTTTACGGCATTGGTTAAAAGGTTAAGGACGATCTGCTTGATCTTCTCGGAATCTCCGTACATTCGTCTGGGCAGATCTTCATCTATATCTATATCAAATGTGAGGTCTTTCTGTGCGCCTCTGACCCTGATCATCGAGATTATCGAACGAAGCAGTTCTACCGAATCATATTCCTGTTCCACCAGATGCATCTTGCCGGATTCGATCTTGGACATATCCAGAAGGTCATTGATTAGTCCCAGCAGAGATTCCGATGCATTTCTGATATCAAGAGCATAATTGATCACGGACATAAAGTAGGGCTTGGGAACATCCGTCGGATCTTCTCTTAAGATCATCTCATCCATGCCCATTATCGTATTAATGGGAGTCCTTATCTCATGAGACATATTGGCAAGGAATCTGGACTTGGCCGAATTGGCTCTCTCTGCCTCGTCTTTAGCCTGCTGGATCTGCGCATACTGCTTACGGATGACAGTTCCCGTCATGACACGCCATACAAACAATCCCGCTATCAATGCAAGCAGTGCAAGTAACAGTATCCTTACAACCAGCAACTCAAGTAATCTGGGCTGTTTATTAATCTTAAAGGTCTCATCCTGGAGAACCTCCATTTTATCATCAAGTATCTGAATATGAAGAGTATGATTACCGTACTTAAGCCCTGTGAATTCCAAAGGTGTTATCTCGCTTCTGTGCACAGTGGTCCCATCCACTCCGCTTCCTTCCAGATATACACGTATAAAAGGATTGGCCGTGGAATAGTCCAGGACTGACGGTGCTATCTGTATTCGCCCGCTGTTGGATGGAAGTGTATAGGTTCCGTCTTTATCGGGAAGAATCAGAACCTCATCGGCATAAACGGATCTTATACCTGCCTTGATAGCAACAGTCTGAGAATAATAGTTATTGATATTTACTCTGTTTACTCCCGTCTGGCCCGCAATATAGAGGTTGCCCCTTTGATCAAGTGCACTGAATGAATGGACTATGGGCAGACTTGTAAGACCATTGGTCAGATCATACAGCTTATAATCCTTGATCGAATCATTTACAGCATCCTTGGCGTTCACACAGTATACGCCTCTTGATGACAGCACCCAGATATTATCATCATTATCCGAATAGAGATCGAAATTGTTGTTATACGGGAACGTTGAGACATTGGTTATCTTGCCGTCTTTCATATATTCGATCGAATTGGATGTTATGATCCAGTACAGACCACGGTCCTCATCCTTTTTGATCCTTAAGATAACATCACTGGTCAGACCGTCATCGGATCCCAGTTTCTTGACGCCGACTCCTGATATAACATACATGCCCCCGCCATCTGTTCCGGCATAGATCTCATCATTATCTCCCTCCTCTACAGTCAGGAAAAAAGTATTCTCTATTCCGGACGATTCATCAATGACCATGGATATCTTTCCGTTTTTGATAACTGCCAAACCGTTATTGGTTCCCACAAGCACCGATCCGTCACTCGTAATTGACGTACAACGGATCTCATTGCTGGGCATTCCGTTTTTGGTAGTATAATCCTTTATCTCTCCGCCGGAGGTCATACAAACCAGTCCGCGCTCTTTCGAGAAAGTAGATACCCACAGATTGTCATCGCTGTCGGTCATCACACAACGTACTCTACTGGCACCTATGTGATTTGTTATCGAATTATCGATCTTCTGCATATGGTTATTAACAGCACGAAGACCGCTGTCAGTTCCCACATATAAGATATTACCTTTGATGCATGTGGTGTTTACCACTTCATTACGAAGCTCAGCCGCATCGGAAACGTTAAAGAAATTGTTGGTAACAACTTTCAAAACACCCTGTCTTGATGATGCGAACCAAAGGTTACCCTGGTAGTCAACAGTCATCATCTCTATACTGTTATTTACGGGAATATTGATAAGTACATTATATCTGCCGTTCTCGTCTATATATCCTGCGACACTCTCAGACATTACCCATAATCTGTCACAAGCATAAGTCATCCAGTGAATGTTCTCTGCCGGCCCGACAGGAACCTGTTCAAGATCATTAAGTTTGTCCCCGAACTTTCCATGGAAGACCATGCTTCCCGTAGTACCCAGATACAGTTTTCCGGGATCCTTAGGATCTGCAAGGATAGTGGTCACAGGACCGATCTCGAGATCATCTCCTTCAACATACCCTGTCAGTTCACAATTCTCTATCCTGAATATCGCACCGCTTTTGGTCTGTCCGTACAATATCCCGTCCTGACCCATGGACAGTCTCAATACTCGCTCATTATTGAGTCTGGCATCTTCTATGACATGGAGTTTCATATCCTTGTCGACATAGGATACTCCGTCCGTAGTCCCTATGAAAACATTGCCTTCCTTGTCTTCTTCAAATACTCTTACAGACGAAGCAGATAAACCGTCAGCCACAGTGAAACGTATCCTGTTATCACCATCAAGAACCACAACTCCGTTATCATTGGTCCCTACCCAGATACGTCCGAGACTGTCTTCAAAAAGTCCTCTGCCACTCGTCAGACCGTCAGAAGAATCAAGCCTCTCAAAAACAGAACCGTCATATCTTATGATACCGCTGTATCCGCCTATCCAGATATATCCGTCCTTAGAGCACAGGATATAATTTGCCTCAGATGTCGGCAGACCATTGGTAGCATCATATAAAACAGACATGTATCCGACACCGGATAATTGATCTGTTACCGCGTATCCGCCACCGTTATGTGTGTCTATGATCTCATCATCCGGTATCATCTCATCGACATTATCCGGAGCATCCTCTGCGGCATATACTCTAAACGGCTCGCCTGCAAAACCCGAAACGAGGCACAGGAAAATCATTAATGCAATTGTGTTTCTTATTCTTCCGATCCTCATCATAAAAGATGCCTCCGTTATGATTCCTGGTATTTCTTAAGGACAACCTTTACTTCAGTGAGCGAATCTATGAATACTTCCACGCACTTGGGATCAAACTGGGTACCTGCACCATCCTGTAAGATCTCCAGCGCTTTCTCTATAGGGAATGCCGGTTTGTATATCCTCGGCGATGTCAGAGCATCAAAAACATCCGCCACTGCCATTATCCTTGCTGATAACGGTATCACCTGTCCATGCAGACCGTCCGGATATCCCTTACCGTCCCATCTCTCATGATGATATGCAGCCATATTTCGGGCTTCTTTAAGGTAATTCTCACCGTTTACCGTACTGATGGCCTGTTCCATGATCTTTTTACCTGCAGTAGTATGTGTCTTCATGATCTCAAACTCATCCGGATCCAATTTGCCGGGCTTATTAAGTATCGCATCCGGCACATGTATCTTACCTACATCATGAAGAGGTGCAGACATAACAACTGCCGCCATAAACTTAGGAGTCAGTTTCTCGACATAATAACCATTGGCCTTCAGTCCCTCCACTATGATCTTTACATAAGCGGCAGTTTTCTGGATATGAGCTCCCGTATCGGAATCCCTGTTCTCGACCATATCCGCCATTGTTATGATAAGTCCGTTCTGCATTCTGGCAGTCGCTTCGGCATAGTATCTGAGTTCTCTCATTTGCTCTGCGGTACCTGCACCCATCTCACAAATGGCTTTGTAGAGTTTTTCAACCTCATCACCTGTACGGATGTTAAGGTTTCTGAGTTCACGGACATTATTATCCATGCTCTCCTGATCATCCATGTTCTTGATGAATCCCTCTGCCTTCTTGGCCATACTTCCTATGGGATACACAAGATAATGCCCTGTGATCCATAATCCGTATCCCATGATCAGGATGAAGAATCCGGCAAATACGAGCAGGGTTTTTAAAGCAAATTCCTTGATATAGTTTGAGATATATACCATTGATACATCCGCAGCGGCATAGCAGACTGTTTGTCCGGAAGAGTTCCTTACGGGATAATAAACCGTCAGTACCCAGCCTGATTTATCATTGGACTCTATCGGCTCTATTCCGTCTCCTGCAAGAAGCGCGGGGAGATAAGGAAGAAACGCCTCTTCAAACTCGATAATATCACCCGGTTGATAGGCAGGTTCATATTCGGTCTCTACATCAAACACAAAATGACATCCGTCTTCTTCTATCTTGACCATATACAAAAACTGAAGACCCGCTGTGTTCTCATAAATATTGTAGAGCATTCTCTCGGTCTCAGCATAACCCGGAGCAGACCTTCCTTCTCTCAGATACAGATCTACCTTATCCGGGTCTACAACAGAAGCCGCAAATCTTGCAGCATTATATGCGTTCTGAGTGTAATCTCTTTTGGTATCTTCAAAATGAAGACTTATACTTATAAAACCCATTATTACGGCAAGCGCCAGAGATGCCACTGTCAACATCACTGTAGTCCTTACCTGTAATGATTGTTCTCTTTTATCCGGATTTATCTTGATGTCCTTTATCTCTCTGTCAGATAGCGGTTTCTGTTTCCATCCACTGTTATATACATCTTTTATCAATTCGGACGGGAGGAAATACAATGTGGCAACAGCCGCGCCTGCCGTAATACTCTTATCGAGGATATTAAGGACGAGATTAAGCAATGTGGCAGATAAGAAATAACCCGGCTCCGAGCCGTTAGAGATCAACTTGGCCGTCTGTGCGACATCATCAAACTGCGGCTTGCCAAGCAGCAACCACTGGAATACAGTACCTAAGACTCCGCCCAGCAAGGCAAGCACAAGTACAAGGAGAATGAAATTCCTCTTTTTCTTATATTTCTCTTTTCTTACACACCAGGATACAAAAATGGCAATAAATATGCTGATTAGCATATAGTAAAGAGCATTGGGATTAAACAGACTGCAAAGAACATTAGAAGCTACTGCAGTTATAAGGCCGGGAAATACTCCTGCGATCGCAGAGATGAAGATCGTGCCTACCGTATCAAAGTATATGGGAAGTCCAAACCTGTATACGATATATGCAGGTATAACATTTATCAGGATCGCTATGCCGGTACATAAAGCGCGACGCATACCGCCTTTGTCTATCTTACTCGGAAATAATATCAAACCTGTCCTCCTGCAAAATGTCAGACAAAATACATCATTATATTATACCACAAATATACCGGAGGGATGAACAATCCACAGGATTGTTCATTATACCACAACATATTCCCTTTTAGCCTGTTTTTCATCAAAAAAGGAGCCGGAAGATAATGCCGGCTCCTTGAAAAACTCATTTCTGTTCAACCTTATTTGAACGGATTCTCCGTAGGATAAGGAAGACTCTTAGGCTGGTTGTAATT
>JAEEGL013074702.1_pt1 | contig 23789 bp, 21 predicted proteins | sample 9134231 | NCBI WGS metagenome assembly JAEEGL01 (sample SAMN16246548, study PRJNA631951) | gut metagenome | biome: gut microbiome; feature: rumen; material: fiber-attached | host: Bos | place: Iran: Karaj | collected 2018-10 | reverse complement strand
TTGGTAGTGGTACAGGTCCACTTACAACTCCACCAGTTCTCTTAACAGTCTCAACAATTTTTGAGCAAGCTTGATCAACACTTCTGTGATCAAATGATTTAAGTCTGATTCTTACTTTGTCTTTAGACATATTAATTCCTCCTTCGCCTATAATATTTTTATAGACTTGCTACGCGCAAATTACCTGATTATAAATTAAGTTCAATTCAACTTGACCTGGTGTATCAGCAACCTTGCACATCATCGCCAGTCGTTCGATATTGATTATATGCCATAATAAAAGAAAAATCAAGCAATTTTTCTCAATTTTTCTTATTTTTTTTACTAATTCTTTACTATTAAGCTTTCCCCTGTCATTTCCTTAGGTTTACTTATCTCAAACATATCTATAATAGTAGGGATTACATCTCTTAAAGTACCAAATTCTTTTAACTTATATTTTTTATTGCAAATTATAAATGGAACATTATTATCTGTGTGAGTTGTATTAATGCTTCCATCTTCATTTTTCATCATTTCAACATTACCATGATCAGAAGTTATTACTACATCGTAGAAGTTTTCACTTGCATGTTCTAATATTTTTTCAATACAAATATCACAAGTTTCAAGTGCTCTTATAGTTGCAGGAATATTTCCTGTTTGACCTACTACATCTGGATTTGCAAAATTAACAAGAATAAAATCCATATCTTCTTCAATTGCACTTAAAGTTGCACTTGTAACATCAGCAATATTCATTTCTGGTTTCATATCATATCTTGCTACTTTAACTGATGGTATTTGTAATTTATATAAATTTTTATCTGAGAACTCCTCTGCTCCATCAAAGAAGTATGTTACTTGAGGATATCTACAAGCTTCTGCTATTCTTGCTTGTTTAAATCCTAAATCAGATAGATATTTTCCAAAAGTATTAGATATTGTTTCATTAGTATAAGCACCATCTATTTTATTTGAAGTACTATACAAAGCACAGTATTTAACATTATTTAATTTTCTAGTATTAAATTTATTAAATGAATCATCTGTTAATGAAGTTATTAATTCATCTATAATTTCTGGCCTATAATCTACAAATAGAACACCATCATTATCTTTAATATTGCTTCCTTTTGTAATTACACTAGGATTAACATATTCATCAGTTATATTATTTTTATAGTGTAAGTCTAAGCATCTATTATAATCAGCAAAATTGCTTCCAACATTATGTACATATAAATCATATGCTTTATTTATCCTATCGTAGTTTCCATCACAATCCATAGCATAATATCTACCACATAATGTTCCAATTATACCAATACCTAATCTTTCTATTTTCTTCATAAAATTATTAATATAATCTTTAGCACCATATAATGTTGAATCTTTACCATCTGTTATAAAATGAAAAACAACATTATTAACACCTCTAATTTTACAAAGAGCAATCAATGCATAAAAATGATCCATACTTGAATGATTAGAATTTTGGCTTAATAGTCCAATCAAATGAAGAGTACTTTTATTATTCTTAACATGATCCATCATATCTAATAGCTTATCATTTTCAAAAAATGACTTGTTTTTAATACTATTATTAATCATTGTATATGGTTGTATTACTGTTCTTCCTGCTCCAATTGTCATGTGACCTACTTCACAATTACCAACAATTCCTTTAGGAAGACCAACATCTTCTCCAATTGTTGATAATTCACTTTTAGGATACTCTTCCATTATTTTATTTATATTAGGCAAATTAGCCATCTTAATTGCATTACCATTATCACTTTGCCTAAGACCAAACCCATCTAATACTAGTAATAAAATTTTTTTCATATTTTTTTCCTCTAACCTATTTTATCACAAAATAAAAAAAACTTGAATGATTTATTTTATGCAATCATATCAAGTCTTAATTTATCAGCTATTGTAACAATAAATTCTGAATTAGTTGGTTTAGCTCTATCTATATCAACACTATTTCCAAATATACTTTCCATTAAATCTATATCTCCTCTATTCCAAGATACTTCAATAGCATGTCTTATTGCTCTTTCTACTCTATCTATGGATGTATTAAACTTAATACTTAAATCTGGATATAATTCTTTAGTTATTCCTCCAATAAAACTAGGATTATCATAAACCATAAGTATAGCAGAACGTATATATTGATATCCTTTTATGTGTGATGGTATACCCAAAGCATGTAATAAATTAGTAACTTTTATTTGTAAATTCTTATCTTGCATTTCAATTAATTCTTTACTTGCTTTAATCGAATTATTAATACTTATTATAATACTTTCTAGTTTTTTAAAATCAAATGGTTTTAAAGCATAATACTTACATCCATATTCACTAACTCTTCTAATAGTTTCATCTTCATTAAAAGATGTCATTACTATGGTTTTCTTATCTATATTATGTTCTTTCATATACTCTAGGACTTCAAACCCATCTAAAAGCGGCATAACAAGATCAAGAATTAGAATATCAAAATCTATTTTCTTATTTTCTAATAGATTTAAAAATTCCTCCCCATTTGATGCACTAGCTACTACTTCTACTTTTTCACTTCCATTAAAGTACTTCTTCAACAACTGCACTTGTACTGCACTATCATCTACTACCAATACTTTAATTTTCATTTTTTCTCCTTTTTCTTTATTATAATACAATAATTATATATATTTCTACGGTATATTTTAAAGATTTTTGTCGAATATTTACACTTTTTCTTACAAAAAAGTTATTCAAAATCGAATAACTAATTTGAATATTTTATATGTCTACAATAATATGAAGCATTATTATAATCATAATATGAAAGCTTAACTCCCCCACCAGTAGACTCCATAATAATATATTTTTTCTTTTCCTCATCATGTCCAACAACCATAGTAATATGATCATCATTTACTACAACATCTCCAACATTACAAATTCCTGTTGTTTGACCCCTTAGTGGTATAGCACCACTATCTTCAGTATATTGTCTTTGGGCTTTTTCATCATTAAATCCTTGAATAAATGACCAATTAACAAATCCACTACAGTCAAATCCTTTCCAAATTAATTTTGTTCTACATCTATCTGGATTTGGATGAGAATCACAATATGGAGGATTTATTCTCTTACCCATTTCACCATCTATTCCTACATGATACCATTTTCCACCCCAGTCATAGTTAATTCTATAACCATAATTAGCTAGTGTTTCAATTAATGTTAAACCTGCTACTACAGGTGCTTCTCTTGTTCCAACGCCAACTGCTTCTACAGCTGCTTGCATTTGAGCATTTAATTTTTCAACACTAGAACCATTTTCTTCTAAAACTGCTTTTAAAGTTTTACCGTCAAAGTTTTTCAAATTTCTATATAATTCAGAATTTGGATCAATATCGAACTGAGCAATTCCTCCTTTAGAACCAACATATTCTTTTAAAATATCTTCCATTCTTTCTTTCATATATGGATCTTCTATTTTTTCTATCTCATCTTTTATTGCTTTATAATCATCTCTATTAAAATTTTTCCCTAAAGTAACAATTTTTTCTCTTAAATCTATATATTTTTTTAATTCATCGAGTTCACGTCTTAATTCTTCTTTATCTTTATCACTTTTAACTTTTGAATACATTCTTTCTGCCATATCATAGTCTGTCTTTCTTAAACTTTCACTTGCAATATCAATATATTTTTCAGCTTCAATTCTATAAGCTTCACTTATATTTTCTGTGGTAGCACTATTAATGCACGACAAATATGATCTATTCCCAGGATCTGCTATTTCAACAATTAATTTAACAAATGTTGGTATTAAAAATACAAGTACGGCAGATATTATTTTAACAGCTGCTTGTTTATTTACTTTATTTAGAGCATCACTATCATTATCTTTTACTGCACTCATATAACCAATCATTAAAGATAGTATTAATATAATTGGAACAGAAACTCTAATAATTGTTAACACTATATTAACTATTCTTAAGACTGATAAAACATCTCCATTATCACATAACTCCAAAATACTCATATATTTCACCATACTAATTATAACAAATATTTAATCAAAAAAAAATTAAATAGATAAATAATTTTATCCATTTAATCTTTCTAACGTTTTAAATTTTTTACCCTCTAAATATTCAAGAGTACTTCCACCACCTGTTGAAACATAATACATTTTAGCATTAAAATACTTAGATGCTCCAGTTACATCTCCTCCTGCAAGTATTGTTGGATAATCTTGATTCTGTAAATAAATCATTAATTCCTTAGTACCATTTTCATAATCTTTTTCTTCATACTTACCAAGTGGTCCATTCCATAATACAAGATTACTTTTTTTAAGATTGTTTTCAAATTCATGAATAGTTTTAGGTCCTATATCAAAACCAATATCAGAATCGTTAAATTCATCAATATCTTTAACACCATTTTGTGTCATAAAATCAAGTGGTAATATTATTTTTGAAGAATACTTATCTAATAATGACTTTACATAATCTAAGTTTTCTTCACTAACAATACTTTTACCTACATTAAATCCTTTAGCCTTTAAAAATGTAAAACACATAGCTCCACCAATTAATACTTTTTCTGAAGTCGGAACTAGATTATTAAGTACTCCTATTTTATCATCAACTTTTGCACCACCTAAAAGTAGTGTTCTTTTTTCTTTTAAAGCTTTATTTAACATATTAACTTCGTCATTTACTAAAAAACCAGCATATGATGGAATATATTTAGAAATACCATATGTTGAAGCATGACATCTATGAGCAGTTCCAAATGCATCAAGTACAAATATATCAGCAAGACTTGCCCAATACTTACTTAATTTTTCATCACAAGATGATTCTAAAGTTTTTGGAACATCCTCAAATCTAGTATTCTCAACAAGTAAAACTTCTCCCTCTAATAAATTATTAACACAAGCTTCAAGTTCACTTCCCCTTGTTTCATGTGTAAAGTATACAGGATAAGTAACAAGTGTTGATAAATGGTTAGCAACCAACATCAAAGAAGAATTCTTTTTATCCTCTTCACTTTTAACTCTTCCCAAATGTGATAATAATATTACTTTAGCATTATTACTAACTAAATAATCAATTGTTTTAAGACTACTAACTATTCTATTATCATCAATTATTTTTCCATCTTTAATTGGAACATTAAAGTCAACTCTTACGATAACTTTTTTTCCTTTTACATCTGCTTCAGTAATTAATTTCATTTTTACACCTATCTTTCGTATTTTGTGTATATATTTTCTGCATTTTTCATTAATTCTTCTAGTGTAGTATTGATAATTTGTTCATTAAACTTATCATAATCGTCAAGATCTATTTCAGTTTTATGCTTTTTTTGTTCTTCAGTTAATCCATTATCAAAATTAGGTCTAAATATATTTATACTTACTAAATCAGGAAAATGAACTCTTAAATCATCTATCTCTTTTTTAAGTCTTACATCACTAATAATAATAGCGTCATAAAAACATGAGAATATTTCAATATCATCAACCATTCTATTTATAAATAAATCATCTTTTCCTAATTTCTCACGAATAATTCCCGTTCCAAGAGTTTGAAGCAATTCTCTTGGCTTATCTTCTTCAGTTAAATTCCATCCTGTTATTTCTCTTGCATAATATTTAATATACTTTGATAACTGAGTAACAATTACTTTCTTTCCATTTTTCTCATAAACACTTTTTAAATATGAAGAAAATGTATCCTTGCCATGTCTTGCTTTTCCGCTTATTAAATATATTTTTGATGCTCCATCTCTTAATTCCACTATTACCCACTCTCCTTATTATATAATAATTATAGCATATCAAAACTTAAAATCAATATTTCAAAAACCACAAAAAAAGAAGTGTAAACTTCTTATAATGAAACCAATTTTCTTATATATGGTATTTTAATTAAAACATAAACACATAAAGTAGACATTAAATATATAATTATACTATTTAATAAAACAGATAAAGCTATAGAAACATTAGCAATTTTACCAAATAATCCTATATACTCAAAGAATCCAAGTATAAGCCCATGAATTAAATAAACTCCAAAATTAGTTTGTGTTAATATTTTTAATACTTTTTCATTAAACCTTACAAAATTATTTTTAGCAAATAAGAAAACAGATGATGAATATAAAATAACATTGAAAGTATCATACTTAAAGAATACATCAGTAATACCATTTGCTTTAGAACTAATAATTGTTCCAAAAAGTGTAATAACTAGACCAATAATTCCAAATGCATATATTAATTTAGTATTCTTTTTTGATATATCAAATGTATTTAAATAATAACCAAGTATAAAATAAATAAGAAATTCTCCAAATACAATTGTATAAGATATAGTAACATTAAACAAATAATCAAATATTCTATTAAATCCACCAAATATAAATAGTAATATTATTAAATATTTTAATATGTTTCTATTTTCTTTTTTAGTTATTTGTTTTAATATTGGTAAACACAAATAAAATCCAATAATTATAGGTAAAAAATATAAATGAAATATTCCATCTCCTAATATAGTATCTAAAAACACATTATAAACTGTATTAATTGTTATAGTTCTACTATCAAATATAATATATAGAAAACTATATGTTAAATTCCAAAATACAAATAATAGTAATACTCTAGGTACATATTTTTTTAAAACATCTTTTATTGTTATTTTCTTTTCTTCATTTAAGAAAAGAGCCCCACTTACCATAAAATAAATGGGTACACAAAATCTTGAAATAGAATCTAGTATAGATAATACTATAAAAGAATTACTATTAACATCTAAAAAACTCCAAAATTCACTAATAACATGTATTAGTACAACAAATATAATGGAAACAATTTTCAACAAATCAAAATATAAAACCCTCTTTTTCATATCAATCACCTATTTTACAATAAATGCATTTGCAACATGTCGAGCGCCACTATAACCCCATCCTGCTGGATCATTAATTAGTTCACCTTTTTCAACTAGCGTTGTAGAACCACCACCATCAAGATTAGCTGCATTATATGCTTTATATCTTACAAATATTTTAGTTAATTCTTCCATGGTTACACCATTAAAACCAGCTTTACCATTAATAGTAATAAATAATACTATTCCATCTTGTCTTTGACCAATAGCTGTTCTTGGTCTATTTCCATATCCACCATCACCATCAAATTTAGCTGCTTTACCATTAACAATTAAAAATGGTCCAAAATATACTGCATCAACAATGCCAGCCTTTTTAGCTTGTTTTGAAGTCATTGTGGCAAGTACAAGTGCATGATCTTTATTAAATGCGATTATTTTTTCAGCTTCTCCACTATCATATAGTACTTTACCATCCATCATGAAAATACCTCTTGGTACTAATGAACGACCTATTATTGCAGCAGCACCAGCATTAATTGCAACAAGAGCATTATTATCTTTTGCCATTTCTTCTACTTCTTGTCCTCCATAGGCCAAGTTATTAGCAGATACTAAGTCTATTCTTGATGGATCATAAATTGCAGTAATATACATTACATATGATGGCTCATCAACTTTTATTATTTTATATATATCATTTCCCTTATTCTTCTTTAATATTTGTTCTTCATAAATAGATTCATATGTATCAGTCTCAAAATTAGGATTGAAAGTAATCTTAGAAGAATCAGTATCTTCTTCAGGCTCAATTATTTTATTATTATCAAGAATTCTTTCTATTTCTTCTTCACTATAAAGAGTATAAGCAAGATACTTATGAGTCATACTTGTCATAGCAGAAGTTACATAAAAATCTCTAAAATAATCTACTGGCCCATATGCTAAAAAGAAGCATGCTAAAGCTATTATATCCACAAATATTAAGAATATACTAAATTTACTAACCTTCTGTTTCTGTTTTTTCACTGTTTTCTGCTTCTTCATTTTTAACTCCCAACTCATATGGACTATTTAATGTTCCTTTTCCAGATAGTATTTCTAAACTGCTTTTAATATAAAATGCTGGTCTAACATTATATTTTGCTTCTATTGTATCAGCAAAAATACCTCCATTTTCATTTATAACATTAATAATATCAACATCTTCCATTCCTCTTAATAATGTAAATGTATTTGTAGTTTCATTTATAAACATATCACCAATAGTAAGCATACCTACTTTAGCTTTTACTGTTTCACTTCTTGCATAAGCATAATCAAGATTTGTAAGCGCAAGAGATCCGATAAAATAATTTCCATTTACAACATAATCTTTTAAACTCAATGATTTTAAAAATGTTTTATTTAAATACTTACCTACTGTATTAGTAGTTGTATATGCGCTTGTTTCACCACCAAATTTAATTAAATATGGTTTTTCTTTTTTCATAATTACATCTAATGAAGTTAATTTAACTTTATTTTTTTGAACTTCAATTACTTTATAATTTATATCATCAATTTTAACAATACTATTTACGTAAGCATCTGCGATAGTATTTATTTTATGTTTTTCAATAATGTATGGTTTATTTTTACTACCATCTCCACTTAACAATTTACTTCCACCAGAAATAGTAATTACTGGTTTTATTGTTATTGCTTTACTATCTCTTTCATTTAATGCTATTTCGCCTTCATCTGTAACATAGTATTCATCATTTTTACTATTTAATGAACCTAAATAAAATATATCTCCATTATTTAAAAAGCTTTCTTTTCCGCCAGCCATTTTATAATCATACAAAGATAATAATGAAATATTATAAGTATCTAATACATTATCACATGTAATACTAGATACATCATCAATTACATCATTACAAAAACTTGTCTTTACAAGTAAGTCATCAGAATCTACTAAAGTTTTTTCATAAATACCACTATATTTTGCCTCACTAACATTTAACCACTTATTAATAGATGATTTTTCATATCCTTTTTTTAATTCTGGATATAATATAGTAACATTACTTTCACTTACTGCCTTAATATTATTATTTTTATCAATACTAAGAATTCTATAAATCATACCAGAATATTTTAAATAATTATCATCTATTTTACCTTTATATGTATATACTCCAGTATCTTCATTTAATACTAGCCCTTTAGTTTCATCCAAATAACTTTGTTTTCTTTTTAAAGTATCAACTAAATATACTGTATCTTCTTCATCATTATCCCCATTTTCAATCTTATAGTACTTAACTAATCTAAACATATAAAATCCAACAATAGTAAATAACACTAAAACATTTAGTGTTATTAAAACAGGTGTTATTTTAAGTACTTTCTTTTTTTCCATATGTTTTTTTACTCCTAATCTCCAAAATCATTTTGATATGCTATTAAACTAGCATTAATAATTCCATCCACCCCACTAAATTCATCTACAATAGTAGTACTTACACTACCATTTTTGTTTTCTTTAATATCTACTTCAAGTGATAATTCTACTTTATCATTAAAGATTGATTTACTTCTAACTTTAAACTTCTTTAATGCTCTTAATTTTTTCATTACTTCATTATGAGCATCTACATCATATTTTAAAACAAGTAGATATCTATTAGAAACTCTAAATCCCATTAAATATGTAAAGAAATATAAAACACCAAGTATTAATGAAGCAACGATTGCTATTATATAAAGTCCAGCTCCTGCCATAATACCAGCAGATATTCCCCAGAACATAAATCCAGTATCAACAGGTTCTTTTACAGCAGTCCTAAATCTTACAATAGATAAAGCACCAACCATACCTAAAGATAAACTAATATTACTACTAATTGTTCTAATAATCATTGCTGTTACCATTGAAAGCATTAAAATACATAAAGAAAATGCTTTTGAATAAACAACACCAGTATATGTTTTCCTATAAACATATATTATGAATAGCCCTATTAGAAAAGCTACCACTAATGATATTAACATATCTGTTACAGAAATAGTTCCTGTAAAATTTTCTAAAACTGATTTTTTTATAGTGTCTACAACACTCATACCTATATTCATATTTTACTCCTTACTTTATACTTCTACATATTGCAAATTTACTAACTGCTTCCCTACACGATGGAATATCATTTAATATATTTGCTATATGCAAAGGTAATACTTCATTAAATTTTACTTCAAGCACTATTTTTCCTTTTTCATCAACTCTATATGTAGGCATATTACTATCAAACAAATCATAATTATATAGCCCACTTTCAATATTAGAATCAAATGTTATTCTAACATCACTTATTGGATAAATAAATGCTATTCTATGGTAACCAACTATTATTGAAGGTATTAAACCTTTAGTTTTAGCGTCATTTAGAAATTCTAATAACAACCCCTCTGCATTATGAATCTCATCATAATTACCATTTAATATTTTACAATAGATATCCTTTGAAATCAACATTTGCTCTTTAGCTGTCATATTATTATGTTTCATTTTCTTTTCAAGCCTAATAAATGAATCATCATCATTATATATTCTAATTCTATATTTCTTTCTGTATAATACACCATCCATTTTTTCATAATATGACTTAGAATTCAAATCATCAAAATATAAACTCTTAATTAAATATGATCCATCTTCAAAAAAAGCATTATCATCAGTAGCCATTATTAAAGATAATTTCTGTTTTAATACTTCACTAGCACTTTCAGATATTTTAAATTTTAATTCATGTCTATATTTATATTCTTTCATTCCACATCACCAAAATACTTCTTAACTTCTGCACTTGATAATCCAAAATAAGATCTAGCATCTTCTATTACAGCTTTATTTCTTTTTCTAGCAAAAGCTTTTAAATCATTAACATGCATCTGCCAAGTACTATACGACATATTATCCCATCTTTCAAGATTTCTTTTCATTTCATCTTTTCCAATTTCTTTAACTACTTCATCAACTTTCTTTTCATAATTCTTAGCACTCCATGTGTTTTTTAAATTATAACTCATTCTTTTTAAGAAAGTTTCTTTAAATTCACTACTTTTCATTAGATTTCTTAAAAGAGCTGTACTAAAATTACCATAACCAATACCTTGAGCTCTAGTATAATAATTAAATCCATAACCAGTTTCATGATATAAGCCACTATCTAAATCATAAAAAATAAATTTCCATTTTCCATTATCAATATTCTTATTTCTAAAATATCTAGTATTTACTATATCATAATTATTAGTCCATATCTCAGCAAACCAAAAATCACATAAGTTTTCTATATCAATTAATCCCTTTATTTTTTTATAATTATTACTATCACTTAATGAATTATTATAAATAAAACTCATCATTTCATTATATGCTTTATTACTTCCAGATTTAACTTCTCCATCAATTCTTAATATATCAGTATCATCTTCTGTAGTTTTAACATTATAATGATTAGATACAAAATTTTCATCAACTTTTTCACGAATAAAATATAGACCCCAATAAGAACCATTAATATATAGTACTACCGGTTTATATGCTTGAACATCAACATTTGTATACTCGCCAACAAGTGATGTTGCCACTATATCACGAATTAAAGTTCTACCTTCTTCACCCTCATCATAATAAGCTGTAAATTCATCTTGAGATCCAGTCCTTAAAACAATTGATTCAAAAGAACTACTATCTACGCTATCAAATAAAGGATAATTCAAATGAGCATCCCCATATTTCTTTTTAAATTTTATTTCATAGCTTTTCTTTCTCATAAATCTTGTTGAACCACCAAATAGTTTTAAGCCACCATTTACTTGAAAACCACTACCATCTTGTTCTATTAATTCTACATTAACAGGTTCTTGAACTTTACTTGTTAGAGATGTATTGTAATTAACGTGGCTAAGATCATCTTCATCAATTGCTAAAGATAATACTGGTAAAGTATGATTTTCATTTACTATATATGAATATGTATTAATAGCACTTTTAAGTTTGCCATCCTCTTTAGCCATTATTCTTAAAACAGTAGTCTTCTTAATAGTAAGAGGACTACTGTATACTTTTGAAGACGTTGTTGGCTCTGAACCATCAAGCGTGTAATAAATATTATCTTTTCCACTAAGAGTTACTTTAAATCCCTTTGTTTTATTTATTATCTTACTTGGAACAGAAGCACTTGGTAAATATGATATTGCTTGTTTACCATTATCATTTTCTTTTCCTGGCGTTGGCTTACTGAAATAATAAATTCCACTACTACTACCTTTTCCAATTGAATAACCATTTGGTACATTAGCAATAAATAATGTATCAATTATTTTATCATCCTTTGTTAAATAAATTCCCTCAGTACTTCCTAATTTAAAGTCAGCATGTTTATACTTTTTATTTGATAAATTTTTATCACCTGATGCCATTACTATATAGTACTCTTTACTCTTTAATTCCTTTTTTTCAAGATTATACATACAAGCAGTATTAATATTAGTAGTTAGGCAATAATCACTTAAATTAATTGTCTTATCACTATTATTATATAATTCAATCCAATCATAATATTTTCCACCATTCTGTGCCAAATATTCATAATTAGAATTCATAACTTCATTAATGATTAAATCTTTTACTTTAACTAAATATTTTTTTTGAAAAGCTTTAATACCATCAAGAGTATTAGGATATCCTGGACTAATAGAATTATTTGTTAAGAATTTATCATCTTCTCTAATATAAGCAAGTCCATTCCCTAGATTTTCATATTCAACTTTTTCTATTATTTTACCTTTATTATTACTAAGTATTACTACACCATTTTTATTTTTTAACTTAAAGTTTGTACTTAGTTCATCCTCAATACTACTAACACCACTTGTATAAATAACCATAACACTTTTACTTGGTAAAACAACATTTGGAATAGTCCATTTAAAAGGAGCATTTTCACTATTAGATAAACTATATCCTTCAAGATTAATACTTTTGTTACTTATATTTTTTATTTCAATATATCCACTATATACACCAGATTTATTTTTAAAATTTCCCTTGTTTTCTGGTAATATTTCATTTATTACTATTTCTTTTTCATCTTTACTCATTAAAGATTCTAAGTATTCTTTATGTCCACTTATAGTATTTGCAAATCCAGGTGTTGGTTTATCTTGAATAACCCAAGATCCTTCTTCATTTCTTGCCATAGCAGTATTTCCATCAAGAGCCACAGTTTCAATCGCATCAACTGCTTTTCCATTTGGTTTTAATAAAGCTACTACTTCACCACCACCACTTTTTAATTTAAAGTTAGCACTAGTATTAGTTGTTTTTCCAGTTAAGAATATTACCATATATGCCTTTGACTCAATCGTAACATCAGGAAAAACCCATTTTACTTCTTTGTTATTATCTGATAAACCATAGTTTTTTAAATTGATATCATGATCATTACCATTATATATTTCAATATAATCATATAGTTTTCCATCTTCATAAGCTATGGCACCTTTATTTGATGACATTAATTCATTTAATACAAGTTTATTAATACTTACTTCATTATCCGTAAGATCTTTTTCCTCATAATAATTCTTACTTTTTTCACCCAAAAGAGTTAATAGAGACAAAACTACTATTAAAGCTATACAAACTATAAAAAACATTATATTATTTTTAAATTTTTTTGTATTAAACTCCATATCAAAAAACTCCTATATTATTATACTATATAATGAGTTTTTATTCCACTAATATTTTAATAAAAAACTAATATCAATAAAAGATATTAGTTTAAACGATAAATAAATATGAATAATATATTACAAAAACTATTATAAATATAGCTCCTTCTTTTCTAGATAATACCCTATCGTTTTTAGAGAATACATACAATAATACTGCTGATAATAACACAAAGAACATATCTATTAAAGAAAAATGATTACTGGAAATATTTCCATATATTAATAATGGTAATCCTAGTACTATTCCAATATTAAATATATTTGTTCCAATTATATTACCAAGAGCAATATCAAATTCACCCTTTTTTGCTGCTATTACAGTCATAGTCATTTCTGGAAGAGATGTACCAATTACAACAATAGTCATTGTTATTATTTTTGTACTTATATTTAACATAGATGATAATTCTACAGCATTATCAACTATTAAATCACTTGCAACCACTATTAAAACACCACATACTACTGTATATATTAAAGATTTTGGCAAACTATACTTTGGTTTAAAAAATTCAAATACACCTTTTTTAGCTTTTATAACAGATAAAATATAAAACATAAATGTACAAAATAAGAATACATATAATAATCCATCTAATCTTCCAAGAACAAATATTGAACTGTCTTCTACTTTATGTAGTACAGAGGATAAGGAAAACATTGTTGTAACCAAAAGAAGTATAGGTAATTCTTTCTTAATTGATTCATTTTTAACTTTTATTGGGGATATACAACACGCCATACCAATAACCAGTGTTATATTAATTACACAACTACCAATTACATTAGCAAGAGCTATATCTCCATTTCCACTACTAATACTTGAAAATGATATGGCAAGTTCTGGAGCACATGTTCCAAATGCACCTATAGTAAGAGCAATCATCATTTTACTCATTTTGCAATATGAAGCAATACTACTAATAGCATCAACAAATATATCAGAACATTTTACAATTAAAACAAAACCAACTAGTAACAAAACAATTGCTTTAATCACTTGCATAATCATTTCCTCCTATTATATATATTATAAAATAAAAAAAAGGATTTTAAAATCCTTTTTATTCATTTTCTTCTTCATCACTTTTGTTCTCAAAAAGAAGACTAACATTTTTACTTGGAAGCATCATATAATTATCTTTATTAATGCTTATTTCAAACACTTTTTCCTCATGAGTTAATTCATCCCCATCAATACACCAAGATGGTGGAATATTCTCAAATTCAAATTTAATATAATTAGTTTTAAAATATGTAAACATTGAAATATCATTTAATTCCCTTCTTTTAATATAATGAATTGCTTTTAAAATATCCCATTTATTTTTAATTTTACACATTAATACTTCAAACTTATTATCATCTAATTTTACATCATCATATATATCTTTTATATTCATTCCACCAACTCTATTACTATTAGTTATAAATATAAAAGAGAATTCATCTTCATAAGTTTCCCCATCAACAGTATACTTTAATTTTTTAAATTCAATTTTTTCCTTCAATTGTTTAATACCATACATTACATATGCTATACGTCCATATTTTTCTTTTAATTTTCTTGGAGTAGCATATGAAATATCTACAAATGCACCCATACAAGCAACATATACAAATGGGCTTCCATTTATTAAGCAAACATCAATATTCTTTTTTACTCCATTTAATAAAAGAGCAATATTCTTAATAGTATTACCACTCATTCCATACATATGAGCAACATCATTAACACTACCAAGAGGAAGATGACCTAAAAGTATTGGCTTTTTTCTTTCAATATTACCACTTATTACTTCATTTAATGTTCCATCTCCTCCAGCGCAAAGTAATAAATCACAATCCTTTAAACTTTTAGTTATTTCTTTAGCATGACCTCTATACTCTGTATAAATTATTTTTGTCTCATATCCATAATTCTCTAATATTTTATGAATTTTTTTAACATCATTTCTATTAGATAATCTTCCACTATTAGGATTATAAATAACGACACAATTTAACATAATAATCCTCCTTATTACACGCATATTATAACATTTCTAATTTATAAAGTAAAATAACTTAAAAAAATTTAAAAAAGTATTAAATTTCTCTTTTAGTTCATAATAATATTGTGTTATACTTCTTATAGGGGGAAATAAATGAAAACAAAAGTTAAGAAACATAAATTTAACTTAATCAATAATATTAGTGCTATAATCATTGCTTTTATAGTCATTTTTATTATGGCTGGATGCGGATTTATGTATTTCATTTATATAAATGCCCCTGAGTTTAATAAAGACTTACTTTATAAAAAAGAATCATCTAATATATATGATTCAAAAGGTAATTTAATAGCTACTATTGGTACTGAGAAAAGACAGATTGTAGAATATAAAGAATTACCTCAAGTTTTAATAGATGCAATTTTAGCAACTGAAGATGCAAGATTTTTTGAACATAATGGTGTAGATTTACCAAGATTTATGATAGCAAGTTATGGATTCTTTTCAGGAAAAGATGCAGGTGGTGCTTCAACTATAACAATGCAAGTATCAAAAAATTCATTTACATCTACTGAATCAAGAGGCATAGCTGGTGTAATAAGAAAATTTACTGATGTATATATGTCAATGTTCAAAATTGAGAGAGACTATTCAAAAGAAGAAATACTTGAATTTTATGTAAATGCTCCATATTTAGGCGGTGGAAACTATGGTGTTGCTATGGCAGCTAAAACTTATTTTAATAAAAATGTTGGAAATATTAATTTAGTTGAAGCAGCAATGATAGCTGGAATGTTCCAAGCACCTGGAGAATATGATCCATACGTTAATCCAAGTAAAACTAATGAAAGAAAAAATGAAGTAATTAATTTAATGTTAAGACATGGATTTATAACTGAAACAGAGGCTAATGCAGCCTTAAAAGTAAATATTAAAAAATTACTAAAAAAACAACCAAGTAAGATTAATAAATATCAAGGATTTATTGATACAGTTGTACAAGAAGTTATTGATAGAACTGGCAACAATCCATATGAAGTTAGTATGGATATATATTCAACTATGGTAAAGAGTAAACAAGATGTAATAAATAATTTCTATAAAAAACATAAATTTAAAGATAAAAAAGTTCAAGTAGGAATTGGTGTTATTGATAATAAAACAGGAGCAATTGTAGCAGTAGGAGCTGGTCGTAATAAAAAAACAGAAATGTCATTAAACTATGCTACTCAAATAAAACGTCATCCAGGTTCTACTGCTAAACCATTATTTGATTATGGTCCAGGTATTGAATACAAAAATTGGTCAACATATACTCCTTTTATGGATCAGCCTGTAAGATATTCAGATGGTGGTATAATGCAAAACTATGATTATAGATATAGAGGCTTTTTAACACTAAAAGAATGTTTAGTTGACTCAAGAAACACTTGTGCTCTTCAAGCATTTCAAGCAATAAGTAATGATAAAATTAATAAATTTGTAACATCTCTTGGAATAAAACCAGAATACTTAGGAAAAACAAAATACATTCATGAAGCACATGCAATAGGTGCATTTACTGGTGTATCTCCAGTACAATTAGCTGCTGCATATTCTGCTTTTGGAAATGGTGGTTATTATACTGAACCACATTCTGTTAAAAAAATTGTTTATAAAACATCAACAGGAGATATTGTTGAAAAATTCAATTTTAAAAAGAAAAGAGTAATGAAAGCAACAACTGCTTATATGATTGCATATATATTACAAGGAGTTACACCATCACAAGTATATGTAAGAGGAACAGAAATTGCTACTAAGACAGGTACAAGTTCATATGATGAAACAAGATTAAGACGTCTTGGATTAAATCGTGAAGTAATACAAGATTCATGGACAGCAACATTTACTAAAGATTATAGCGTTGCTATATGGTATGGATATGATAAATTAACAAGATCAACATATAATACTACTAATGAAGCAAGAGAAGAAAGAAAAAAAATACAAGCAGAAATTAATAATAAAATACATAAAAAATATTCAACTTTTACTCGTCCAAGTGGTCTTGTTTATTCACAAGTAGTCTTTGGAACAAATCCACCAAAACTACCATCTGCTTCAACTCCAAGAAGTAAAATACAAACACATTTATTCATAAAAGGAACGCAACCTACAACTAGAGTTGCAGATGCTCCAAAGAAAGAAGAAACTGAAAACAAAAAAGAAGACAATAAACAATAATTAGATTTAACATAATAACTAATGAAAAAAATAATTCTTATTATTTTTACTACACTATTTATATATTCAATAGTAAATGTTTTAATATGGATTAAAGATTCACATCACACAAAAGAAATAATAAGTGAAATAAATAAAGAAATAGTTCCATCAAAAGAAGAAAGAATGATTAGTATTGACTATTTCAAAAATATGAATAATGATACTGTGGGATTTTTAAGAGTAAATAATACCAATATAAATTATCCATTTTTAAAAACATATGATAATTCATTTTATTTAAATCATTCTATAGATAAAACATATTCTAATAGCGGATGGCTATTTATGGATTACAAAAACAATACTGATTTTAATGATCAAAACACAGTCATTTATGCACATGCTAGAAAAGATGGAACTATGTTTGGAACACTTAAAAATGTAATAAAAAAATACTGGTATAAAAATAAAGATAATCACATAATTACAATATTTTTAAAGAATAAAAAAATTAATTATCAAGTTTTTAGTACTTATACAATTAAAACAGAAGATTACTACATTACAACATCTTTTACCAGTAAAACTGATTTTAAAGTATTTTTAAATACTATCGAAAATAGAAGTATATATAATTATAATGTTAAACTTGATACAAATGATAAAATACTCACCTTATCTTCATGCTATACATATAATAGAAAAATAGTATTACATGCTAAAAGATTAAATGAATAAAAAAGAAACTTCATAATGAAGTTTCTTTAATATTATCTTATAATTGGAGTTTCTGAGTCTTTATACTCTCCTTCAGCAGCTACAATTTGAGATTTAATTTCTCCTTCTTTTTTCTTTTCATACTCTCCAATACGTTCTTCATAGAATTGTGATAAAGTTTCTATTTTCTTAACTCCGCCTCTATATCCTTTAACAGCTTCATCAAAAGATAATCCTTCCACATCACTTAAAACTTTTAACATATATACTATTAATCTAAACTTATTACTATTACTTCTCATTACAACACTTTCAAATAATGGTAATTCACTTTCAGGAATTTTATCCACTCTATCACCAAGTGATTGATATATTTCTGCAGCCGCTTTCATTTCTGTATCATAATAAGATTCTTGATCTTTTAATTCTTCAAGCTTAGATTCTACATTCTTAATTTCTTGGTCAATTATCGTTTCGGTTTCACTAACGCTTGTAAATAATATCTTACCTAGAGTTTCTTCTGCTCCTGGAAATTGTTTACTTAGTTCACTAACTAATCTTTTATTAACAGCACTTTTTACTGTTGCATTACTTATTCCAGCTAATGCTTCTTTATCTGCAATTTCTTCTTCCAAATCCATTAATTCTTTACCATGAAATAATTTAGAAATAAATCCACGAGAGTACTTTGCCTTTTCATCCTTTAAATGTTTTATTTTATTTTTATATTTATTTTCTTCAGCAATGTGCTCATATATCCCATCTTCATATACAATATCTTTAAATTCCGCTACTCTTCCATTAAAATCAAAGTTACGCATTCTTTTTAAGCTATCCAATTTGATTAATAGAGTTTCTCTTGTTTCAAGATTTGACTGTGCATAACCTGCTCTTGCTATAGCAGAAAAATATGCACGTAATTTTTGGCAAAATTCTTTATCAGATAAAATAGAAAACATCTTATTTATAATATCTCTATTAATTACTATCTCATTATCAGAATATCTCCTAGCAAGTTTACCATTTCCATCTACTAATAATCCATCTTTTAAATATTTTGGATAATAATTATAGCCCTCTGTAAGTCTATCCAAGCAATAGTATAAAATATCTTTTCTAGATTCTTTATCTCCACCACAAATTGATTTTAATACTCCATCATAAAAATCTTTTTGAACATTTTTCTTAATATCTTCTAATGTTCTAATTGCTTTATCTAATGCATCTATTCTTACATCAGAATAATTAGTAACTTCAGGTATTGACCTAGCAATTTCTTCTTTTTTCTTTTTATACTCATCTATTTTTTTATCTATAATTCCCTGGATTCTTGATTTTACTGAACTATTAGAAATAATATTTTCAGCAAGTTTAATTCTGATGATTCCATCAATTACTTCTAAAACATCTCTTAATTTTTCAACACTTTCCCTATCAATATTTGATGAATAAGAAATAAGGTTTTTAATCTTTTCAATATTTTGTTCTAATTCTGTTAATTCAGTATTTTCCATACTATTTTTCACCTTCTTTCTCTAAAAGTGAATCGCAATACGCTATTAAACTCTCAGTTTTTTCAAGTAAATCTAAACATTTAGAAAATTCATTCATTTCTTTTTCTACTTGCTCACGATTTTTTTCTAGTTGCTTAATTTTAGAACTACCTTCATTTTTATCCATGATTACATACCATCCTTTATAATAATTATACATGGTTATTTTAAAAGTAGCAATTAATTATAAAATATTTTACACAAAAAAAAGCTATTTATTAATAGCCTATTCAAATAATTTTAGAAATAAATCGGGTATTTCTAAACTAATATCTATTCTTTGAGTAGTTATTGGATGAACAAACATTATTCTGCTTGCTTCAAGTAGCATATTTCTAAATCCATCTTTAATACCATATTTTTTATCTCCAAGTATTGGAGTATTATTATCTTTCATATGCACTCTTATTTGATTTTTACGTCCTGTTTCAATATTAATTTTAAGAAGTGTATACTGTTTATTCTCTTTTATTTTTAAATAATGAGTCTTAGCATATTTACCGTTTTTATCATTACTACTATATGTATATAACGTTTTAGTTTCTTTAAGATATGATTCAATAGTGCCCTCATTATTAGTATGTCCATGTACAACAGCATAATATTCTCTTAAAACATTATCCCAATTCATTTGCAAATTCTCTTTTACTTTTTCATTCTTAGCAAATACTACAAGCCCACTTGTTTGAGCATCTAATCTATGAACAACAAATACTCTTTGATTCTTTTTATGTAAATAATTATATACTTGACTATATAAATTATCCTTGTAATTATCACTTTTAATTGTTGGAATACCACATTTTTTATAAACAATTATTAAATATTTATCTTCAAATAAAATTTTTAATTTTTCATTCTTTTTCATATTAATGTATAAAGTGTCCTATCAATATAAAGATAACACCAACTAAAAGTCCCAATTTTAGTTCTTTTTCTTTAAAGTGCTCTTTAACTTCACATAATAATTCAAATAAAGAAATATATATTAACATACCAAATGTAATAGAAATAAGTATTCCACTAATCATTTCATTTATATGAATATTAAATACATTTAATAATAAAATACCAACTACACTAGATAATGCTAAAAATGAAATCATTAATACTTTTTCTTTCTTATTATGTATTAAGGAAGACACTTGTATTCCAAGTGGAATATTATGAAATGAAACACCAAGTACCATTAGAGTTCCTAGTTTTAAATCACTTAAAGCAGTTGTATAAACAGCAGTTCCTTCTATTATATTATGTAAGAATAATGCAATAGCTGATACAAGACCAATATGCTCCATATGACTTTCTAAATGATGTTTACCATGTCCTTCATGATTATGTTCTGGTACAAATAAATCTAATATTTTTAATAGTCCTACTCCACCAATCATACATAGTATCATAATTAATTTATTATCTAAAGATTCAATACATTCGGGCAATAAATCAAAGAAAGATAATCCAATTATTATTGAAAAGGAAAAACCTACTGCAAAAGTAACTAATTTTTTTTCATCTTTAACAAATAATGTAATTAAATATCCAATAAAAAATGCAATACCAGATACCAAAGTAATTAATATGGCACTTATATTCATAATATCACCTCAAAAAGCAATAAAGATTATAACATCTATTTCATTATTTTTCAATCGTGATATAATATTAATATGAATAATATAGAAGAATTACAAAAAATTATTAATGAATCAAAATCCATAGTATTCTTTGGAGGGGCTGGAGTTAGTACTGCAAGTGGTATACCGGATTTTAGAAGTGAAGATGGTCTTTATAATCAAAAATGTAAATATCCTCCTGAAATAGTATTAAGTAATAGTTTTTTCTTTACTAAAACAGATGATTTTTATGATTTTTATAAAGCAAAATTTAATTTGTTAAAAGCAAGACCAAATGTTGTTCACAAATATTTAGCTAAACTTGAAAAATGTGGTAAATTAAAAGCAATAATCACTCAAAATGTTGATGGTCTTCATACTAAAGCTGGAAATAAAAATGTATATGAAATTCATGGCACAATTTATAAAAATCATTGCTTAAAGTGTAAAAAAGAATATGATGCTAAATATGTATTTAATTCAAAAGGTATTCCTACTTGTGAATGTGGTGGCATTATAAAACCTGATGTTGTATTATATGGAGAAAGTTTAAATGATAGTGATGTTGCTAATTCAATAGATGCAATAAAAAATTGTGATACACTTATTATTGCTGGAACAAGTCTAAATGTATATCCAGCTACAGGATTTATAAAATACTTTAAAGGAAAAAATTTAGTAATGATTAATAAACAACCAACGCAATATGATAATAAAGCATCTTTAATAATAAAAGAAGATATGAAAGAAATATTTAATAGTTTGACAATTTAAAAGCTGTAAAAATTACAGCTTTTTTAATCAATTAAATTACTTAGTACACCATATGATAATATCATCATAATTATACTTGCAATTAATATTCCAACCATTGTACACATAAATGACTTTTTTCTATCTAATCCTAGTAAAGATGCAATTAAACATCCAGTCCAAGCACCAGTACCAGGAAGTGGAATACCTACAAATAATATAAGTCCAATATAACCATACTTTTCTATTTGGCCTTTATGATTATCGGCTTTTTTTCTTATCCAAGAAGCTAATTTATAGAAAAACTTAATATTACTTTTTTCCATCCAATCAAGTATTTTAGTAATGAATAATAATATAAATGGTACAGGAATTACATTACCTATAATAGAAACAACATATCCAACTATTGGATTTACTTTTAAAAGTGCTGCTGCTATTAAGCCACCACGAAGTTCAAGTATTGGCATCATAGAAATAATAAATACAACTATTTCACGTCCAAATGTACTTCCAGTAATTCCACTAAATAAATTTATAATATAATTAATAATTCCTTCCATAAAAACCTCTAATATATTTTATCATTTATTTAAATATATTCAATCGTTTTTACTATATTCTAATCTTATAAATTATTATCAACTTGATTATTAGAATTTTCTTCTTCTATATTTTGAATAGGTTCAACTGGGGCTTCAGGCATTGCTTGAGCTACAGATTGTACTTCTTCAGCTGTTGCAGGGGTATTTGATACTTCTGGTGTTATAGATCCTTCAGTATATATAGGAGTTTTCTCTTTCTTTCCTTTTTTAGAAAGAACAACTACTAATACTATTATAACAAGAACTCCTACTCCAATTGCTACAGGTATAATTGGGAATGAACTATTATTAACTGTAAAAGAGAATTCAATATTCTTTCCTTCTTCCATTTTTGTTAAATCCCAAGTTAATTTATTTCCATCTGTAGTAGTTGCATTACTTGAAAGAACTTTTGGAACTTCAACAGTAAATTTAAGATCCATTGTTTTCATCATTTGTTTAACCATCTCTTGCATTTGATTATCTTGTTCACCTTCAGCATCCTCTGTAGAAGCATCTGAATCATTTATACTAAACTTAAAGTTAGCATAATAAACTGTTTTTCCACCTTCTTCTTTCTTTTGAAATAAAACGTTTGCTAGTTTTCCTTCTTGACCAAACTCATTTAAATTAACAACTGTTTCATTTGATGAACTTAAATCATCAA
>JAEEGL013313240.1_pt1 | contig 23790 bp, 19 predicted proteins | sample 9134231 | NCBI WGS metagenome assembly JAEEGL01 (sample SAMN16246548, study PRJNA631951) | gut metagenome | biome: gut microbiome; feature: rumen; material: fiber-attached | host: Bos | place: Iran: Karaj | collected 2018-10 | reverse complement strand
TGGACTGGGCGTCGCTGCGGCTCTCGATGGGGCCGGTGGCGCCGGTGGCCTTCGGCGTGCCGGAGCTGACGGAGGAGACGCTGACGGTGGCCTTCGAGAAGAACCCGCTGCATGTGCGTGCCGACGTGCACGACAAAGTGTACTTGTATGTCTATTGTCCGGAGGCGGAGCAGGGTTACCTGGCGGCGCCGGTGTACCGCCACACGCAGCGAGTGAGCGTGGTGCTTCCGCGCACGTTTGCCGGGCGGGAGCTGCATCTGTGGGGCCTGGTGGAGGACCGGCAGGGGCGCTGGTCGGAGAGTGTGTATATCCTCACCCCCGACCCCTCTCCAAGGGGAGAGGGGGAGGATGCTAGCCTGACTAGCCCTTCTAGCCGGGCTAGCCTGACTAGGGTGGCTAGGGAGGCTAGGGAGGCTAGCACGGCTAGAAAGGCTAGTGCGGCGGGCGCGACGGGCGAAGCCCGGGCGCCGGAGTGAGGGCTTATTTTCAATGTTACATAATAAAAAGGGATTCGTTGCGTTTATGACATTGCGATGAAGACGGCATGGAAGATACTATGGCGCGTGGCGGTGGGACTGCTGCTGACGGTGTATGTGGCGGTGGCGCTGCTGAACTATTCGGTCGTGCAGTCGTATCTGGGCACGGCGGTGGGCAACCACTTCTCGCGCGAATGGGGCGGCACGCTGAAGATCGGCGCGCTGCATGCCATGCCGTGGGACCACCTGATACTGAACGACGTACTGCTGGTGTCGCCCGACGAGGACACCATCTTCCGCGCCGAGCGGCTGAGGGTGCACTTCAAGAAGTTCCCCTACGAGAAGATGCACCTGTCGCTGGACCGCGTATACCTGCGCAACGGATACTACCATCTGGGTATCAGCCAGGACACGGTGACCGACTCGCTGCATCTCAACCTGGATTATATCATCAACTACTACAGCAGTGACACTCCCAAGGAGCGTCCTCCCATGGGCAAGTTCACCGTCGACGTGGGGACGCTGACGCTGGACCACATGCGCTACAAGATGGACCTGCCCGAGATACCGGAGATGACGTTCCCCTACGGTGTGTCGATAGCGCACATGGAGTTTGTGGACATCGTGAGCCGAGTGAAGGACATCCACGTGGTGAACGACGACGTGACCTGCCGTCTGGTGAAGATGACCGCCGAGGAGCGGAGCGGCTTCAAGGCCACGCAGATAGAGGGCAATGTGCATGTGGGGCGCAACGACATCACGGTGACCGACTTCGAGCTGCGCACGGAGCGCACGACGGTGAAGGCCGACGTGGAGATGCGCTATCGCGACTGGTTTTCCGGCGACTACTGCGACAGCGTGCAGCACGACATCTACCTGAGGGAGGGCACCTCGGTGGCGCTGGGCGACGCGGCCTACTGGGCCCCGTGGCTGTGGGGTGCCGAGACGCAGGTGGAGGCGGTGGGCTACATGAAGGGCACCATCGACGACATGCGCACCGAGCTGGCGCTGCACTGGGGCGACCGGTCGGGCCTGCTGGTGGCGGGCAACCTGCAAGACATCTCCACCCCTGACACGGCGCGGGTGGAGATAGACATAGAGCGGCTGTGGACCAACCTCGACGACCTGTCGCCGCTGTTCACGCTGCTGCGCGTAAAGCCGCACCAGCTGACGCTGGCGCGCCAGGTGGACCACATAGACCTTGCGGGGCGCCTGCGGGGCGGCCTGCACACGCATACTACAGCCAACTTCAACGTCGCCAGCGGGATAGGCAACCTGCATGCCGACGCGCTGCTCTCCCCTCTCGCCGGCGGCGGCATGCACTTCAACGCCGAAGTGGGCAGCAGCGGCCTGGGGACGAAGATGCTGCGCAGCGACTGGCTGAGCCATACGGGCTTCGCGCTGAGCGCGGCAGGCGACATAGGGGACCTGAAAGACCCCACGACCCTCTACGGCAAGCTGGAGGGGCAGCTGATGAACAGCGTGGTGCGCGGCCAGCGGCTGGCACCCATCGACATAGCCTGCCGGCTGGAAGGCGGCAGCGGCAACGTGGCCCTCGAGTCGACCGACAGCCTGGCCACGCTGAGCCTGCGGGGCGACTTCGACCTGGCCGACACGGTGAAGCGGGCGCGCTGCAGTCTCAAGATTGACCAACTGAACACCCTGGCGCTGCACCTGCTGCCCGAGAAATACGGGATGCTGAAGAGCGAGGGTGAGCTGGAATTTGAAGGAGAAGACCTGGAGACGATGCAGGGAGGCCTGGCGCTGCACCGCACACAGCTGGGCAACCTGCAGGTGGAGCGCCTGTCGGTGAGTGCCGACGCACACGAAGGCTTCAAGGAGTTGCGCCTGAAGAGCGACCCAGTCGACATGTCGGTCGACGGACGTTTCGACTACGGCGACCTGCCGCTCATCGGGCGACAGCTGGCCTGCGAGCTGCTGCCGGCCGACCTGTTCAAGGTGGACAGCATGACGGCTGACGAGCTGAAAGAGCTGGAGCGTAGCAACCTGCAGCTGCACCTGCTATGGAAAGACGACGGCCGTTTCCTGTCGGCTGTGGATGAAGGTCTGATGGTGGCCCGCAACACGCGTCTGACGGGCAGCTACAACAGCGCCGAGCGGCTGAAGGTGGTGCTGCGCAGCGACTCGCTGCGACTGGGCACGACGCTGCTGAACGACGTAGGCTTCGACGGCCGCAAAGAGGGTACCGACTATGTGGTGCGCCTGCTGTCGCAGGAGGTAATGCTGGGCGCCGTGGAGCTGCTGCAGCGTGCCGACCTGCAGCTGACCAGCAACCCGTCGCGCAGCCTGCTGGGGTTGGCCTGGGGCAGCGACGAGGCGACGTCGCAGGGCGATGTGGAGCTGCAGCTGTGCGGAGGCGACATCGACGTGCTGAAGCCTGGCTTCAGCATCGGCGGCACCCCTTGGGAGCTGCTGATCAAGCGCCTGCATGCGTCCAATAACGACGGCAAGATAGCGCTGGCGGGCGACGGCATCACGGTGCGCAGCGAGCAGCAGTCGGTCGACGCCCGGCTGAGCCTGCTGCAGCAACCCAACGACGTGGTGGAGCTCACCTTCCGGCATTTCGGGCTGGGCGGGCTGACCGACATACTGCTGCAGGAGAGTCCGGTCACGCTGAGCGGCGACATCGACGGACACTTCTCGCTCTACGGCCTCAACGAGACGCCCTATTTCAATGCCAACCTACAGATAGACAGCTGTGTGGTGAACCGACAGCCGTTGGGGCAGGTGAATCTGCGCAGCAACTGGAATGCCGAACTGAACATACTGAACCTGCAGCTCGACGGCGAGCAGATAGGCGCCGACGGGTGGGTAGCCTTGGGCAGTGACGACCCGGAGATGAATTTCAACGTAAGCTTCAACCGGTTCGAGCTGGCGCTGGTGGCGCCGCTGCTGAGCAGCTTCTCGAGCCGTTTCGAGGGCCGTCTGCACGGAGCCTTCGACGTGACCGGCACCACGTCGCGTCCCGTCATCGTGGGCGAGGCCTTGGTAGAGGACGGCGCGTTGCAGGTAGACATGACCGGCGTCACCTACTATTTCAACGACAGCCTGCGGTTCACGAACAAGCATATCGTCCTCGACGACTTCCGGCTGCGCGACCCGCGAGGCAACACGGCCTATGTGGGCGGCACGATACTCTACGAGGAGTTGAGCCATGTGCTGCTGGACCTGAGGCTGCGCACCGACAACCTGCTGGTGCTCGACCGTCGGCAAGGCGACGACTTTTACGGCACAGCGCTGGCGTCGGCCGTGGGGACGGTGAGAGGGCCTGTCGACGCGCTGTCGGTGAACGTCAGCGCCCGCACGATGCCGGGCTGCACGCTGACGGTGCCCGTCAACGACCAGCGGCAGGTGAAAGCGCAGAACTACATCCACTTCGTCAGCGACCGTCCCCAGACGGAGAGCCGTCAGACGGTCCCGCGCAAAGAGCAGAAGATGAACATAGAGGTAGACCTGGCCATCACGCCCGACGTGCAGCTGAATCTGCCGATGGACTTCTCGGAGCTCGGAGCCAAGGTGAGCGCCAACGGCACGGGCGACCTGCACCTGACGGTGGCCGGGTCGGACGAGCCGCAGGTGCTGGGCAACTATGAATTCACCTCTGGCACGATGAAATTCAGCGCCTTGTCGCTCATCTCGAAAGAGTTCACCATCGAGAGCGGCAGCAGCCTGAACTTCCAAGGGTCGCTGCCCGACGCGCGCTTCGACCTCCGCGCCGTCTACTCCCAGCGCGTGAACCTCTCCACCCTCACCGGAGGCCTCACCGACGCCGCCGGCACACCGAAATACATCCAGGTGGAGAACCTTATCAACATCGCAGGCACCCTGCAGGAGCCCACCATAGGGTTCGACCTGCGGCTGCCCAACGCCGACGCCAGCGTGGAAGAGGAGGTCTTCGCCTTCATCGACCGCACCAGCGAGCGCGACATGCTGAACCAGACGCTGTCGCTGCTAGCCATGGGCCATTTCTACAACGCCAACAGCGCCACCGCGTCGGGCAACATAGCCACCTCGGGCAGCGTGAGCGCGCTGGGGAGCATCCTCTCGGACATGACGGGCATAGACATCGGCGTAGACTACAAGATGGGCAACGAGACCACCAAAGACCAGGTGGACGTGAACATCAGCAAAGACTGGGGCCGCTGGTACCTGGAGAGCACGCTGGGCTATGGCGGGGAGAACCGCGAACTGCAGAGCAGCGACCTCGGCACCGCCGTCATCGACGCCCTTGTCGGCTATCGCCTGAGCCCGCTGGTGCACCTCTTTGCCTACAACCGCACCAACACCAACGACTACACGCGCATGGACCTGCCCTACAAGCAGGGCGTGGGGCTGAAGCTGACCAAGGACTTCGACCACTGGAAGGAACTGTTCAAGAAGAAAGACAAATGAAGATACCGAAGACCATATACCTGCCCAAGAACAACATCATGTTCGTCGTCGGACTGACGCTCTTCGTGATGTTCTTCACCATCATCTACACCCCCAACTACGGCCTTGGAGAAGAAGCCACAAGCATCAGCGACATGGGCATCGTGGGGACCGTCGTCACGCTCTGGTACCGCCACCAGGCGTTGTGTCTGCCCGTCACCTGTGCCATCGTGCTGGGGGCCACGGCCTTGTCGCGCGCCTTGCTGCTGCTGACCACCCGCACAGCCCGCATCCACGAGAGAGAGTACCTGCTGTGGCAGGTGGGCGAGGTAGCAGTGACATCCCTGTTCATCAACCTCTTCCTCTCGCTCCACCTGCACCTCGGCTACCTGGAGAACCTGCCACCGGTGCTGCTGATCTACATCTCGGTGGCCGTCTACCCCTACACCTTCTACTGGCTCCTGTCCGAACGGATGGACCGCGACATACGCATCACCGCCGCCCAGCGCACCATCGTCCAGCTGCGGCAGGGGCAGGAGAAGAGCGACAAAAGCATCCTCCGCTTCGCCGACGACAAGGCTATCGTCCGGCTGGTGGTGAGCAGCGACATGGTCATCAGCATCGAAGGGGCGGGCAACTACGTCACCATCCTCTACCTGAACGGCAGCCGGCTGATGCGCTACAGCCTGCGCAACACATTGAAAGGCATCGAAGAGCTCTGTGCCGACAGTCCGCTGGTGCGCTGCCACCGCAGCTACTACCTCAACCTCGACCGAGTGAAACTGCTGCGCAAAGCCCCCGACGGACTCTATGCCGAGATAGACGTGGACGGCGTGGACGACATCCCCGTCTCCAAGAGCTATGCCGCCACCGTAACCCAACGCTTTGCCGAAAAGAACTGAGTCATGAAGAAACTCCTCGCCGCCATCCTCCTCATCGCCATATTCTCCAGCTGTCAGGCACAGGTGGACTACACCGTCGACTCGCTGCGGGTCACGCAGGCCGAGTGGAGTGTGGACACGCTGGAGGGATTCTACCTGAAGCGTTACCAGTTCGGCGAGGGGGCGCTCTTCTGTTCGGCACAGCACCTCTGCATCATCGAGATACCGGCCCGCTCGCACCGCCGTCTGGCCTTCACCTACGACACCACCCTCACCGCCGTCTCCATGCTGGCAGAGCGCAGCAACGCCTATGCCGCCGTCAACGGCTCGTTCTTCGACATGGAGCGGGGCAACCCCATCTGCTACCTGAGAATTGACGGCGCTGCCGTCGGCGAGAACACGCCGCAGAAAGAGGACTCGGTGCGCCGCAAATACTACCAGTATGCCACCCTGCTGCTCGACGGAGGGCGTCCACGGATGGCCGTGCCCGACAGCAACCGGCTGTGGGAAGAGACCCTGCGGGACAGCAACGTGATGACCGCCGGCCCCATGCTGCTGCACGATGGGAAAGAGGTGGCGCAACGCGACGACCGCACCTTCGTCACGCGACGCCACAACCGCACCGCGCTGGGCATACGACCCGACGGCACCACCCTGCTGCTAGTGGCTGACGGACGCTTCAAGCACCAGGCCGAGGGGCTGTCGCTTCCGGAGCTGCAACGCGTGATGCGGTGGCTGGGCTGCACCGAAGCCATCAACCTGGACGGCGGCGGCAGCACGACGATGTACGTCCACAACCGTCCAGAGGGCGGAGTGGTCAACTATCCATCCGACAACGGGCACTATGACCACGAAGGGCAGCGGCCTGTGTCGAACGCCATACTGGTACTCTAGACTTTTTCCCCCACAACTGTAATGTTACAGAACGCCGACATGGGTACGTTCCGCACCGGCAGATTAATCAACCGGTTTCTGGAGAACGGTGCCACACCCAAGCGCTACACTGCAGGGGTGCAAGTGGCCACTACTTGAAGGCGATGTCGCCGGGATTCATGCGCTCGTTGCTCTCCACACAGCCACGGCTGCCGGTACTCATAGCGCTGCAAGGGGTGTCGGTATTGGTGTAGACCTCCTGCTCGTAGACTCCCTGAGCGGTAGACTCGTAGCAGTAGCAGAGTTTGCTGTCGCACGAAGCAAAAGCGACACACAGGGCGCAGAATGCCAGGCTTGCAATGATTCGTTTTTTCATATATTGTCTTATTTTACTATTATTTCATCCACAAAGACCCATGCCTGCTCGCCGGCGCTGACATGCCAAGCCGGCAGCTCGCCGAAATTGCGCACGGTGACTTTGATATACTTGGCACGGGCCGAGCCGTTGACGGTGAAGGTGTGCTGCGTGCTCTCTTCCTGCCGCTGATGGATGGGTGGGAAACGGTTGTTGAGCACGCTTCCGAAGGTATTCCAATGTTCGCCGTCGAGGCTATACTCGACGGTGACGCCGCGCGGGAAGAACACCCACGAGCGCATTTGTTCCAAGCAGTCGGCGCCGACGGAACGGATGGGCTTCGCCTTGTCGAGTTCGACCACGGCCACCATGTCGCCCTGCCAGCCCTGCCAGCCTCCGATGCGGTAGTTGGTCGTTCCGAAGACGTTGTCCACCATGCCCTCGGGGCCGTTTTCGGTGTACTGCGGAGCAGGCTGGGTGAGGTAGGTGACGTGTTTGTCGGTCTGGACACGCACCAGACGCTGGGTGACGAACTGCGACATCAGGCATCCGTCAATCTGCGCTGCATATTCCACTTCGGTCTCTTTTGTACTTGAAAAGACACCGAAGGGACAGACATTACGCCTTTCCTCCAGGCAGTTCAGTACCGGATAAATCCGTCCGTCATCATCCCTGCAGAAGAACCTCGCCTCGTCGGCGGCATATTCCCATGCCTCGCCAAGGTAGTCGCCATCGCCTGTCATCTGTATGCGCCAGTCGTTGAAGACCGGGCAGGGGGTGATGCGGAGCGAGTCGGGACAGATGGGAGGTCGGAGGTCGGAGGTCGGAGGTCGGAATTTTGCATCGGTGGTCAGCAGGGGGGTGGTCTCGACCCACTGGCCGCTGCCGGGACACGGTTCATACATTCCGAGGGCGGCGAGCACATACCATGCGCTCATCTGGCCGCAGTCTTCATTGCCGCAGAGGCCGTCGGGCTCGGAGGTATATAGTTCGTCGAGTATCTTGTGGACATACTTTTCGGTCTTCTTGGGTTGGCCGAGGAGGCTGTAGAGCCATGCGGCGTGGTGCGACGGCTCGTTGCCGTGGGCATACATGCCGATAAGGCCAGTGACATCGGCCTGGTCGCGACCACTCATGGCGTTGTGGCCCTCGAAGAGGCTGTCGAGGAACTCGACGGCCTTCTCCTTGCCGCCGATACGCTCGACCCACTTGTCGAGGTCGTGCGGCACATAGGTGCTGTACTGCCAGCTGTTGGCCTCGGTGAAGTGGTTGTTCACCTCGGTGGGGTCGAAGGGGGTGACAAAGCCGCCGTTGCGACGGGCATGGACAAAGCCGTTAGTGTCGATGATGTTCTGCCAGCTTTGGCTGCGAATCCAGTAGGTGCGGGCGGTGGCGGTGTCGCCGGCGATATCGGCCATGCGGGCGATGCACCAGTCGTCGTAGGCATATTCGAGGGTCTTACTGACGCTTTCGTTGTCGAGTTCGGAAGTGAGGTAGCCTTGCACCCCATAGGCGCGGTGAGCCTCGGTGCGGTTGCTGGTGGCCACCATGGCGTCGAGCAGCTGCTTGGGCGTATAGCCCGCGATGGTACCATCTTTGTCATGCAGGTAGTTGTAGGCTTCGAGCATCATCGGCACGGCATGGTAACCAATCATGCAGTGGGTCTCGTGGCCGGCCAGTTCCCACATGGGCAACTCGCCCCCCTGCTCGAAGTTTTTCATGGCGGTGTAGACGAAGTCGACGGTGCGCTCGGGCTCAATCTGAGTGAGCAGCGGGTGCAGGGCGCGGTAGGTGTCCCAGAGGGAGAAGACGGTGTAGACCTCGCGACCCTCGTCGACCACGTGGATCTGTCCGTCGGTGCCACGGTAGCGTCCGTCCTCATCGCTCCAGAGGTAAGGTGCCGTCATACAATGGTAGAGGGCGGTATAGAAACAGCGCTTCTGTTCCTTGCTTCCACCGTTCACACGCAGCTTGCCGAGGGCTTCCTCCCAGGCTTGGTCGGCCGCCTGACGGGCACTCTCGAAGTCCTTGTGCTTGGTGGTAATCAGGTTGCCGATAGCTCCGTTGATATCCACCCCACTGATGGCCACCTGGAGCTCCACCTGCTTGGCAGTGGGCAGCTGCACCCATGCCTGCGACGAGTCGTCGCTCACCACCACGCGCATGAAGGGCACGTTGGATTGAATGGCGAAATAGAGATGCTGGTCGGGGTTCCATGCCGAGCTGTGGCGGTAGCCCACTATCATGCCGTCGTCGGTCAGGCGTATGCTGCCGTCAAGCAGCACGTCGCGGTGACGCAGGTCGATTATGAAGCCGTTGCCACGGTCCTCCACGTAGGTGTAACGGTGGTAGGCCACGCGGCGGTTGGCCGTCAACTCGATGATAGTGCTTGGCAGAAAGTTGTTATCGAGCATCACCTTGTAGTATCCGGCGCGTGCCGTCTCGTTCTTGTGCTGAAAGTGGTGCTTGTAACCCTCGCGCATGTCGGGTCCGAACCGCAGTTCACGCATCTCAAATTCGTTCAAGGGCATCAGCAGCACGTCGCCATAATCCTCGCAGCCGGTACCGCTGAGGTGGGTGTGGCTGAAGCCGAAGATGGTGTCGTCGCTGTAGTGGTAGCCGCTGCAGCCGTCCCATCCGCTGAGACGTGTATCGGGCGAGGGTTGTATCTGTCCGAAGGGCACGATGGCGCCGGGGAAGGTGTGACCGTGGCCGTCGGTTCCCACCAAGGGGTTGACATACGAGGTCAGCGGCTGCTTGGTACAAGCGGCAAACAACAGCAAGGCCAAACCCCAAAACAGCCTCGCCCCTTTAGTCATCTCCCGTGCAGAGAGGTGCATAGAATGTAATTTATTCATTGAATGTGGAATTGCGGGATTGTGTTATTGCGCTAGAGGCTAGCGTGTCAGCACTGACGCATCTACACATTTACACATTTTCATTTCATCTTCAGCAGGGCAGCAGCACCGAGGATGGCCACCTCGTTGGCGCGGAGCTCGCTCATGCGTATCTGGCAGCTGCCGGCATAGATATTGAGCAGATACTTCTCGAAGGCGGCGCGCAGGGGCTTCAGCAGGGGCTCGCCCACCTGGGCGGGGCCGCCCATGAGAAAGATGGCTTCGGGAGCCGAGAAGGTGACGCTGTTGGCCATGGCCAGTCCCAGCTGGTCGGCCACGGTCTCCCACGTCTTCAAAGCCACGGGGTCGCCCTGATGGGCCAGTTCGCCAATCATCTTGCTGGTGACATCGGGGGTGACAGGACAGCCTTTGAGCTCGCAGTAGGTCTGCACGATGCCGCGTGCCGAAGTGTAGGTCTCGAGACATCCCTCGCGGCCACAGGAGCACTTGCGGCCGTGGGGGATAAGAATATTGTGGCCCAGCTCGCCAGCGGCGCCGGTGGAACCATGCACCAGCTTGCCGTCGACCACGATGCCGCTGCCCACGCCGGTGCCGAGGGTGAACATGATGAAGTGCTTCATCCCCTTGGCCCCGCCATAGACATACTCGCCGTAGGCGGCGGCGTTGGCGTCGTTGCTGAGCACCACGGGGACGGAGAGGTATTTGTGTATCTCTTTGCCGAAGTCGAGGTTTCCCTTAATGGTCAGGTTCGGTGCATTGTCGACGCAGCCGGTATAGAAGTTGCCGTTGGGGGCTCCGATGCCGATGCCCTCGAGGTTGACAGCCTCGCCGTCGCGCACCCGCTGTTCTTCCACCATGGCCTGTATCTCACGCATCATGTCGCGCACATAAGGTTCAAGTTCGGTATAGGCGTTGGTAGGGATATTCCTACGCTGGATGATATTGCCGTTTTCGGACACCAAGCCCATGTCAGTGTTGGTGCCACCCATATCTACTCCAATAGAATACTTCATGAGAATGCTAAATTATGATTTCTAATTTCTAAATAATTTGGGAGTGCAAAAATACATACTTTTTCGGACATGGCCAAATAAAAAAAAGATGGGGTCGCGCGGCGGTGCCGCGCGACCCCATACATGTCGCATTATTCTATAGTTTAGAACGTGTAGCGGATACCGAGGGCGATGTCACCCCAGTGGAAATCGGTATCGGGGATGAGCCAAAAGCAAGGACGGATGTCGAGGCTCAGCTGGATAGGAATGGCGCTGAACTTATACTCGAGACCAGCCTGACCAGCAAGACCAAGGGCGATATCGCTATCGTCGGTCACTTCCCAATTCCAATAAGCCAGACGGGCGCCGACACCTGCGAACCAGCCGAAGCCGCTGCCAATCTCGCCCTGCCACTGATAAATACCTGTCAGGCTAAAACCAGTGTAGCCTTCATCGGAGTTCCAGCCGAGGTCAATTTCCACACGGTTGCCGAAGTTCCACAGGGTGGAAAGTTCAGCACCATAACCCTGGCCACCGCCGAGACGGACACCAATACCGGAAAGCTGTGCGTTAGCCGCAGTGCTCATAGCAAAAACGGCGACGATTGCGATAATAATTTTCTTCATTTTGAATTGGTTTTAAGTGTGTTAAACTGCTATTTAAATTAACATTGTCTCTTGTTTACAAATGCAAAGATAAGTTAAATTTCCCAAACGGCCAAGAAAAATGTTATTTTTAACATTTCCCAATCTGCTCCCCGCCCACCATGTAATAGCCTGCCGAGGGGTTTCTCGCCACCACGTTCAAGGGTTATAACAGCGGGAGTTAGCATATATATTTCATACCATTCAAAAAAAAGTAGTAATTTTGCAGCCGATTATGACTACCATCCTAGCTATAGAATCCAGTTGCGACGACACGTCGGCGGCGGTGTTGAGAGACGACCGCCTGCTCTCCAATGTCATTGCGAGCCAGAAGGTTCACGAACAATATGGCGGCGTGGTGCCTGAGTTGGCCTCGCGTGCGCACCAACAAAATATCATCCCAGTGGTCGACGCCGCCATACGTCAAGCAGGCATCGAAAAGACCGACATCGACGCGGTGGGCTTCACCCGCGGCCCGGGTCTGTTGGGCTCGCTGCTCGTAGGTGTGAGTTTCGCCAAAAGCTTTGCCACTGCTCTTGGCAAGCCCCTGGTCGAGGTGAACCACCTGCAGGCGCATGTGCTGAGCCACTTCATTAGAGTGGATAGTGGGGAGTGTGTAGTGGATAGCACACGGGGACAAGTGCTACCCACTACCCACTACCCACTACCTTCGTTCCCTTTCATCTGCCTGCTGGTCTCGGGCGGACACACACAGATACTGCTGCTGAAAGACTATTTCGACATCGAGTGTCTCGGCACCACCATCGACGATGCGGCAGGTGAAGCCATCGACAAAGCGGCCAAGATAATGGACCTCGGCTACCCCGGAGGCCCCGTCATCGACCGATTGGCCAAGGAAGGCAATGCCGACGCCTTCAAATTCGCCACCCCCCACATCGAGGGCTACAACTACTCCTTCTCGGGCATCAAAACTTCGTTCCTCTACTTCCTGCGCGACAGGCTGAAAGAAGAGCCCGACTTCATCGAGCAACACAAGGCCGACCTCTGTGCCTCGATACAGAAGACCATCGTCAGTTTCCTGCTGAAGAAAGTGGAGCGTGCGGCGCTGGATCACAAGGTGCGCCAAGTGGCCATCGCCGGCGGCGTGAGTGCCAACTCCTACCTGCGGAGCGAGCTGCAGCGCATCTGCCAGAAGCACCACTGGCAGGCCTTCATCCCGCCGTTCCAATTCTGCACCGACAATGCCGCCATGGTGGGTATTGCGGCCTACTTCAAGTATATCAAAGGCGACTTCGCCGATATCAGTTTACCCCCCTACACAAGATAGCCTCACCCCCTGTCCCTCTCCTGCAGGAGAGGGGTGTAGATAGACATTGTGAAAAATAAATACACATATCTAATCCTGTTTGTCCTGGCAATCCACTCCCCTCTCCTCCCAGGAGAGGGGTTGGGGGTGAGGCTCCATGCCCAGGACCTCCACTTCTCGATGCTCGACCTCGACCCGCTGCTCTTCAACCCAGCCTACAGCGGCTTCTTCGACGGCACAGGACGCTTCGGCGTGGTCTACCGCAACCAATGGGCGTCGGTGAGCACCCCGTTCCAAACCCTCACGGCCACCGCCGAGGTGAGCCTGATGCGCAGCAAGCGCAACCGCAACGGGCTGAGCGCGGGCCTGTGGCTCACCAGCGACCGCGCCGGCACGCTCGACTACGGCGCCAGCACAGCCAGCGTCATCGCCTCCTACTACCAGGCCTTCGGCGACGGCAGCAACCTCTTCTCGCTTGGTGTGGAAGGAGGCATCGGGCAGGTGGGCTTCAATCCCAACAACATCGAACTACCCGAGGGCACCGAGCCTTTCCCGTCGACCCATGCCGTCTACCCCACCCTAGGCGCCGGTCTGGCGTGGTTCCGCCAGTGGAGCGACGAGCTATACACCAAGGCGGGCTTCTCGATGCGCAACATCAATGAACCCGACATCAGCTATCTGGAGACCGGCGACTCGCGGCTGGCGCGACGGTGGAACCTCTATGCCCGCGGCGAATGGCGCCACTGGCCGCAGCTGAGCCTGTTGCCGGTGGTGGGATTCCAACATCAGGGGGCCTACAGCGAACTGGTCTACGGCTGCGACGTGCGGTGGTATCTCAACGAACATCCTCGCGATTATCTGGTGCTCAGCGCCGGCATCATAGGACGCCACGCCGACGCCGCCAGTATCAACCTGGCTGTGCTGTGGCACGAATGGACCTTTGCCTTCAGCTATGACGCCAACCTCTCGCGTCTGGCCGAAGCCAGCCACACCCTCGGCGCCTTCGAGCTCGGGGTGATGTACATGATTGGAAAGAAAGACAAGAAACGGAGCGCGCTGCCGTGCCCCATCATATAATGGAAAGATGAAAACAGACAGTGAAAAGATACTGAAGACGATTGTGCTGGCCTGCGTCAGCATCGCCTTCCTTTTCCATCCGGCACAGGCACAGTATAAGGTAAACCACTTAGACAAACCTTACAACACTCCCGGCAGCGAGACGGGAGCCTTGCAGCTGGGCGACACGGTGCTCGTCTACTCCTCTATGCCACCCAAAGTGGTCAAAGGCAACACCTTCGACTACAGCGACGCCGTCATGCAGCTCTATCAAGTACGACTCTCGAAAGAGGGCAAGATGGCCCGTCCCAAGCCCTGCCGCTGGAACTTCAACAGCAAGCGAGACCATACGGGCAACCTGTCGGTCGACCCCGTCACACGCGACGCCTACTTCACGCGTGGCGATGTAGAGACGTTACATTGCGACATCTGGTATGCCCGCGGCAAGAAACGCCGTGGCTGGGAGAAGGCCGAGCGGCTGCGCGGACCTGTCAACAACAAGCAGTACACCGCCACCCATCCCGCCGTAGGCCGGCTGGACGACACGACGGCCATCCTCTACTTCGTCAGCGACCGGCCGGGCGGCATGGGCGGCATGGATATCTGGTATGCGCTGGTGCGCGACGGCGTCGCCGGCGAGCCTGTCAACCTGGGGCCGCAGGTGAACAGTGCTGCCGACGAGCTAACCCCCTTCTACGACCAACGCAACGGCATACTCTATTTCAGCTCCGACCGCGAAGGGGGCAAGGGCGGCTTCGACATCTACTGTGCCGTGGGCAGCCGCAACACATGGCAGCGGGCCGAGGCGGTGTGCCACTGTCTCAACAGCGAGCAGAACGACCTCTACTTCACCATAAGCCACCACGACGAAGCCAGCGGCATTCCCACTGCCGGTTTCCTCAGTTCCAACCGGCGCGACAGCTACTTCCTCAGCGACTCGATGTGCTGCAACGACATCTACCGCTGGACGCTCGACACCGCCGCCCTGCTGGCCATGCTCGAGCCCCCCAAGGAGCCCACGCCGCCCGAACCTACAGCATTGGAACGCTACCAGTCTTTTGCCCAGTCGGCATTCCCTCTGCCTCTCTATTTCCACAACGACGACCCCGACCCGGGGAGCCGTGACAGCCTGACCACGGAAGACTATGCCGACTGCCAGCTACGCTACGCGTTGATGCGTTCCAACTACATGGCACACCAGCACAGCGACGAGGAAAGGGCAGACATGACACGCTTCTTCGACAGTTGTGTGGTGGGCAATTACGACCGCACCCTTGAACTGCTGGAGCACCTGCAGCGCCTGCTGGCCGAAGGGCACAAAGTGAATATCACCGTCAGCGGCTACGCATCGCCACTGCATACCGACGACTACAACCACATCCTCTCGCAACGCCGCATTGCCTCCTTCCTTAATTTGTTACGCGCGTGGAAAGGCGGTGCGCTGCACGAGGCCTTGTCCAACGGGCACCTGCGCATCGTGCGCAAACCCATGGGAGAGGACCCGTTCGTCAGCGACGGCGACCCCGTCTACAGCCTGTCTGCCGCCCGTGCCCGAAGGATAGAAATCACCAAGTGTGAAATTTTTTAATCTTTTTCTGTAAGATTTTGCTTGGTTATGCGTCATTAGAGTGAAGCAAGTGTGAGACACGATGACTAAAGACACATTCCTCGACAATCTGATGCCTCTTCAACCCACCATGCAACTCGTGGCGGAAAGACTGCTGCATTCGACCGTCGATGCCGAAGACACGGTACAGGAAGTGTTCATCGAACTGTGGGAGAAACGCGAAGAGTTGCGGCATGTGCTCAACATCGAAGGCTACGCCATGCAAACCCTCAAGTACCGCTGCATTTCGCTTCTGCGCAAGAAGAACCTGGTGGTCACCGACGACATTGAGAGCCTTGGCGACATCAGTGACGAAGAGGCTCAAGCCGAAGCCGACCTGATAGAAGAGCGGGCCGCCAAGCTGGACCGCATGATGGAACAGCTGCCAGAGAAGCAGCGCCAGGTCATACAGATGCGCTACCTCGACCAACTGAGCCACGAGGAAATGCAGAAACGCCTGAAGATGAGCAGCACCCACGTCTACACCACCCTTTCGCGCGCCATGAGCGCCCTCAAAACACTGATGAAACAATGAACAACATGGAAGATAAAGAACTGCAAGAGCTATTCGACGCCAAGCGTACGGTGGAGGCCAACCGCCGCCGGCAGGCGGCGTTGCGACAGCTGATTGAGGCACGGGCTTCAGAGAGCAGCGCCCCGGCTCCTGCCAAGGTGCGGAGGCTGTGGCCCGTGTGGACTGGCGCCGCGGCCGCAGCCGTGGCCTTGCTACTGCTGACGCTGCCCGCCCTCTTCAAAAGCGAGGATGCCTTACCGCCGTTGGTAGCCGAGACCGAGGTGCCCGAGGTCAGAGTGGTCGAGGAGACTGGTCTTTCTAGTACGACTAGCCCTTCTAGCCTGACTAGCCCAGCCAGAAAGGTCAGAGAGGCCACGCCGCAGGCTCAGCCCGAAGAAGAGGTGCTGCCGGAGGCAACCCCCTCACTCCCCGAACCCATCATCGAGGAGGCTCCTGCCACCGAAGAGACCGTCCTCCCCATGGAGACCGTTGCTCCCTCGCCCCGCGTCATGCACCGCCAGAGCACCCTCATCGCCTGCACCGAAGGCTGCAAGACTCCCGAAGGCACCGACGAAACCTCGTCGCGCAACGTGCAGATTAATATCTTCTCCAACGACAACTACGCCGACGCAACCATCTATTCGATTCCCATCAAAAAATAATCATCAATATGAGAACCTTTATTTTAGCCACCATTCTTGCCATGGGCTTCTGCCTCTACTCTCTCGAAGCAGAGGGACAAACCGAATACCGTATCGACCAGCCCTTGCCCGGCGACATCTACAAAATACAAGTGTACAACGGCTGGAACGTACACCTTGTACACGACACCGTCAACTACATCAGCATCGCCACTCCCTGCGAGTACTACTTCTCCGAAGGCAACGAGCCCCAGATTTGCCGTCAACACGCCGACGGGTGGCTCAGCATCTGGAGAAACACCTCCATGCCCAAGGGCACCATGGTGGAGGTACACTACCGCCACTCCCTGCAACAGCTCGACGTGCACCCCGGTGCCACCGTCAGCTCCGACACGCTCCTCATGTGCAATACCAAAGGGAGCGAAGGCTACGGTGACATCAACGTCAAGCGCGGCGCCACCCTGCGCGTGAAAGAGCTCCGCTGCCGAGGCGAGGAGAAGGGGAAGCCTGGATTCCTCAGCATCTCTGCCGACACCGCCTCGACCGTGCGCATCGGCACCGTGCGGACCGGCCACCTGATGCTCTGGAGCCTGCAGGACGCCACCCTGATGCTCGACAGTATCGATGCAGGCAAAGTGGATTACCACCGCGACCCACTGGCCCATGACAACCTCTGGAACAGCATCCCCGAACGCAATATCGAGGTGAGCACACGCAACCGCTGGTTCATGAAAGGTCTGAAGCGTCTGGACAACACCGTCGACTTCGCCTTCAACGCCCCGTATGAGCAACGCTACAACAATCCCTTCGCCGCCTCCTTCGATATAGCCGTGATTGCCGGCCTGAAGACCAACATCATTCCCATGAACAAAAGCCTGGGACTCTCCCTCGGCATCAACTTCGGCATACCCTTCATCACGCTGATGAACAACGTCACCCTCACGGGACGCACCCTGGCACTCGACACGATGACCCCCGGCGTGAACCGGCAGCACATGCTGATGCAGATGTACCTTGGCCTGCCCGTAAAACTGCATTATATACCTCGTGGCGAGGTCTTCAACGACGTGCACATCGGGCTGGAGCCCCGCTGGTACCTCTATCAACGCTATTACGGTGTCCAATATACCGACAGTCATATCGGTCCCTACACCCAGCAAGACGGCTTTTGGAACTTCGGCAAGAAGGTGAACGCCTACAACCCCCTGCAGCTACGCGCCGAGATAGGCTGCCGCGTCAACCCCTTCTCGAACATCGAGTTCAACTTCTTCGTCGACCTGCTGCCCACCTACCGCCGCGCGACCGGCATGGGCAACACCCGCGCCTTCGGCCTCCAGATAAAGTTCTAACAACACTCTCTGTTTTTCAAACAAATAACTCACGTTCTTCACACGTTCTTCTCGAAATCGAGAAGAACGTGTGAAGAGCGTATATAAATGGGCAGGAGAAAGGAGCTGGTTATCAGCCTTGGAAATGGGCCTTCAAGGCATCGAGCTTACGCTGTTTGCGGCGGTCCCATATCTCGGTGATGAGCTTCTTGGTCGAGAGGGGGAAGTCGCTCTTCATCATCCAGTCGTAGTAGGAAGGTTCCTGCTCGAAAACCTGCTCCACGGGCACACCCTTGTGCTTGCCAAAATTGAAGACCTCACGGTGCTGGGCGTCGTAGCCTATGTGACCCACGAGGTCGGCCCACTGGCTGTTGCAGGTGAAGCGGCTGAGGGCGGCAATGTCGTTGACGACGGGCTGCGTCACCTTTCCGCTACGGTCCTTATAGTCGACCCCCTGGTAGCGGTCGAGCTGGGCCTTGAGCACCTCATAGGTGGCGATGGTGTCGGCGGCGGCGGAGTGGGCGTTCTCAAGGTCTTTCTGGCAGTAGAACTTATAGGCGGCCACGAGGGTGCGCTGCTCCATCTGGTGGAAGATGTTCTGCACATCGACCAAACGACGACTCTTGAGGTCGAAGTCGATGCCGGCGCGGAGGAACTCCTCGACGAGGAGGGGCACGTCGAACTTGTTGCTGTTGTAGCCCGCCAGGTCGGCGTCGCCGATATACTCTTTGAGGCTGGGTGCCAGCTCACGGAAAGTAGGCTTGTCGGCCACGTCGGCGTCGGTGATGCCATGCACGGCAGTGGTTACCTCGGGGATATGAATGGTATTGCCGTCGGCGTCGACGGGGCGCACGCGTTCCACTCGGGTGTCGGTTGAGCCGTCGGGCATCACCTTGTGGAGGCATATCTCCACGATATGGTCGTGGCCCACCTGCACGCCGGTGGTCTCGAGGTCGAAGAAGATGATAGGCTTGGTGAGGTTGAGCTGCATAGTGTTTGTTTTAGGGGTATTAAGGTCTTTAAGGTCCTTAAAGTCGTTAAAGTCCTTAGAAGCTTTTTACAGTCTTTCTGATGGCCACGAGGTGCTCGAGCAGACCTTCGGCCAGGTCGAGGCGCAGCATGTTGGCGCCATCGCTCTTGGCATGGGCGGGGTCCGGGTGGGTCTCCATGAAGATGCCGTCGGCACCCACGGCGATGGCGGCGCGCCCCATGGTTTCAATCATGTCGGGGCGGCCTCCGGTGACACCACTGGCCTGGTTGGGCTGCTGCAGCGAATGGGTGATGTCGACCACCACAGGCACGCCGTTGCGCTGCATGGTGGGCACACCGCGGAAGTCGACCACCAAGTCCTGATAACCGAAGGTGGTGCCGCGCTCGGTGAGCATGAAATCCTTGCAGCCGAAGGCACGCAACTTGCCGGCCACCTGTTCCATGGCCTCGGGTGAGAGGAACTGGCCTTTCTTGACGTTGACGCAGCGGCCCGTGCGGGCGGCGGCTTCCAGCAGGTCGGTCTGGCGGCAAAGGAAAGCAGGAATCTGCAGCACATCGGCATATTCAGCCGCTATGGCAGCCTCCTCGGCGGTGTGGATGTCGGTCACCACGGGCACGCCGAAACGTTCGCCTACACTGCGCAGCACCTGCAACGCCTCGCGGTCGCCTATACCGGTGAAGGAGGTGACGCTGGAGCGGTTGGCCTTGCGGTAGCTGGCCTTGAAGGCAAAGGGGATGTGCAGGCGGTCGCAGATGGCGGCCAAATGCTCACACACCACGAATGGATTCTCGTGGTCTTCGACTACGCAGGGGCCGGCGATGAGGAGGAAGTTGCCTGAATCAGTATGGTGGAGTCTTGGAAGTGGAGGAATCATCAATAGGACATTTCGTCGTTGGCATAGGGGTCGCCCTCGGGTTCGTCATCGCCACGTTGCATACGCCGGTCGGTGTTGCGCTGGAGGCTGATGATGAGTGCGCCCAGCATACGGGTGAGCTCCATCAGGTACTCGCGCGACTGCTCGTACTGGCCATCGGCAAACATAGCCAGATTGTGGGCCACCTCGGTGTAAACGACGCACTCACGGATAGCCGTCTTGGCAATCTTCAGGTAGTGGTCGAACTGCGTCTTGCTACGGCTCGAGCCCTCGGAGATATTGAGGGCAATGTCGTAGGCCGAATGGCAGAACGAACGGAGCAGCACCTGCTCACTGTCGTTGCGCGGGGTGCTCAGTTGCTGCATGACCCAGGACGCATAATCTGTGGCCTTGGCATACACACGCAAATCTTCAAAGCGAAAGAAACTTACCGCTTTTTCTTCTTGTTGTTCCATCTTGTAAAGGTTTTTACTTTTTTTCTCAATCTCTATTATGCGGATGCCACAAGTAATAAAAAAGCGGTTGGAGTGGGATGTGTGATGAGAGGGGGCACTTGGCTATCGTCGCAGTAATGTCAACGGAATAATTAAACTATTTCTGCAAAATATTTCATGAATTGGGTTCTCATAGCCACCGAGGCCTTTTCGGCCGGCATGACGGCCAGTTTGCCACGGAAATCGGAGATGGCGTTGTAACCCTTGCGCTCCATCCAGGCAGTGAGGCCTTCGTGAAGCTCGCGGATTGTGTCGATGCCATTCTTGTAGAGGCAGCTGACGACCTGCACCGTCGTAGCGCCGGCAAGGAGCATCTTCACCACGTCGGCTGCGGTATAGACACCCGTCGAGGCGCTCAGGTCGCAGCGCATCTTCTTACTGAGGATGGCCACCCAGCGCAGGGTCTTGTACATATCTTCAGGGTTGGAGAGGAAGGAGGCGTTCTTGAGGCACTCGTTCTCGATGTCGATATCCACCTCAACGCTCTTGTTGAACATAGTGACACCCTGAATGCCCATCCAGCTGAGCTGCTGCATCTGTTTGGCCATGTCGGTGAAGTAGGTACCCACCTTGATACTGATAGGGATGGAAATCGACTTGCGGAGGGTTGTGATGACCTGGCTGAAGGTACGTTCCACGTCGTCGGCCGAGAGGGAGGTCTCGTAAGGCAGGATGGCCATGTTGAGTTCCAATGCATCACAGCCGGCCTCCTCGAATTTCTGGGCATAGGTGAGCCAGTTCTCGTAGGAGAAGCAATTGATTGACCCTATAACCGGGATGGTGAGACGGCGCTTGGCCTCACGGATCATGGAGAAATGGCGTTCCATCGAGTCGTCGGCCACATGCTGGGCAATATACTCGTAGCTGTCACCATAGCTGTCGGTCGGGGCCACCATGTGGGTGTTGCGTTTGATGTCATGGATAATCTGCTCCTCGAACACCGACTTCACCACCACGGCACCGGCACCGGCCTGTTCCATTTGCACCATTTTATCGACATCGGCGGTCAGCCCACAGCTTCCCACCACGATAGGATTCTTCAAATGAAGACCCAAATATTTGGTTTCTGTATTCATATTTTGCTGTTTTTTCTCCATTTAATACGCACTGCAAAATTATGTAAAATATATTTATGAAAAAAATATTTCTACTCTTTTTTATCACTTTTTCCATTACATCACTGATAATCAACTGATTTTTTTTATCACCTTCGTTACAAAAAAACATATTGTTGAACACTTTTTTCTTTTCTCAGTATCTAATTCGTAAAAAAGTTGTATTTTTGCACGCGATTTTCGGAACAAAAAAAGACACTATAATAATGGAAAAGCAAATTGAAGAGAAGAACACCGAAATGGGCAATGTCATCACCCGTTCGGAAGAGTTCATTCAGAAGAATCAGAAGACCCTTATCATCATCGTAGCCGTCATCCTGGTGGTCATACTGGCCATTTTCGGACTGCGCAAATGGTACTTCCAGCCCCGCGAGGTGCGCGCTGCCGAAGAGATGTTCGCCGCTGAACAATGGTTCGCCCAAGGCGACTTTGACAAGGCTCTCAACGGAGACGACACCTACCGCGGTTTCCTCGGCGTTGCCGACAGCTACAAAGGTACCAAAGCCGGCAACCTGGCCCGCTACTATGCCGGTGCCGCATTCCTGCAGCAGGGCAATTTCGACGAGGCCATCCATTGGCTCAAGAAGTACAAAGGCAAAGACACCTTCACCCGCCCGCTGGCCGAGATGTTGATGGCCGACGCCTACATGGAGAAGGGTGACGCCGCCACGGCTGCCAAGCACTACACCGCTTCCGCTGCCATGAACAGCAACTTCCTCACCTCCCCCACCGCCCTCTTCAAAGCCGGCATGGCCTACCTCATGATTGAGGACAAGGCCAAAGCCCTGGAGTGCTTCCAGAAGGTGAAGACCGACTACCCCGAGAGCACCGAATGGAGCGAAATCGACAAGTACATCGCCCTCGCCGAAACCGGTAAATAACCCTAGATTACATATTTTAGAGAACACAAAAGCCTCTGCCCAGCAGGGGCTTTCTTTTTTGTAACAATTTCGTAACAATATCTTAACAAAAACTTAACCATTTCGTAACCATTTTGTAACAATCTGTCTGTACTTTTGCGGCATCAAATCAACATCGCAAAAAGACATGAATGTTACAACAATCCTACTAATTATCATCAACTTCGCCGGCGCCTTAGCGGTATTTCTTTTCGCCATGAAAATGATGAGCGAGGGGCTTCAGAAGGTTGCGGGGAGCAAAATGCGTGCCGTATTGGGCAAGATGACGGGGCGTCCGTTGAGTGGCATCCTGACAGGCACTGCGGTGACGGCGGCCATCCAGTCGTCGAGCGCCACCACGGTTATGGTGGTGAGCTTTGTCAATGCCGGTCTTCTCTCGCTCGGCGGCGCCATCGCGGTCATCATGGGCGCCAATATAGGCACCACCGTAACCGCATGGATTATCACCTTGTTGGGCCTCGGCGAAGGGGCGGGGTATTTCAATCTGCCGCTCATCATCTCAGCCATCAGCCTGATATTCCTTCTCATGCACCGCGAACGCATGCACTCTGTAGGCCAAACAGTCATGGGTCTGGCTTTGCTGCTGGTAGGCATGTCGCTACTACAGCGTGCCATGCCCGACCTGAGCGAGTATCCAACACTGCTCCAAGGTATCGCCTCGTTGAGCAACTTCGGTTTCTGGTCGGTACTGCTATTTGTAGCCATAGGTGCCCTGCTCACCTGTCTGGTCCAGGCATCGGCAGCCATGATGGCCATCACCCTGGTGATGTGCTACAACGGATGGATAGGCCTTGATATGGCCATCGCACTTGTGATGGGACAAAACATCGGCACCACAATCACAGCCAACCTTGCCGCCATGGTGGCCGGCACCGCCGGCAAACGCGCCGCAAGAGCCCATTTGGTATTCAACGTGGTAGGCGTGCTGCTCACCCTTATCCTTTTCCATCCTATCGTCAATCTCGTACAATCCATTTCCCCCACCGACGTACCTATGGCCATCACCCTGTTTCACACCATCTTCAACGTCGGCAACACCATCGTCCTAGCCTTCTTCATTCCACAGATTATATGGATAGTGGAGCGCATGGTGCCGGAGAAGTCAAAGGAGAACGAAACCGACGACTATCGCCTCACCTACATCAGCCGCGGCCCCGTAGGCACCGCCGAACTCAACTTGCAGAGTGCCAAGAGGGAGCTGCAGCTCTTCTCGAAGCAAGTGCTGCGCATGTATGCCCTGCTGCCCGAGCTACGGACGGTGAAAAATGCCAAGGAGATGGATGCAGTGGTGAAACGGATTGCACAATATGAGCGACTCACCGACCGCATGGATATGGAAATAAACAAGTTCCTCGTCGCTGTCGGGGGAGGTAGCATCAGCGGCCACGGATCGGAGCGCATCAGTACCATGCTACGCATCAGCGACAACCTGGAAAGCATCGGCGACAGCATCTATCAAATCGCGTTGACACGCAAAATCAAATACTCCGACGCCGTACATTTCAATGAAAGT